>WLWH01002494.1_pt1 | contig 10278 bp, 17 predicted proteins | sample 6712741 | NCBI WGS metagenome assembly WLWH01 (sample SAMN12718694, study PRJNA515312) | sponge metagenome | isolation source: marine sponge | host: Mycale hentscheli | place: New Zealand: South Island, Marlborough, Capsize Point | collected 2003-05-01 | reverse complement strand
GATATCCAAGAAAGGATGGATATTGTAAACAAGGATACAGACGAACTTCGCTCTACTATAGATCGAAGAGTCGACAAAACTATTGATCATATGTCCACTATGTTCAATGATGTTTACAAAACAGTGGACACACTAAAAGATGATATGGTCACAGACTTTAATACCATCAAAGAAAAGGTCTTCAAAAAGGCTAAGAAGTAAATAAACATTTCTCACTACTTAGTAACCCTGGCCTATGGCCAGGGTTTTTTACTTTATAAATTGTTAATAACTTTTGAAAATAAATGGCAAAACCCTTTTATTTGTCGACTATAATGGTTATATTTAACTATAATTAATAAATATGGAATTCAAAAACATAGCAAACTTCAAGTTCGTAAAGGCCCTTCAAAAACAGGGCGGCGAGGTTTTCCTTGTTGGCGGAATCGTTAGGGATTCTTTCTTAGGAATCGAATCCAAAGATATTGACCTAGTTGTACGAAATCTTACTATTCATGAGATTATGTCTACTCTACAGAGTTTCGGTAAACTTACTGAAACTACCGTGGCAGACAAAATGGGAATACTTAAGTTTGTACCAACAGGAATCGAATTAGACGAGGAAATCGACATCGCATTACCAAGAACCGAAAGGTTAATGACCGCTGAAGAGATCGCGGCAGAAAATGTTACCAATGCTCATAATGCATTCGTGGTTAACAGTGATCCTTTACTTCCAATCGGAATGGATCTTGAGCGAAGAGATTTTACTATCAACTCGATGGCAATCAATCTTGCCGACATGAGTCTTATCGATCTATTTGGCGGTGCAAGTGATATCTTGGATAAAGTCATCAGACATACTAATGATCAAGCGTTTTCTGACGATCCTCTTAGAATGTTCAGAGCTGTTCAGTTCGCTTCAAGGTTCAAAGGATTTGCAATTCACGATGATACTATGGATCTAATTCAGAAAAATGCAGATAGTGCAAAAACTATCTCGGGCGAAAGGATTCATGCTGAATTACTTAAGATATTCAATAAAGGAAACATCAATAAAGGCATACATACATTGGTAAAATCCAAATTGCATGCCACGTTATTTCCTGGTGTTATGATGAATAACGACCCAATAATAACAATGGCTGATTTCTTCTTTGAAATCTGCGGTCACTCTGCCAACTTTAAGAATGTTCTTAAAGGCGATACTGCTACTGCAAAGGGAATCGATGCAATCAATAAAGCTAACAGCGGTATGTTACTTCACGAGTTTGATACAACAATGACAAGGGTAACATTATTCAATGCTATAAAAACATCTGCTGATGTATTAGATAGCGGTAAACTGATATGGTCTCTTAATGAAGCACAGGATGATTTTAATGCTGGTAAATTTCCAAAGAACATGGCACAACTTGATTTGTGCGGTGGTGATCTTAAAGATGCTGGTGTAAAACCTGGTCCTGGTATGGGCGAAATGCTAACTGCGGCTGTAACTATGGTTATGGGCGGCGTACCTAACGATAAGGACACTTTACTAAAAGCACTTATGGATGCGTAGATTCAAGACGATAAAATTCAAACACAATGGCCATCTTAATGTAATTCGTGGGAAAGTCTTAGACGGCTCTCTTGCGGATTACTTGATGTTGGTCCGTCGTCTTATGCCAATGACCGATGAATATGTAGAAACTTGGTATAAGAATGGAAAGCAACTCGTTTTCAATACCAAGTTTTTGCAAAGTATGAAAGATAAACATAAAGATTTGCACTGTGAACTGTGTGGAAAGAAAGATCTTGTGCTATACTATTGGTGGCAAGACAATGATAGAAGCACAATGGCAACAGCTGACCACTTCTATCCTAAGTCATATGACAAAGAAAGCCTTTCGTTTGAAAGAAAGAATATGGTTGTTGCATGTGATAATTGCAACAGCAACAAGAAAGATGAGATATATGACATAGACATTGTAAAATATCCTTACCCAGAAACAATAGAAAACTTAAAAGAACTAAAGAAAAACATAAAGATATGAAAACTACTCTATCGCCACAGGCATAAAAGTTTAACAATTTGTTAACATTAGAATTTTTATTTGTCGACTATTATGGTTATATTTAACTATAATTAAAAATAAAGGAATATGGCTTACAATGAATTCAACAGATCAAACGTTAAACAACTAAGGAACGAACTAGATGCAATACTGCAAGAGTTCGCAGAAAAAAACAATCTAACCGTTAACATCGGAAACATAACATTCGATAACGCATCAGTAAAGTGCAAAAACTTTTCTATCGGCGTTAAGGGTGCGGTCTCCCCAACCATGCTAAGATTATCAAATGGACTTGGTTTTAAGGGTTCTGCTTATGGGCAAACATTTACAACCCAAGGGGAAACATTTACAATCAAAAGTCTTAAACCAAATAACAAAAGACAAATCATAGCAGAATCTGATAAAGGTTCATACGCATTCCCAAAGAAAATGGTACAAACTGCGGCACCTGAATTATTCATATAACAAATCATACATTGAAAAACTTATCAACGATAATCTTATCATGTGTATTGGCTAGTGCACTTATTGGGTGTGATACACAAAGAACGGAGTCTATCACAGTAGAGTCCAAAAATGGCACAATCTACGTAGATCACTCTGTGATAGAAATCGATGGGTGTGAATACATCAAGTGGAATTATCATTCCCGATACGGAATCACTCACAAAGGAAATTGCAAATACTGTAAAAACGCAAACAATGAAAACTAAAAAACTTTACGACACCAATATGGAAGTTCTAACTCTAGTGTTAACCGAACTTCAACACAGAAACATTAAACTATTTGAAACACAGAGTCTTCTATATAAATTTGTAGAAGAAATTAAGTTTCCGCACACAATCAGTTGGAGACATAGAAACACAAATATGTTTGGCAGAAAACCATTTTATTCTCAAGCTAACTACGATCCTGTAGTGAATTGGCTTTTGGATAGAAAGGTAATCACTCGATTGCCAGAGTCAAATGTAATCAAATACACAGTCAACAAATCTATGCTGGCAAATCTAAAAGACTTATCGCCAACATATTTCACTAACAATCAAAATGGTTAACTCAAGAACCTTTTGACTCTTGCTGAATATAACAATAAACTAAATTAATATACAAATGGAAACTTTTACTTTTGATTATGTACTGTGGATAATAGCTGCACCCGCCACGGTAGTTTACGGTGTACAGGTTATAATGTCTCTAATGGGTCTTGACGGGGAAACCGACATTGAGGTTGATGGCGACGTTGATGTTGATGTAGATGTAGATGAAAGCAGTGGTTCATTTCCAGTATTCACATTTAGGAATGCATTAGCATTTCTTGTTGGTTTAGGCTGGGGAGGATTGGCGCTATATGATAATGACTATTCTGAAACCGCTGCCATCTGGCTTGGTGCTCTAATAGGAGTGGGATTTGCATTATTACAAACATCACTATTTTACTTTGTGTACAAATTCAACTCACCGAATAAACCAGAGATCCACTCAGCAGTAGGACTTGATGGTAAGGTTTACCTAAAGATACCTAAGAACAGCGAAGGTTTGGGAAAGGTTCAGATCACACATAATGAAACAATGAAAACTGTTAATGCATTAACTTACGCTCAGCAAAACATTGGAAAGGCGAGGTTAGTAACAGTGGTCGCGGTTGAAGGTGATAATCTTGTGGTTGAGCCTAAATCCAAAGCAACAAAAAAGAAATAAAGAAATTGGTAGAAAAAGACCATGCTGCCATGAGAACTTAATAGGTGGTCTACAACTAAATACATATAACAAATGACGTATACGTTAATTTTAATAAGTGTCATTGCACTAGGACTCTTTGCAATGTCAGTCGCTCTAATAAAGCGTTACAAAAGATGTCCATCCGATAAGCTCTTGGTAGTCTATGGAAAGACTAAAGGGGGTACCGCTCAAGTTTACCACGGTGGAGGTACATTTATCTGGCCTGTTATCCAGGATTACGCTTTCTTGGATTTGAAACCTATGGCTATTGATATTGATCTACGTGGTGCACTAACTTCGCAGAACATCCGAATTGATGTTCCATCGACGTTTACCATTGCAATCTCATCAGAGGCTGGGACAATGAAAAACGCCGCCGAGAGATTGTTAGGCATGGATAAATCTGCGGTTTCAGGATTGGCCAAAGATTTAATCTTAGGACAGTTAAGGTTGGTAATTGCCACCATGACAGTCGAGGAAATCAATTCCGACCGTGACAAATTCTTAATGGGTATCCAAGAAAACTTAGAGAATGAGTTAACAAAAATTGGACTCCATTTGGTCAATGTAAATATCACCGATATACATGATGACGCAGGTTACATTGATGCATTAGGTAAGGAAGCTGCTGCCAAAGCAATAAATGATGCAAAGGTTTCTGTTGCACAAAAGAATAGAGACGGAGACGTTGGTCAAGCTGAAGCAAATAAAGAACAGAGAATAAAAACTTCCGAGTTATCATCACTTGCCCAAGTAGGTGAAGCTACCGCTGCAGCAAATGCAGAGATTGGTGCTAAAGATGCAGAGGCTAAACAACGTACTCAAACATCCGCATTAAACGCATCAGCTGTTGAGGGTGAGAACACCGCGGCTATAGCAATTGCAGAAACAACTGCAGCCCGTAAAGTTAAGGAAGCGGAAGCAACCAAACTTGCAACTATTGCGCAAAACGTGGCTCGAGCCAAATCACAAGAAGAAACTTATGCTGCAGAGAAAGTTGCAGAAGATGCCAGAGCAAAACGTGATAAGGCAGAACAATATGCCAATGAGGTAGTGCCTGCCGAAATTGCTAAGCAAAGGGTAATCGTTGATGCCAAAGCAGAAGCAGAAAAAATCAGGGAAATTGCACAAGGTAAAGCAGACGCTCTATACGCCAACCAAGAAGCCAAAGCACGAGGTATTAAAGAGATACTTGAGAAACAAGCAGAAGGTTTGGCCGCACTGGTTGATTCCGCAGGTGGAGATCCTGATAAGGCAATGCAACTGATGATAGCAGATAAGTTACCTGAACTGATGAGAATTCAAGTAGACGCAATTAAGAACATCAAGATCGATAAGATTACTGTCTGGGACAACGGAGGATCTGGTGGTTCAGGCCAAGGCCAAACCGCAGGATTTCTTAAGGATATGTTAGGATCTTTACCAGCGTTCGATGAGTTATACAAAATGACGGGTAATAAACTACCAGGTCTATTGGATCCTCGTGATACAGAAGAACTGCAAAACGTTGAAACTGTTGAGGAAGTAAAACCTCAGAATTCACAGGATACTGATGAAAACAACGATGAGCTACTAAAGTCATAAACAATAACAATCAGAGAATGGGGTACTTCGGTACCCCATTTGTAGTATGAAATTGATAACAATTTGTTAACATTGGTTTTGGCCCAAATAAGAATATAATGGTTATATTTAACTATAATTAAAAATCAATAAACAAACACAAAAGACTATGGCAAACGAAGTAAACTACAGAAAGGATCACTCAAAACAATACAACCTAACTGAAAAGGAAAGCATCATGTTATCTGCTTTCATTAACGAACTATATGCAGAGGAAGGTTTTTCCGATGTATCACCACAGGATTTGCAACAGATCACAGGTATTCCAAAGAACTCTTACAAAGGCGTTCTTGGTTCAATGGCCAAGAAAAACATTCTATACATTGAGGACAAAAAATACCTAGGTACTGAAATGGATATCGTCTATCTAGTCGATACCGATCTTCACCCAAAATGGTATCAAGAGAAAATTGATTGGGCAGAATACCAAACCGTCCAAGATCAATACGAATCTTATACCGAATGGTACAAAGCTAACAGAAAACAAACTTCAAAATAACATAAAATGAAATCACAAATACAAGAACTACTTGACAAATTCAACAAGATAAAGGCAGAGTCACTAGGTTATTTCTCAACCAGGCCTGACGTTACCTTTGCTGACCTAAACCTTGGTGCAGAAAAACTATATACGTTTGGTGATAGCGATGACTATGGGCGACAAATAACCACACGCCATTATGTTAAAGCCAACTCTCCAGAGCATGCTTGTATCATAGCCGCAGTAAAGGATACCAATCTAGAGTATTACTTTACAGCATATTATAATACAAAAGTTCTAGGGAATACTGAATACGCTGGCTTGGTTAAGAGGGCCGAACTTCAACTTGCTAAATTAACTAACATACTATGAACCAATCAAACAAACTTTGCGAATCTTTACAAGGATCATACGATAACTTCAAGAAATCCGATAAAGTTTCGTTTACCGGGTACAAGCTGGTTCAAAAAATCAACCTAAACTACTACTCTATTGTAACTGGGCTGTTCCGATACAAAACAAAAAGCGTATCGGAGAATTCATATCATTCACTTCATGAGAGAGACGGTGTCCATTACGATAAGCATTTGGTTAACAGAGTCGCAATCTTTGAGAAAATGGAGGATGCGCAAAAGGCACTGGAGCGATACAAAGAAATTGCCACATACAAGATAGAATTAGTCATAATGGAAATATCTATTAGCCAAGATCTAGAGTCCGCAACATTTACCAACTCAGAGATATCTGATGCACCTGTAATGATAGGCAGCATAATGGATAAGACAACCGAAATTAAAAGCATATTCAATAACATACATAATAACTAAGACATGGATAAATTTTTAGATGAATATACATTTGTTAGCAAAGTATTCAAATCGTGTACAAACAATAAGCAACGAGAGAACGCAAAGAAATGGGCCAAAGACTGGTCAAAAAGAATGAAGAACATTTACCCAGAGGCAGTACCATCATGGACCGACCTCTACCTAAACGTAATAGAAAAATAGAAAGCATGAGTAAAACAAAAGCAACAGCTAAGGCAAACTTCGAGAAAACTAATAGAAAACTTGCGGTTACAACCGCATCTAAATTAGCATCTATGCTTGAAGCACTCTGTGAAAGAGTCACAGTCGTAGGATCGATACGCAGAGGAAAGGATATGGTCGGGGATATTGACATCGTGGTTATTCCTACCAAACTTGAGGAATTCATCACAACAGTCAAAACTATCATAGACTATGAATATGGTGGCAACAAGAAAATCTTCGGAATGTTTGAAGGCCGTCCTATCAACATCTTCACAACGACACCTGAATCCTACGGTGCTTGTGTATATCAAACCACAGGACCTGCCGACTACAACATTCATATGAGAAGGTTGGCAAAACACAAAGGCATGAAGATTAATGAATACGGCCTTTGGGATCGAGAGACAAACGAATACATTGCAGGCGCCACCGAACAGGAAATGTTCGAGGCACTTAAGATGGACTATAAAGAACCTAAAAACAGAAAGGCTCCAATGTGGGCAAAAAAGAAAACCGAAAATGCATAACAAAATAGTTTTTAAATTGTTAATAACTTTGTGAAAATAATTGCCCAAACACTTTTATTTGTCGACTATAATGGTTATATTTAACTATAATTAAAAATCAATAAATATACACAACATATGCAACATCTAATTAACAACATTGAAGCCGCAATCAAAAACACAACTGATCCTAACACGGCTAAAGAATTACAATCAATAGTTGATTCATGGAATTTAACCGAAGGTTTACTATCCGGGATCATTCTTGATACCAAAACCAAATCCATCTCAATCGATGGTATTTCGCATAATCTTACAAACCAAGAGTTTTCAACTCTTAAGTTACTTTCCGAAACTAACCACCCACTCGGGCGACAAGAGATTTTGGAAAATGCATGGGAATTCAAATACGTAGGACCAAGAACGGTCGATGTTCATATCCGAAAATTACGTAAGAAATTAGGTAACGACTTTATCCAAACACGAAAAGGTTTGGGCTACTCAATTAATCAATCAATAACAATCAAATAGAAAGACTATGGCACACATTGACAACAACAATACAGAGATCCGAAAAGGATCAATCATTAAATTTCAACATACTGCACCGCATGGGTGGAAAAAGGATACCGTACGAACATATGAAGCTATGGGCAGAATAACTAGGATCACGAAAACAACGGTTAACGTGGCTAGTGTATTCGGCGGAAAGATATTTGCAAAACAAGTACCTATTTCAGGGGTTACCGAATGTGCAGAGGAATTCTACGATAACTGGAGACAATCAGAAACATACCGATGTATGTAAAATTGTTAATAACTTGTTAATAACTTTGGTAAAGTTTTTGGCAAAACCCTTTCAAATGTGAAACTAAATGGTTATATTTAATTATAATTAAAAATCAATAAATAAACACAAAAAACAAAAACTATGGGACAATCAAGAGCAATGGAACAACAAGAGCGATTAATCGGACAATTCATGAGAACTGCAAAACACGGTCATAAATCAACAGTTAAATCTGCGGTACAAACCGTAATCGAAGAATCGGCAAAAAGAAGAATCGAATTCGAAAAGAAACAGGCCAAAAAGGATACAACTCCAAAAGTTTTCATCGCGGGTATTGGTTACTCCAACTTAACTCAGGAACAAGCCGATGCAATTAAGGCAAAAACAATCGCGGAAATTGAGGATCGTGAAGCAAACAAAAAATCTCGAAGAAAGGCAAAAGCTGCGAAAACAAAAGCAAAAAGAATTCAAGCCGCACTCGATGCAGAGGCAGAAAAGGAAAGAGCATTCAAGGCAATGATCGCGAAAAAAGCACAAGAACAAATCGCGGCACGAAACAAATAATCAATCAAAAAAAAAGACTATGAAAACGAAATCTTACACTAGAAACAATCCTTGCTACAAAAGCAAAATTCAATATCACATGAACAAAGTGAATAACTTGGTAAACTGTGCTCCGGCCAGTAAAGATCCCAAACTTCTACTAAGACACATGGAATCGCTTAAACACTTTGTTGAGAAACAAGCAGAGATCCAGAATGAAGAGATTACCCAACGGGTCTGCGATTTCTACGCACAACCAGGAATGCATAACTAGAATTACTAACCAAAACAAAAACAATGAAAACAAGAATATCATTTATTACCTCAGCTTTATCATTCATAGCATTTTTAATTATCTGCGGATATGCCGTGGTAGACGCGGTTCAATTTGACCGTAACTGCGAAGGACATCTCAAAAGAGCAGCAGATGCCAACTCGATCGAAATGGCTCAAGCAGAACTCCAGATTGCAATAGATTACATTGAAGCAGAAGACTTAGATACAGGTTACACAAGTATTATCTACACTACACCAGACGAGGATATGGGTTATTGGGCCAACAACTTAAGAGAGGCCAATAACGAGCTCAAAGATATGATATCTGCGGATACATCATCAAACTTAGAGAAAAGCAATATGCTAATTAAACTACGTGAAACATTGCTTGACCATAAAGGTGGGGACAGCGGTGATCAGGTTACAATACCAACAGGTACTTCAAGATATCCAAACAATGCCGCATACATGTGGACACTTCTAATCTCTACATTCTCTTGCATCATCTTCTTCATTGCTGGAATTGTAATAGACGACATCTATTAGAAAAACATTTAAGATCCATAGTCCGAGGTGAGTTTGTTTTGGTAGACTTCTCACCTCCTCTAGGCCAACTCTACGGAGTTGGCCTTTTGTCAGCAGGGGTCGAAAACTTTTCGGACTTTAATGTATATAAACTATAACAAAACAAAACTAAATGGGAATTAGCATAATTGAACAAATAATTCAAGAAGCCGATGTATACGGACTTCAACAAGAAGTTACAGATACAGCAAATAAGTTTATGCAATCAGATCCAACACTTGCTAAACTAGATGCATACATAATGGCTTTTGACGAATGGGTAAAATAAAAGAAATGAAAGAAAGATTAAAACAAAGAATGTATGGGTTGGTACCTTATAACATTAGCCCAATCCAACAAGGAATTCAATTTGGACATGCTGTAGTAGAATATGGTATAAATCAAAAAAGCGAAAAATCTATAGCTGCTTATGAGCAATGGGCACACAATGATAAAACATTTATCATCTTAAATGGCGGAACAACTAATAAGAGAGTAATAGATGGGGTTCCTTTTGGGTCTTTAAATCAACATGTAATTACCTTAAAAGAGATGGGAGTTGATACAGCTGAGTTCTATGAACCAGACTTGGGGGAGGAGTTAACTGCAACTGTATTTCTTGTCCCAAAAGAAGTTTACAACAAAAAAGAATACCTAAATTTCGATGAGTATACTGTTAATACAATTTCTGATTTAGAATTAGCATAT
>WLWH01002492.1_pt1 | contig 10278 bp, 15 predicted proteins | sample 6712741 | NCBI WGS metagenome assembly WLWH01 (sample SAMN12718694, study PRJNA515312) | sponge metagenome | isolation source: marine sponge | host: Mycale hentscheli | place: New Zealand: South Island, Marlborough, Capsize Point | collected 2003-05-01 | reverse complement strand
AATCGCTAAGATTGCCCGTGTCTCTAATCCTAAAAACGAAGATAACCCTAATAGCGAAAGACTTCTGCGTTATCTAATTAAACACAAGCACTGGTCACCATTTGAAATGGCGTCTATGTGCGTTGAGATTCACACTACACGTGCTATCTCACCTCAGATTTTGCGTCACCGTAGCTTCTCTTTCCAAGAGTTCAGTCAGCGGTACGCAATCCCTACTGATACCTTTGCGACTGTGCTTCCTAAGCTGCGTCGTCAAGATGAAGATAACAGGCAGAACTCAATCGATGACCTGCCTAGTGAAACTTCTGAGTACTACGAAGACCGTATAGACAAGCACTTCCGTGAAGGCGTTGAGCTGTACGAATCACTGCTGCACTCTGGTGTAGCTAAAGAATGTGCTCGTTCAGTCTTGCCTATTAACACTGTGACTCGGCTGTATATGTCAGGCACCATTCGCAGTTGGCTTCATTACGTTGACCTACGTGGTGACAACGGAACACAACGAGAGCATATGTCAATTGCTCGTAGTGTTGGTGAAATTCTTGCTACTCAACTTCCAAATGTATCCCACGCTATGTGGGGTTGAGTGCTTATATTAGAGTCTGACCAATGACTATAAATAATGAATTTTATCGCAGCAACCGTTGTACTTAAGTCCTCTTCCCCAGATACGGTTACAGCTTACGGGCTTTCTTATCGCAGTGCTGACGCTGTTGTGCCCGGTGGCAATGGTAACTCAGAGGTCCGACTTCGGCTCCTCTGCTATGACCGAGCAGGCGCAAAACTCGATGCCTTTACAAGCTGGAAAGAAGGTAATAGAGCACTGATTACCGGCAACCTTGTGTTCTCTGACGACACAAGCAAAGCGTTAGATCTGATTGTTTCTACTATTGAAACTAATATCCCACAAGATATGTACTGTAATCAAGTCGTACTGGGGAATGCTTTCTTCGGCTCTGACGAAATCCGTGATCGCAAGAATGATGTATGTGCTGTCAAAATTGGCACCACACTCGATAACTCTGATATCACAACCTGGCTATATCTAGAAACTCATGAATCACGTAAAAAGAAACTATCTGAGCGAATCCGTAAAGGACGCCCCATTTGTGTCCAAGGTTATCTGCGTGAGTATCGCAAAGATGATAGTGACAGCCCTTACCGTGCCATCGTCGCTTCTGACTTCACTACTCGCAAGGATCAAGCGAAGGGTCGATCTAACCCACAGACGAGCGGTAGCGCAGCTGGATATGCAGAGGTTGACCCGACGCCAGACTATTAAACGTCGCAACTATCACCTCAATGGTGGTCAAGGTTGGAAAGGTCCAATCTACGATCGTTAGTTGTACCCCAAATGCTCCCGTGTGGAGCTTTTTTAGTGTCAAAAAATCTCGCACTAATTATCATTAGCTCTTATGCTAAGAAGGTCACTAATTAAACAATATGACCTTACAAGTTTTGCCTCCAGAGCTACTGGAAGCACCCAAAGATAAAATTGAAACTAAAGAAGCACAGCCTTATTGGAAACCTAGCAGTCTTAAAGATGGTGAATCAGAAGAGTTCCGTTTACTCGGTTGCTATGAAACCGGGCACTCAATTGTCGGCTGGCAGTATGCCTCTGAAAAAGTACGTGATAACGGTGAACTTGGCTTTGCTGGTTACGTCGTTACTCGCAGTCACCCTGGGCAGCCAGCTGACATCGCCAGGGAAACTGATTGGTCCAAACCAGACCGTCCCAAAATCGACGGAACTTTTGTAAAGCCACGTCGCTTTCTTGCTTGGGTTGCAACTAGTGCTGCCCGTGGTCGTTTAGAGGTACTATTCATTGAACAAAAATCACTACGAGAACAACTTACTGAGATTCTTCAAGAAGCTGAAGACTACACTTGGACAGAAGAAGGACTTGCTAATTTTTCGATCAAGATTAGCCGTAAGGGAGCCGGTCTGGAAACTTCATACAGCATCTTACCAAAAGTCCGTAAGGTACCAGATAAAATTAAAGCGTCTTGGGATAAAGAGAAAGACACCATCTGGTTACCTAACTTCTTTGAAGGAAAAGATCCATTCGACGGCAAGCAAACTGACTCAAAAGGTCTACCTGCTGGTGGATCCGACGCCCGTGGAGCCTACGTAAAACCTACTACTGCTAAGAAAAAAGTTGAAGAAAGTCAAGCCGAGTTCTAGTAACTACCGACCGCATCTTGTTGATGAAGATACCGATACTGTATACGTGTCGGTTGATAGTTGGATGGGATCAATCGCTGCACCCCATTGGGTTAAGAGACATTACCCTGGTTACAAATGTAAAAATGTCTCACCTCAAACACTAAAAGAACTAATTACAAAATGATTGAACTTACTGTTGCTAAAAATGAGCTTGGTTTATTCCAAGCAAATGCCACGCTAACACTCCCACCTATTAGTATCACTTGTCAGAAAGCTGACCGTGATGACCTGGAGTATCAAATTCGAAATGACTTCCGCGAACTAGTAGAAGAAATTGTACAAAAACAAATCAAGGATGAATTCTAATGAGCAACATTAATACCGAAGGCTTGCCACCTGAAATGCAGGCACGAATCGCAGACATAATTGAAAAGGCGAAATCAAATGCTATTGCTCCAGTTTCTCAGCCTGTTCGTCCTGACGTACCTAGTGTTCAAGCTCCTGTTAGGCCTCCTTCCTTAATGGATCACACCATTGCTTTGAGGCAAGAGGTTGATGCTATGAGGCAACAAGTAGCTGCTATGGGTCAAGTAGTTGATGCTGTTGGGCAGGCAGTAGGTAGCCTTTACCAAATGTTTCAACAGCAAACCGAAGTTACAGATTACAGCAGCGGTTATGAAGAGACGGCACCGGGTCTAACTGACGATTACTAATTAACAACCAGGGGCCACACGGTCCCTTTTTTATATGACTGAAACACAAGAAAAAACGGTTGATAAACCGTATCGCATTCAAACCGCCAGTGGCTATCGGAAATATCTGTGCTCGGGTTTGTATATGCCATCAGTGACAACAGTGTTGTCCGCAACTGAATCAGAAAAATCTAAAGCTGGCTTGCGTCAATGGCAAGTTAAAAACCCTGGTGCTCTTGAAGAAGCAAGCACCCGTGGTTCTGCTATCCACCTTGGCTGTGAAAACTACTTACGTGGTATCGACCCTGGTGTGCCTGAACAATATCAAGAGTTCTGGAATGGCATCAGTCAGTACCTTGATTGGTTTGATGTACTTCATTGGAGTGAGCGACCCTTGCGACCTGATTGGAATCATCTACGCAGTGATGATCGTGAGGTTGCTTATGTATGGAGCACTGAGCATCTCTATGCCGGATGCCCTGACTTGATCGGAGAGATTGGTGGCGTACGTGTCATCGCTGACTTCAAGACAAGCAACGCTCCTTACTGCGCCAACTTTCCTGCTAAAGGAGATCGTATTGGCTTCGGTGGGTTTAGAAAATATACTAAATGTGCACAACAAATGGCAGCATATCGCCTTGCACTTGAAGAGAGAACTGGTTATCATTGTGACGTTGCTTTGATCATTGTTTCTACACCAGAAACTACACAAGGCATCTTTATCGATGGCGACCAGATGGATATGCATCAATCCAGGTTTTTAAAACGCTGCGAACAATTCCATAATATTGAAGGTACTAATGACGAAGTTGAAGATTGCGGTTCATAGAGACTGTAAGAATAAAACAAATCCTCAGAAGGTTGCTAAAGGTTGGCTCAATATCAATGAAGATGTCCAGTGGTTAGAAGGCTGGGTCAAGGCTGGCTTTGGCTGGTGCTCGACACATTTTGCTGATCGTCATCGTCTTACTGAAAATAGCTGTGGTAGTAACGTCATTGTTATTGACATTGATGGCGACACCACACTCGCTAGGTTCTGGCAGACAGATACAGCACGTGCTTGGTGCTCTGCTACCTACACATCATCTAGTCATACAGAAGAAGAGCATCGCTTCCGTGCGTTGTTTCCGTTAGGTCGGGAGCTTCAGACAGTATCGGAGCACAGAGGAGCGTACTGGTTAGTTGTCAATCGTCTGCTTGCTGACCTAGGTCTTGAGCGCCTGAAAGATAACTGTGGGCAGAAGCCAGAAAGATTATGGTTTGGTAACACCGCTGCTGTCTTTGAATACAACAAAGAAGTAGAACCTGTACCCCAATTCTTGCTTGAGGACATTGGATATGACGAAGAAAATTTCGTCGCATCTGACGTCACTGATATAGACGTTCGTCGCTGTCAGTGGCTCCTAGATAACTTCCTACGTCCTTCTGAAGATGGCGAGTACGAAGATTACTTCTTACCTGTTATGGCTGCTTGTGCTGGCGTAGGTCAAGCACTGTTTGATACCTGGGTTGACTGGGTATTACGTGGTCATCACGGTGAAAAGAATGAAAACATTCAACCATTTAAGTGGCGTGGTCTCGGTAACTATGCCGGGCACACTACACTCTATTCATTAGCCAAGAAACAAGACCCCTCTTGGACTAAACATTTACCATCAGATCTACGCTTCGGGGCAGCAGGTTCAGCCGCTGGTTATACAGAGTTCGATCCACTAGTTAGTTTTGATGACGTTATTAATAAAGCTTTGGAGAAGCCTATGAATGATATTGAACTAGAGCCGTTGCCTGATACGGCTTCAGTCAAAAAGAAAGGTCGTCCTAAAAAGACTGACGATGACCTTGCTAAACAACGTGAGTCTGACGTTGATAAAGTCAAAGAGATTCTGAGTGATCTACGTAAGAATGAATTGACTGGTGCTATTGAGTACACCGATCGCTTTGGTAAGACTGTCTCACTTCAAGGTAATGACCTTGATCTAATGACTACCAAGCTTGCTTGTGAGCACGGTGTGTTTATACCTGAGCAACGCATTAAGTCTGCTATTCAATACGCAGCTGGTAAGAATCAGTACTGTCCTATCAGACGGTACTTAGATCACTGTGCTGCTCACGCTAAGCCTCACGAAGATTGGGACAGGATAGGCGAGACCTTCTTAGGTAACAAGCACAACATTGCGACACTCGCTATGCAGCGAATGATGATTGGTGCTGTTGCCCGTGCTTATAACCCTGGTTGCTCTATGTCTTGGCTACCCATTCTTGTGGGTGCACAAGGCGTTGGTAAGTCAATGTTTGCTCGGAACTTAGTTCCTAATCAGTTGTTCAGTGAGATCACAACTCCACTGGATACACTAATGAAAGAGCAGTACAGGCTTCACGTAGCGTGGCTACTGGAGTTACCTGAGATTGATAATTACTTCAACACTAGGAACATTGAGAACTTCAAAAACCTCATTACTACACGCACTGACGAAGTGCGCTTTCCCTATGCTTCATTACCTTCTAAGCTTCAGCGTCGCTTTGTCCTTATTGGTACTACTAATAGGAACCAGTTTCTGGTTGATAGCACCGGTAACCGTCGATTTGTACCACTAGAAGTTGGTGGTGGGTTTCAAATACCTTGGAAGCAATTAGTTGCTGAACGTGATAGTATTTGGGCTGCAGCAGTTCAAGCCTACAGAAATGATGTGGGCTATGAATTTAACAGCGGTGAGATCGCTGCTATTGCTGACTACATTCAAGAGTTCGGTGACCCTGACCCTTGGATGGATAAGGTTGCTGGTTACGTAGCTATCCGTGAAGAAGTTACTGCTGCTGAAGTTCTATCTAATGCGCTAGAGCTTGACCCTCGCAGTCAGTCTCGTCGCGAAGGTAGACGTGTTGCTGATGTACTTCAGTCAATGGGCTGGCGTCGTCTAGTTACCTCACGTAAAGACGCTGCTACTGGCAAGTCTAAGTCTGTGCGTGTATGGCAACGACCTAAAGATGACCCACTATCTGAAGACCATATCCTTAACGACTTCTAATGTACTGGACTTTTATTAATCACAATGATGGAGACGAGGTAACTATTGAAGCTGATGGCTTTGATGAAGCTTGTCACATCATGTTTGGAGATGATACTTATGACTATCATCTCTATGAGCTAAGTGAAAGCTCTGAGACTGAGCCGTAGCCTCACATAAATAACACTTTTTCACTACACTTTAACTACAAAGGTATAAATATATGCATTCAAAAGACATCAAAATTGGCTTGCGCGTTGACATTGAAGGTAGAACAGCACTAGTTGTTGGGCGTCCTGAGTACTACACACCTCGTGCCAAGCTTGTTCGTATCAAGTATGAGAATAGTACTCGTTATGAATACAAACTTAGCCATCAAATGCAGGCACTACCTACTGAACAGCAGTACCCAACTCATGGTGGTGTTCATGTAAAACCTGAAGGAGAATTCTAATGGCTGAAGCTCAACCCTCTAAGAAGCGTGGAGGTCACGCTTACGGTAGACGTATCTTGCAACTCTCTAACACTGCAGAAGAGGGTGAGCTTTGTCTATATACAGGTCACTCGTTAGGTAGGTTCTCTACTCACAGCATGAGATACGACAGTCACCAAGCGTGTACTCGTTGTGTCGCATCTGCTCGTGAAGGTCGTATGTCATTTGACATTGACCGTCTGTTAAAGAAGCACCGCAAACGTGCTCTTAAGTTCTGGTCTCAAGTAGATATCGGTGCACCCGATGACTGCTGGGAATGGAATGGCTGTATTAACAAACGTACTAAGCAACCTCAATTCTCTTGGCGCAGGCATGGCATTGCTAGTTCGACTCAACATCACCCACAACGTGTTGCTATGTGGTTCACCTGGGGTGATTTAGGCTATACAGGAGTCAAAACTACTTGCGGTAATAAGTATTGCTGTAATCCGTTTCACCTTATTCCACAGAACGTTGGTGTCTTTGTTGACCACGACAGCTATCTTGAAAGCTTTGAGATTGCTTGTGAGCTACACACACTCAAGCAACAGATTGCTGAGTATGTATTAGAAGAAGCACTTAAAGAACAAGACAAGCTTGACGCTACTGCAGAACTCAACGCACGTGAAGACCTGATGCTTAACCCTGACACTAGGTTTGGCGAACGGTTTGAAGCAGTTATTACTGACATGCTTGCAGGTAGGCACCCTGCTCAACTAAATACTGAGCACGAAGGTTTACATCGGGGTCCTGCAGATAATGAAGAAAACCCCACAGAAGAATTTTAATTAACTTAACCTTATACAAGAGTCATTGAATTATGTCTAGACGTACTGACCTACTACAAAGTCTTCTCCAATCAGATAAGTTTGGCGATGAGAAATCACAAGAGCAAAAGTTCTTGGCAGCAACTGCTGAGCTCATCCTCACTGACCTTATCAATATTGCAATGAAGGGTGTTGAAGCACAAGGCGCAGGGTCTCTGGTTATCAATCTCATGAACGACTCCACGACATACATGTCTGGAAGTTCTATTGAAGCTGATATCTATACTGCTGAAAGCGAAGAGGACAATGATGTCCTTGAGTTTTTACGTGGTCTTCTCCAAGAGATTGATGACAATGACTGGTCAAAAAATGTATTAATTACCTTGATTAGTGATGCTGGAACAAGAACATTTGCTGTCGAAGCAGGAGGGAGCCAAGAAGGCTTCCAGTCGCTCGCAGCAGAATTTATCTGACAAACTCAAAGCCTCAGGTCTAAAGCTTCCTCTTTACCCAACGCCACAGCTTATTGAGCGTGCGCGAGAAGTAATGGGAAGCATTGACTTTGACCCCACCTCTGACCCTGTACAGCAGGTGCTTGTTGATGCAACATCAGTCCCATCATTAGAAAGCAATCCTCTTAACGAGCACTGGCATGGGAACGTATGGGTTGCACCAAAAGGAGCTGTGCGTAACTCACGCATCTGGTTAAACAAAACTATTAATGAGTATCGCAACGGCTACATCAATAGCTTTGTGTTCTTTACCAGTGCATCTGAAATCATTAGAGCTACACCAGTAATCTGGGACTACCCCGTCTGCATCCCCTTTCGTAGGGTAAAGCAACTGCGTGCCACCTCAACTGGATTTGAACCTGTGTGTCCATCGACTTGGAACGTGCTTGTCTATGGTCCACCTCTCGATGCCATGATGAATGATATTGATAAGGTCACACTGTTCCACAACACCTTTCGTGATGTAGGCAGGATTATTTACAATGAGTTTGCAGGTGACAGCTGGTCTAAAGACCTAGAGTACTTCGAAGAAAACAAGGGGAACATCTAATGAGTAAACATATTTCCTCTAACTTCATGTATAACTTCCCATCAGGTTTGACTATTCATCCCTGCCGTTTGATACAGCGTGACGGTACATTGATGTGGAAGCACGCACTGCTCTATGAAGGTGAGCTATCACTGCCTGAAACAGAAGCACATGAACAACACATAATAAAAACTGCTCAGCGCCTTGAGGAACTGAACAGTTGGGTGTCTCGTGATTTAGAACCCTGGAATGGGTTACAGATCATCGCTTGGTATGCTCCTCAAGTAGAAGAGCTGGCTGAAGGTATTGGTGTTTATTTTAAGCACTCTCAGTATGATACTAATGAAATATCTGATACCTTGTCTTCACATATTCAAGGTCATGAAACCTTGATTGCTAACGATAGATACTTATATTTTAAGCGCTGTTGATAGCGCCCTAACGGGCGCTTTATAACTATAACGAATCTATTAGACGGTTCAGATACCAACGAGCCTTCTCTGCGTCTTGCTTAGGGTCATCCTTAAGCCACAGTCGTAGTAGATATTTAAGTGCTTGTGCTTGAAGCATCCCTGCTTTAGGTTCAGGTGCATCTTGAATGGCATCTTCAATGACATCAATTGCTTCTTGCTTACCTCGTGTGTAATGAGCAGGGCTATTAACTTTGTCACTTCGTTTGTACTCACTGAAGTAAAGAACATCATCTGATGCTGCACCACCTAATGGGTTGCTCATGTATGCACTGTTCAAATGAAACGGAGATGTAGACTTTGATTCATTAATAAAATCATTCGTGTCATAGTCAATCTTTCCACACCACAAGTCGAACCTATCGTTGCCTTTGAGAAAATCTTCGTAGTCCATATGTAGTCACATCTATATGTTTCACTACCTAATATAGGAATGAAAGTACTATTTTGTGGATATGTCACTACCTTTAGGCGACCCTACTTACATCAAGAATAAAGAGAAATACTTTATGTCAATCGCTAAGACAGTTGGTCTTGCATCAACGCATCCCAAGTCTCCTGGCGGTTGCATACTTGTACGTGACCGTGAGATTATTGGTGACGGTAGGTCTATACTTACTGCGTCCAAGGTTGAAGTTGACTGTCTGACATATGCCATTGCTACCTGCTCCAAACGAGGCACACCAACTGCTGGTGCTGTCGTCTATACAACTCGCTACCCATTCTCTGCCTCAGTCTTTCAGTGTTACCTCATGGGTATCAAGAAGATTGTTGTCCTTGCACATGAATGGGAACCATATTACAAAGATGAATTCCGTCGGGCTGCACGCCTAGGACGTGAACTAAGCATCGCTATTGAACCATTGTTTGACGATGAAGACCCACGCTTTGGGGTTAACAAAGCACCTAAACGAAAACTCGAAAAAGAACTCTTTGATGCATCAACTTTTGATGTTGACGAGTACGACCCAAAAACTATTACCGAAAATCTAGATGACTACCAACCTCCTGTTTGACATTGAATCCACTGGCCTCCTGCGTCGTGGCTCCACTATCCATTGCATAGTCGTGCGTGACATGAGCACAGCAGACGATCCCATTGTCTTTGACTACAAGCCTGAGCGTGCTGTTGTTCAAGGCATCAAGCAACTCGAAAAAGCTGATGCTCTTATCGGACATAACATTGCTGGCTATGACATCCCTCTTATCAAAGAACAGTTCCCTGACTTTGATTTCCAAGGCGAAGTACAAGACACTCTTGTTATGTCTCGTCTCTACTATCCCAACATCAGTGACCGCGATTATGAACGTCGTCCTGAAGGTATGCCCCAACGATTATATGGACGTCACTCTCTCGAAGCGTGGGGCTATCGCTTAAAGTGTTTCAAGGGAGACTTTGCTAAGAATGAAAGCAACGACTGGAGTACTTACACTCCAGAGATGCTTGATTACTGCATTCAAGATACCCAAGTGACGCTTCGCTTATACGAACTACTACAACGACGGATGGAAACTTATGCCTGATTACATCAAACTTGAAATGGATATGGCCATGTTGATGGCTCAGCAAGAAGCATCAGGGTTTCGCTTTGATATGGATGCTGCTGTGCGTGTACGTTCACAGCTCCAAGATGAGTTTGATTCTATTACTGAGGCTATCTCTAA
>WLWH01002489.1_pt1 | contig 10285 bp, 10 predicted proteins | sample 6712741 | NCBI WGS metagenome assembly WLWH01 (sample SAMN12718694, study PRJNA515312) | sponge metagenome | isolation source: marine sponge | host: Mycale hentscheli | place: New Zealand: South Island, Marlborough, Capsize Point | collected 2003-05-01 | reverse complement strand
CTCAATGGAAGGTGAGAAAACATGGTCGCATAAGTCGAATTGATTGGCACAGCAATCACATCCTTTGCTACATATCTTCCCAACACTCTAGTTCAGGCCTTGCCAATGGAGCAACTTATTACATTACTATTGGAGGCATAATTTAATGTCTTATTCATTTCCTAAAAACAGTACAAACGGAGAAGAAGTTGCTCTAGAGAATGGAGTAACTTATAAATACAATAGCCTCAAGAAATCTTGGGAGATTCTAAATTCTGGAAGTTCATCTTCATCTCTTTCTGCCAACTCTCTGCATGCATTATCGCATAGCAAGCCCAGAGATGCTTACGGATCGACAGGAACTCTCCTTGACACACAGCGTCCCCCAGAAGAGATCATTAGCCCGAATGAGCCTGTTACAGAGGGCTACGTAAGATATGCGTTGAATAGCACAACTGAGGTTGGACTATTCAGTCAGCAGTGTACATACGGGCGATACACTACAGACGCTCCTCCTCACCCTAAAGGTTGGACTGACAATGCGCAATGCTACCTCTGGTATCACCCCTCCAACATGGACCTTAGTGATGCGATTGTTGGCGACTCAATCATTCTTGAAGTAAGCAATGGCTCCATGTATGTTGCTCAGGTGACGGGCATTCCACAATTGGAAGACAAAACTGGATGGGCAAGTGTACAAATTTACAAGTGGTTCATTCAGGGACCAAGTGTTCCAAGTTTTTCAGAAGGAAAAACTGAATTAAAAGTTTATCTTGCCGATGAAAAGTTTAACTCAAAGAGTCATTCTCACGTTGTGCCAAGAATTTGCGGATTTGAGGACAGGTGGTTAAAGCCTTGGAAGTCATTGAGTTCCAGAGAATTTAGTATCACAAGTTCATTGTCTACTACCAATATATCAACCTCACTTCCTCCTAGTTGGGCCACTTTGAAACAGATCAAACTGTATGGTGGGCAGACCAGTGGAGTTTATACTCATGACTCCTCTTCTTATCAAACTAATAACTTTGGATTCATCACGATATGCCCTCCGACTGGCAGTAGTTTCACACCCAGTAGTATTAGCGACTACAACCAGTGGAACGACTACGCCAAAAATACCCTTAGAAGCCCATACTACTTAGGAATGACAGCATCTGCCCAAAGATCATCGAACTCCGATAAGACATACTTCATGTGGGAGTTGAGTTTACCCGGAAAAGAGTCAGGATCACCTAGGGCGGATTACGCTTATTCAGTGAAGCACATAGGCATCATTGAGGGTAGGGCAACTTTATCCGATGGCGGGAACAGCAAATTCGGCTTGCCTGAAGAGTTAAGCGATGAGAGCGAATACCTTACATCCAATCAGATGGGAAATGCTATGGAAGAGGCTTCTGAGATGGCCAAAGAAGACCCAACAGAGAAAAAACTAGAACTGATAAAGGAAGAGTTTCAAAAGCTTTACGGAACTAAGTATTAAATAAGGAAGGGAGAACATGGGAGAATTTAAGAAGGTCTTATGGACCTTGGTTGCGGCGGTTGTAGTAATACTAGGGGTTGAAGCTCCTACAGCAATTGCAGACTTTAAGTCTACGTTTCTGATATCACGAAGCCAATTCAGTACGCTATCGTATATGTCAGATGACAGGTCTGATGATTGGCGAACCAAGGTGGAAGACAAGATTTTAGCTAACGGGGATACGCATGTTGACATGCTATTCCGTAACACAGATAAAGAATGGGGAACTATAAATGCCATTGATACCGTTAATTGGAACCGTCGCCTTGACCGCTTACGTGACAAAAAACTGGCACCAGTTGTCTGGTTTCGTGGGGACGATTCGGAAGAAATTGACCAACAAACCTTCAGCTCCCAGCTCGACTACAACGACGGAATCATAGATTCGGTAGATGAGAAAGCCTCTCACTACGTACTTGGGATTGAGACTGACGAATACTACTCGCCCCAAGAACACTCGGTAATCATACAAAGAGCAAGACTTAAAACTAACAAACCCATTGGTGTTCACCTTTCACCCACCTCAAAGTTTACCGACGAGCAGGTAAGGAGCTATATACGTGATGCAGATATTTGGTACGTTCAGACGGGGTTTAATTTAAGTGAAGCAGAATTCAGAGCGGAAATCGAACGAGCCATACGGATTGCTGACGGAAAGCCCATTGTCATATCGGAGTATAACTTGGACGGAACTTCGGCAGAAGCTAGACGCTTTGGTTCAATTGCGTGCGAATACGCCGGAAAGGGAAACATCATCGGCACCGGAAACGGAAGAGCCGGAGGAACCTGTAAAAACCTAGAGTGGGCGTTGGCTGGTGGTAAGCAGAAAGAAGAGTGGTACGAAAAATACGACGATGAACTACAGGTAATGGCCCTTATCTTGGTTACCCTATCTTCAGTTCAGTTGCTAGACCTACCCTTCACTGCCAAGTACAACTACCTAAATGATGGCGGTTACGAGGTAATGATGATGGCTCCAGTAACTGAGGATTTAGAGGCGGGTGTTAGCTTTGCCAATTCAGGAAAGACAATGGCTGTGGTATCTGGAAACTTTAGTTTCTTTACAAAATTATTTAAACGTGGAAACAACAAATCCACAACAAACAAAATAAGGGAAAAGAAGTGAGCAAGTGTACGAGTTTTATATTTTTGCTGTTATGTCTATCGGGTTGTGAGGTGCATTACAAAAGCACAAGCTCCTCGGACATTGCTGGAGATACTTCAAGCACAAATACAACTACGGACAGTAGCACAACTACAGATGACAACAGTGAAGACACTTTAGACGTTGATGTCACATCAGGAGATAGTTCTCCGGTAGATGTTGAAGGAAGTTAATTTTAAATTTAAAGGATAAAAGATTATGGGATATGTACTAGCATTTTTAATATCAGGGGTTGCGTCATATACGCCTCTTAACAATTTTAACGATCAGTTTGCGGCTGGCGTTGATGCAGGTAACTCTTGCTTTAACAGAGTTGCAGGTGAGGTTGGATCATACGGTAAGCCGTCTGACTTCAGCATGGACTACATGTGTAACTATCGCTTGTTTAAGGAGCCAGTCCCAATGGACCAGCCCCGATACGAGTGGAAAATTAAGAGGATTTAATAATGGCACAAGGATATAGCGGATGGAATGATTTTGATGGTAGCGGATACGCTCCTAATCAAAACCCCGGTTTCAATCCAAGAGGACAAAGAACTCAACAGTTCAATGGAATGCAGTACGGCGGCGCCAGAGGACCTAACCAAGGTGGAATGATTCCCGGTATGAACCCCGAATCCGTGAATATGGCTCTGCGCTATAAGAGTGGTCAGGTAGGTCATGGCTTGGACCCCAGAGTACAAAATACAGGAATGAACTACGCTAACCGAGGAGGCTTTCAGGGTCTTGGTCAGGGCGGCTCAGGAATGAACCGCGAGGCAATGGGCACAATGCTTGATTACAAGATGGGGCAAGACTCATATCGCGGTTTTAAACCAATGTTTGAAAGATTAGGCCAAGTTAATGGCGGTCAACAGGGCGGCATGGCTCAGGGTGGTCCATTTGGCGGTAACGCACTTTCAATGCTAAGACCCGGCTCAAGTGCTGGCTCTATGGCTCAGGGTGGTCCGTTCAGTGGTGCCAAAAACATCGCTAATCTTATGCCCGGTGGCGGTTCAGGTGGTGGCTTTATGTCGAAGCTTGGCGGACTTGGTAAGAAGATTGGTGGCATGTCAACCATGGGCAAAGTCGGACTTGGAATGGGTGGACTTGGTGCGGCAAAACTGGTTGGCGGTTACATGAATAAACGCAAAGCGCAAAAAGCTGGAGCTAGACAGAGAGATCAGCAAGCTCAGATGGCTCAGGCACAGCAAATGCGCCCACCAATGTTTTAGGATTTAAAAATGGCAAATGAAAGAAGCTGGAATTGGTATAACCCTGCGTCATGGTTTCAACCAATTGACCAACATCCTAACTATACAGCTCCCACTCAAGAGTCTCAACAGGCTGTAAGAGATGGGCAACCTTATGGCAATGGTGCTGAACCTTCTGAGTATGTTCCTTACCACCCATACAATGGTGAAGACCCAAGGACCGCCTCACAGAGGAATCAATGGGGTCAACTTAATTGGGACCAGAGGGACGTTGAAGCTCAAGAGGCCGCTAGACGAGCTGGTCCTTTTGGCTCAGATAACTTCAATAACTTGCGACCTGACATGGGGCAGATGGTATTTAATGACCCTAGCAGTCTGAGGCCCGGTTCCCAGAACCGCACTGCCAATCCCTTTCAAAACATAAAGAGCCTTATGCCCGGTGCTGATGCTGGCTCTTTGGCTCAAGCTCCCAGTATGGTTTCCAAGCTTGGTAACTATGCCAAAATGTTTAAGCCCCTTAGTAAAGGTGGAAATACAATTGGCGGTCTAATGGGCAACAGCAAAATGTTTAGCGCGGGTGGCAAGCTAGCAGGCATTGGGGCGGCTCCAGCATGGGCTATTCCAGCGGCAGGCGTTGCGGCATTTGGTGTCAAGCATCTCATGAAACGTAGCAAGCAAAAGAAACAGCAGAAACAGATGAACTCCCAGAGAGATCAGATCAAGAATGCGGCGGCTAACGGACAGTATCTGCGTGGCAATCTTGGAAACTTTAGTGGACCACAAAACTTCTAATGCGTGTAAAAACCTTTGATGATTTTTCGGATGGGCTGGATGTAAGGAAGCCAAAGAACCTCGACAACGATGAGTCGTTGAGGACCTTGGTTAATGCTTACATCACGCAAGGGGAAACCATAGAGAGAAGGCCGGGCTTGAAGTTTGAGCTTGATATGGGTAGAAATCTTAAAAACCTTTGTGCGTTTGATGGAAGGCTACATACATTTACGGTTGGCACTCAGTTTGAAGAAACATTAAGCAACGGTGTCAAGCTCATAGGATGGAAGATTTCTTATGACGCAGGAAAGGCATGTCAGCCTGATCCAGTAGATGCCAAATCAGGTAATACTGACCCAGAGCCCGTGTACGTAAACTTTGTTGGGGGTTTCTTGAGTGGGATGTACGTGTCTATCAAGTGGGATAACGGCAGATCACTGCACTATTTCATAAAGAATCCGCGAGTTGCAACATCATCCACTCTTAATCCAATCTCTGATAGCGAATGCCCACACACTTCAAAGGTTGCCATTGCCCAGTCAAAGATTTATGCAGTAGGTGACACTGGTGGTGATGGTGATATGGGTAAGGCAGACACGGTTGTCTATTCAGCCACCGCTGATTATGATAACCAAGATAAGCCTGTATGGAATGGCTTGAAAGGTGATTCTGGATTTCTACCTACTGGTGACCGATCACTTGGTAACTCTGTGGCGACAGGACTTGGTGTTGTAAGCAATAGGCTGGTCGTATTCCATGAGGACGCTTGCCAGATATGGGCTGTTGATCCGGACCCTGCACGCAATGAATTAGAGGAACAGGTTGCGGGTATTGGTACAGAGCATTACCAAAGCATCGTAACTGCCAACAAAGATATCTACTTCCTGTCATCAGTTGGTGTTAGATCAATTGGTGGTCAGTCAATGTACCGCAATATGAAGGGCTCTGACGTAGGCTCTGCCATTGACAAGCTGATCATGTCTCACATCAAAGATCATGACGGTAGGTGGGATGGTCAGTTCTATCCCGGTGCGGGTCAGTATTGGCTGACAGCAGGTAACGAAACATTTGTGCTAACCAAATCACAAAGAGACAAACTTAACGCTTGGTCTGTGTATCGCTTCTCTCAAAGTTTTTACCAAATGGCACACCTTGCTGAAAACTTATATTGCGTAAACGGGACAGGCTTTATCTACAGGCTTGACGAAGAGACTCTGGCAGACGGTAAAGATGAAAAAGAGTTTACCGTTGAGATGGAAACACCTTTCTACTCATTTGGCCAAGAGGGCCAGTTCAAACTATTCCAATCCATGGAAGTAATCCTTGAAGGATTTGGGGAGATTGACCACTGCGTCAACCCCAACAACAACGATGACAGAACCGCTCCATTCCAGATTGCTGGCGACACAAGAACAGTACCAACCCTACCTCTGGGCATTCTAGCCCCAACGCTTTCAACCAGAATAAAGGGCAATGGCTCAGAGCTCAAATCAATTAACTCACTTATCTACCGATATCAACCGACAAACGCAGGTGTTTAACAATGGCTAATAATGGAACCCTTGGGGAAACGGACCCATTCTACGAACAATACATGATGGCTTACCCAGACCTGATGCAAGACTATCAGCAGAACTGGGCAAACAAAGGCGTCACCATGTCCGAGTACGGAGCAATGCACGCCCAATCACCGGGTGGTCAGCAACGCTTTAATGACTATGCAAATGGTCAAGCTGGCGGTGGTGGTGGTGGCGGTGGTGGCGGTGGTAACGACCCGTACATGGCAGAGATGCGAAGACAGGAAGAAGCGGCCAAGCAAGCTGAAGCTAAACGCAAAGCCGACATGAAGAAAAACAATAGCTCCATTAACTCCATGTTTGACAAGCGTGCCAAAGAGTTTGATCAGTACGGGGATGATCTGTACGCGCACAATGTTACATCGTTTGATGAGAACGCCGACCAAGCCAGAAACCAAACCAACTTTGCTCTGGCGAGATCAGGCAACCAAGGTGGTTCAGTCAACGCAGACACAAGCGCCGGACTAGAGGAGATGTATCAGAAAGGCTTAACTAACCTACGATCTGGTGCAACTGACTCAGCTCAGATGCTGAAGCAACAGGACAATCAGCAACGCAACAATCTTTTGCAGATGAGTGCGGCTGGGCAATACAACTCAGCTTATAACCCTCGATCAACTGTTGGGCAAAGCACATCAATGACCAACCTTAATTCAGGCGTTGGTAATCAGTTCAACACATTGCTTGGCGGTATAGGCGGGGCAAGCAAACAGAACAACCCTTGGGGTTATTGATATGTGGTCTAACGCATCAAAGTGGGGATTCGGAGCTAACCTGCTAGGGATGGGCCTAAACGCTTTTGGTCAGCACAGGCAAGAGAAGGCAAACAATCAGGCCATGGAAGACGCGCAAGCGGCGATGGATCAGTACAACATGGACATGGATGCTTATAACAATGCCCAAGCACAGGCCGCTCATGGATCAGCTATGGCGGCATGGCAAGCACAGCGCGATAGAGAGCTGGCTATGCTCAAAGATCAGGGCGCAACAATGGATCAATTATATGGACAAGATCAGCAAATGGGTCAAGACTTTATGGAACAGGTTCAAGCCTTCGGGCCGGAAGCCTTCCAAGAATCAATCGCCTCCAACACGGAAGCGGCAAACGAAGAACAAAACGAAGTCCTCGAACAAGCGGTAGAAGATCAAGGGGAAGCAACTGCTGGCAGTAGCTCATTCCAAGAGGCCGCGGCCAATGCCATGGCTGAGGCTAACGCCGGAGCTCAGGAGCATTCTGAGGGACTAGCTGGACTCACAGGTGTGACTCGTATACACCAAGGCGAGGACATGGCTGGAATGAACATGGGAATCATTGGCTCCGATGGTGAAAGAGTTAAGGACTACATTACGAAGATGGGCGAACTTAGGCAACGACGCCTTGGTTACGCTCCTCCGCAGGCTCCGTCTGGGCCACGGGATACATCTGGTATGCCACAAGAACCGGACATGGAAATTGAAACTAACAACACAGGCAATTGGATGTCAGCTCTAGGCAGTATGTTGAGCAGTGGCGCAGGCATGTGGAACAACTGGAACAAATGGCAGGGATAAGATATGGCTATTGTAGTTAAAGAAGCAAGTAAGACACCTCTAGCAATTGCGGCACTTGCCAAAGGCATGGCTGACTCATACGTAAACTGGAGCAACAGTGAGCGTGAGCATCAGCAGTGGGAACAGGAAAAGGTCTGGACCAACCAAGATCGCAAACTAAAACAGAACATTTACGATGAGCTAGGAGGCATGGGTGATGGAGCCTTTGTTGGTGGTCAGGCAGGTTTGCTTGGAGCACAAAGCGCGGCGCTGAATGGTGAAGCTTGGGATGATTACCTTATTGGACAAGGGGGTAACAGTCCTGAGTTCATGCAGAAAATCCAATTAGCGGCAGAATCTATGATGAGAGTTGACTCAACCTTATCTCGACAAGAGGCTATAGATGCGGCAACACTTCAGATTACCGGGATGGTTAAGTCGGCAAATGATCCTATGGGGCTTTCCAGCCAGCAAAGAATACCGTCACTATCGGCGGTAGGTAAGGCGCCAACACTGTCCACAACTACCATGGCAGGTGGCACTCCAGAGACAACCTTTACTGAAAGGTCGCAAACTAAAATCTATGCAAATGAGGCTGAGTTCCACGCCGCCGCAGAAGCAGATGGAATCAAACCGGGAGATGTAGTGATTATTGCAGGCCAAAAGATGACAGTTAATTAATATGGCAAGGACATTTACTCTTACTCCAGTACCGGAGCAGACCCAAAGCACAGGTACACAGTCATCATACCCCTCCTCTTCAGGGTTCTCCCTAACTCCTATTGAGGATGTAGAGGAGAGATCATGGGGTAGGGCTATTCTTGATCAGGGTGTATCTGTTGCCGCGTCAGTTCCCCGTGCCGCCGCTGGGCTTGCGTCCTTTGCTGGCATGGTGCCGGGCGTAAACTATGTTGCTGACCCGCTTGCTAGTGGGCTCAATTACATTGGTGACGCAATTAGCGAACACGGTTTATCTGATTACCAAAAGAATGAAGACGAAGAGTTTGCTAACGCAATAAGAGAGTCATCCATGCAACTCGGGCCAGATGCTGAATGGTCTGATCACCTGAAAAACATTGCCTCACAGGGTGGAGCGGCGGCGTCCTATTTAGCTAGCAACCCAGCTCAAGCGGTAAACGTAGCACTTGAAACCCTTCCATACTTATTCGGTGGTGGCCTTGCGGCAAGGACAGTAAACGCTGGCGTCAAGATGGCGTCTGGTGGGCAAAAAGCTTTGAGCGCGGGTACGTCTGGGGCAATTGGTGAAGGCATCATGGCTGGCGGTGCTACCACAGATCAGATTGTTCAGGAGCAAAGAGCTGAAGGTATTGAGGGTTGGACCCCTGAAAGATTATATGGTGGTCTAGCAGGGCTAGGCACTTTAGGGATTGGGCGACTTGGTAACAGGATTCAAGGCCCGGCAGATATCGACGCCATGGTTGCGGGTGGTTTCAAGCAAGCTGGTAACGCTACTAATGGACCACTCAAGGGCGCACTTAAAGGTGGTCTTACAGAGGGCGCAGAAGAATTACTACAGGGAGCGCAAGAGGAAGCGTTTGTCAATCAGGCAATGGGTAGACCCCTGTCTGAAGATGTCGGCTCAAGCGCAGTAACCGGAAGTATTGCGGGTAGTGGGTTAGGAACTCTTGCTGGTGGTTATGCCGGGGCAATAAATAGACTGGCTGAATCAAGCGCGACTAAGAACCAGAGTCCGTTTGCTCCGAACGCGTATTCGCCAGTCAGTCCTGATGGCCTTCAATATAGTCCGTTAAGCTCTGACGGAAGACCCTATACACCAATAGACCCAATGCAAGACCCATCAGTTCAGGCTGATGTTGGCACGGATATGGGCAATGGTTTAGACCCGTCCCAAGACCCCTCTGTCATAGCTGACCAAGGAGCTAATGCAACGGGCGATGGATACGCCAATCCCAATGCGGTTCTTACTGAGCTTGACCCAATTAATGCCAATCCCACGACAGTAGACCCTAATGCACCACAGGAAGCCGTAGGAGGCCCTGTGCTGTCCGATATGCCAGAAGCAGTGCCAGGGTCTGAGGTTGCAGTAGATACCCCTGAAGGCGCTCCTATTGAGGCTGGTGGTGTGGGTCCTGTTGAAGCCCCTGTTGATGGGCCGATAGAGGTTAGCAATGATAACCCTACTGTTGCTACAATTAATGGCATAGATTTTATCCAAGACCCAGAGGACGAATTCCTACTAGCGCCAACGGATGGAGCCCCTGTCAGATACGATGGGGCAAGTGATGTTTGGTATGACGAGAATGGGTTTGAAATCCCAAATCCTTATGCAGAGCCAACTGAAGTTGAGGCCCCTGCTGATGGACCCGGATTGTTTGATCCCAATGTTGATGAGGTTCCTGTTGACGCGGAGCCAGTAGTTGCAGAACCAGTAGTTGCCGAAGCCAAGCCAAAGAGCGACCCCAAGAAAAAGCCTTCTCCAAAATCAAATGTCAAAAATGTTGAGGGCTTGGTTTCAGAGCTGTCAGCCCTAGTTGACAATCAGAAGACTCTCAAAAAAGATACTCCAGAA
>WLWH01002487.1_pt1 | contig 10287 bp, 11 predicted proteins | sample 6712741 | NCBI WGS metagenome assembly WLWH01 (sample SAMN12718694, study PRJNA515312) | sponge metagenome | isolation source: marine sponge | host: Mycale hentscheli | place: New Zealand: South Island, Marlborough, Capsize Point | collected 2003-05-01 | reverse complement strand
AGACAATCGGGATAGACATTCTGGTTCTGCACTGAGGGTAATGAATACTAGCGGGTATCCATGACAGCCCCTATAACGTGGGCTGAAGCCAGTTCACCTATCTATTGGTCTAATATAGGCATTAACTGGAATACTCCCGCTAAAACAGAAACATCTATATTTACTATAAACAATGGGTTAGTTTTATTAGTTGGGTTAGACTATATTGCCGCAGTAAGTTTTGGCGTTAATTTAACTGCAGGAAAAGAAACTAAACACCATATTATAGAGTCCATATCTTACGGTATAGATCAAGGCTATAGTTCTTTTGGCGGCTTTACTATTTCAGGAACAGTACAGTTTGATATTACTGGAAATGTAACCAGTGAAAGCGTACATAATGCCATAGGGAATGCGGTATACAGTATTGCCACTAATTATATAAACAATACCAAGCATGAAGAAACAACTGCAATGGGCATAACTATGACCTATTCTAATGGCGATACTTTGCTATGGAACCCAGTGCCAGACCCTAATAATAACTGGTCAGACGTAACAGACCCGAATACAATCTGGACAGAAAAAACAGACCCAACCTCTGTATGGACTAAAATTGATTACCCAAACTAATAACTTTAAAGCCAATGGAGGCTTGCACATGAAACATGATAGCGATATGAACTTAGGACTTAAAAACATTTGGAACATAAAATGTTTCGACTCCGAAGGTAGTTTAAAATGGGACGTAACCAAAAAGAACTTGGTCGTTACGGAGGGTCTTAATCATGTGCTGTCTAGCACATTTGATGGCGCTACACAAATTACCGCATGGTATATAGGTTTAAAGAATGCAGGTTCTGTAGCGGCAGGTGACACTATGGCATCTCACGCAGGATGGACTGAGAATGTTACTTACAGTCAAGCCTCTAGACAAACGCTTACATTAGGTACAGCGGCGTCAGGCAGTATTGATAACTCTGCAAGTAAGGCTAATTACTCTATTAATGGTACGGCTACTATTGCAGGAGCATTTATTACTAGCGATAATACAAAGTCAGGAACGTCTGGAACTTTGTATGGTGCTGTTGACTTTGGTTCTGCACGATCTGTTATCTCTGGTGACACTCTTGAAGTTACCGTAACACTAACAGCGGCTAGTGCGTAATGGCTTTAGAATCTGCAAACTGGATAACACAATTAGTACAGGCTAATCCTGTAGATGGTGATCCTGTAGGCGAAGGTGATGACCATCTTCGGATGATAAAGACTGTTCTTAAGAATAGTTTTCCGTCATCGTCTACTACTGCTGTTATTCCTAACGTATCAAGTCAATCAGGTAAGTATCTAACTACAGACGGTACAGATACTTCTTGGGGAGAAGTTAATGCAGGGGCTACAGGTGGCGGTTCTGATGAAATTTTTTGGGAGAACGGTCAAAACGTAACAACAAATTATACTGTCTCCGCTAGTACAAACTCTATGAGCGCAGGGCCAATTACTATAAATTCTGGAGTTACGGTCACAGTTCCTAGCGGATCAAGTTGGATGGTTATATGAAACAATTAAAGGAGATACTCTAGATGAGTAATTTAAAAGTTGATGCTATGGAAGCAAGTACAGCAGGTGGAACTGTTGCTGTATCTGCTACATCAGGAAACATTACTACGCTTACGTCTTCAGCAAGCATTACTATTGCAATGTCAGACAGTAATAATTACAAGATTACGTTAGCGCATAATGCTACGTTTAACAATCCTACCAGTATTACGGCAGGACAGACAGGTGCTATCTTTATTACGCAAGATGGTACTGGTTCACGAACAGCCTCTTGGGGTTCTTACTGGGACTTTACTGGAGGAACTGCGCCTACGTTATCTACGACAGCAGGAGCGGTAGATCGTATTGATTACGTTGTTCTTGATAGCACCAACATTCAAGCGGTAGCAACCCTAGACTATTCATGAGTGGATTAACTGGTAACAACATGCTTGGTGGAGCATCTGCTCAAACTGGTTCGTATGATATATCAAACTCATTACTGTTTGACCAATATGACACCTCAAAGTTAGAGCGAACTGCCACTAGTCTGGGGGATCGCAGGACTTGGACTTGGAGTGGTTGGCTTAAACGTTCAGATTTAAATTTAAATCATTGGTTTTTTAGTAGTGCTGACTCAAGCGAAAGACAATCAATGGCTTTCTATAATGATAATATTTATTTTGAGCATACGAATAGCACTGGCAATGCTGTTCTAATAAGTAATCGCCTCTTTAGAGATGTAAGTGCTTGGTATCATATTGTTTTAGCATGGGATACAACGCAAGCAACAGAATCTGATAGAGTAAAAATTTATATAAATGGAGAGCAACTTTCTGGCTTTACTGGTGGCGCAAGTGGCACTGGTGGATACCCAACCCTAAATCAACAAGGAGAAATTAACAATACTTCTGGAGTGTATCTTGGAAACCTAGTATCTTATGCAGGTTATTATTATGATGGGTACATGTCCGAAGTAAACTTTGTAGACGGACAGGCGCTAACGCCATCAGATTTTGGCAAAACAAATGTAGACACAAATCAATGGGTTGCCAAAAAATATGCAGGGTCATACGGTACTAACGGTTTTTATTTAAACTTTAATGACTCTTCTTCTATAGGCAATGACTCTAGTGGTAATGGCAATAATCTTACTACCCAGAATCTAGTTGCCGCTGACATAAAAACTGATACGCCAACAAATAACTTTGCTACGTTGAACTCAATAACGCCAGTATTAGGAACAAATGGTGGCTCTTCATACACTCCTGCTTACCGTAATGGTAATCTAATGACGACCAATCCTCCGGCGTCTAGCACTTCTACTATTGTTATTCCTAGAACTGGAAAATGGTATGCAGAATTCTTTGTAACAGGAACAAGTGGTGGCCCGCAAGCGGGAATAAAAAATATTGAAAATATTTCTGAACCTTCAATTTCTCCAAATTTTGCCTCTTATTATTTTAATGTATATACTCCCAATACTAGCCACACTGCAAGCCACGACATTAATAATGTAGATACAACACTTGCAACTCTAACTTATAATAGCGGAGGCCCATACGAATGGGCGCTTGCTTATGATGCTGACAATGCAGAGTTAAAATATTATCTTAGTGGAAGTCTTGTCTATACAAAGACTGGCGTAGAGGCTTCATATGATTATGTCTTTTTTATTAAAAACACTTGGAATACTGGTGGAGGAACCTACTATGCAAACTTTGGTCAAGACTCTACTATGCATGGGAATATTACTGGTGGATCGTACACAGATGCTAATGGTTATGGTCAATTTAAATATGAACCGCCCGCAGGTCATTTAGCATTATGCACTGCTAACCTTCCTGATCCTGCAATTGCTTTACCTGAAGAATATTTTAATACGGTGCTGTATACAGGAACTCAAGCAGTAAAGTCTGTAGCAGGTGTTGGTTTTCAGCCAGATTTTACTTGGATAAAAGACCTAGATAATGCTCAAAATCATGCATTGTTTGATTCTGTAAGAGGTGTCAATAAGGAACTTAGATCAGATACTAGTGGCCCTGAATTAACTGCTTACAGCGACATACTAACTTCATTTGATTCTGATGGATTTAGTTTGGGTGCAGATATTAATGTTGGTAATGTTAATTACTATATTGGAGGCAGGTATGCTTCTTGGAATTGGAAAGCAGGTGGAACTGCCGTAACAAACAATGAAGGAACCATAACCTCAACTGTAAGTGCAAACGCTACAGCGGGTTTTTCAATTGCCACGTACACTGGAACAAACAATGCAGACACTATTGGTCATGGATTAAGTAAAGCGCCAGAATTGGTGCTCTCTAAAAAGAGAGCAAGTAATAGTAGTGACGGAGATAGGGGGTGGCCTACTTGGGGAAACTATCTTACAGACTCAGGTGGGTATAAATATGCTATGTTGCTTAATCAAACTAATGGTGAATTTGCGGCATTTAACAATACTCAACCAACCTCAAGTGTGTTTCCACTAACAGCAGGTTATCAAGAACAAAACTTTAGTGGGGATACATATGTTGCATACTTTTTCCATTCAGTAGAAGGTTACAGCAGGGTAGGTTTTCATAGAGGCAATGGAAATGCAAATGGAACTTATGTTTACACAGGTTTTACACCTAAATGGCTACTAGTAAAACAAATAAACTCTACTGGAAACTGGCTTATGTGGGATGTTGAACGATCTAAATTTAATGTAATGAACAATTACTTGATTGCAAATGCTAATAATGCAGAGCAAACAAATGTTGCTTGTAATGTAGATTTTTTATCAAATGGATTTAAGTGGAGGACTTTAGACAACGATATGAATGGGGTATCAGATACATATATTTATTTAGCCTTTGCTGAATCACCATTCAAATATTCTAACGGGAGATAACAATGTGGTATAAAGAAACAATAGGGATCATTAATACTCCAAGACCTGTAAGTATAGATGGTGTACAGCATCCCGCTAATATATTTACGCTATGGAGTAAAGAGGAATTAAAATCTTTAGATATATATCCTGCTAGAGTGGAAAGTATTGATAGTCAGTATTACACTGCGGGATTACAAACATCTAAAATAGTCGATGGGGAATATGTAATTTCTTATGAGACTGTTGAAAAAGATGTTGAAGAATTAAAAAGCAATCTTATTAAAAGCATCAAAGGAAATACAGGCAACTTGCTTTCCCTTTCTGACTGGATGATTATAAGATCAATTGACGAAGGAGATGATGTTTCTTCTGAATGGACGACATATCGAAATAATGTTAGGGCTTACGGCAACACTCTTGAAGAAGGCGTAAAAGCATTTACATCTTTGGACGCAGTTCGTAACTTTCAACATTATGAAGTTAAAGAAGAAAGATATGTTCCAGTTGTTAGTGATACAGGAATTCAAACTGCGGGATCAGAAACTGAAATAGTTACTACAGTAGTTGACAAAACGTATTGGGGTTGGCCTACATCACCAGACGCAAAGGTTGATGAATATCACGTTAGGTACATATAATGGCATTAGAGAGCGCAAGTTTTATTAGCGGGTTGGTAGACACTAACCCAACAGGTACAGATGCAATTAGTCAGGGTGACGATCACCTTAGACTAATTAAGTCTGTTTTACAGGGTACACTCCCTAACGCATATGAAGCCATCAACGGTATTCATACAGGAGCAACAGCCCCTACATCTACATCAGCAGGACAACTCTGGTTTGACACATCTACTAATTTAGTTAAGGTTAGGGATACTGCTAACGCTGATTGGGAGGTTGTATCTGCTGTAGCAAATAGTGTTACACTTTTGAACAGACAGTTTTATACAGGTACTAGCGCATCAACTGTTAGAGCGTCTACTCCCACTTTAACTGATATGTCTATATCTTACACCAAACAAAATGCTTCATCCAAACTTGCTGTAACTTGGAGATGCGACTGTGAAGTTGCTTCTAGTTTTGGAACGCCTAGCCCAAGCGAAGGAAACTTGGTATCTTTGTATGTTGATGCCGCCGCAACAGGCGTAACTCCTTCTGGTGCAATTCTTATGCAATACTTTGATGATGACTTAGCGGCAGGTAGTCATGCAGGTGGAACAAGTGTTATGCGTGGAATGGGTAGCCATACTTGGGAGATTACAGGTCTTGCCGCAGGAGCAAGAACAATAGCAATATACGGACAAAACCAATATCCTCTTGATGGTTGGGCAGGATATGCACAGTATGAATTTATTGTAGAGGAATGGATATGATTTTATCAGCAGGATTTATTAGTGATTGTCTTATTCAATTAACACCTAATAATGGTTTTATGATAGATGCCAATGAATTTGAGTTTTCTGAGGACAACTATGATAAGCACGTTATATATAACAACCCGCCTGACAAACCTGCTTATAACAGAGTTTTAGGATATGTTCCAGATACTCAGTGGGAAAGCGTAAGGGTAGAACAAAAATATAAACTAGAAGATTCTGATTGGACTGTTCTACCTGATGTACCTATGGAAGAAAGCCTAAGAGATCAATGGAAAGTTTACAGACAAGCGTTAAGAGATATTACAAAACAGTCTGATCCTTTTAATATTACATGGCCCACGCCACCAGAATAAATGCCATTAATACCTTTTGATAACGTAGGCTCTATAGGAATAATTAAGGATACACCTCCTTATAATCTTCCACAGGGTGCATGGTCTGACGGAAACAATGTAAGATTCCTTGATAACGGCGTAAAGAAAGTCGCAGGTTACAAGGAAGTGATGGCTACTTGTCCGTTTGCCCCTTACTACATACATCCATATTTAACATCCGCAGGTCTGTATTACTGGATAGCGTATGGCGAAGAGGCTATAGCAGTCTGGACTGGAACCACATGGGTTGATGTCACAAGGTCTTCTGGACCTTACAGTGCTAATACATCCAGTAGAAGATGGACTGCCACAAACCTTAATGGTCTGGTAGTTGCTACTAATGGTTATGATGAGCCTCAGATGTGGCCTTTGTCTGGGGGCATACCTGATGAGGGAACGCCATTTGAGGGCTTGTCTAACTGGCCTGACCCGCTTTACTCTTGCAAGTCAATAAGATCATTTAGAACATTTCTTGTGGGACTTAACTGGAATAGAGAAAACCCAGAACCACGATTAGTAAAGTGGTCTACTGAGGCTTCATATGGTTCTGCTCCATCTACATGGGATGAGACTGACGCCACACTAGATGCAGGTGAGTACGAACTATCTGATACGCCCGGTGACATTGTAGACGGATTACCATTAGGTGACTCATTCTTAATCTATAAAGAAGACTCTATTTATATAATGAACTATGTAGGAACTCCCTACATATTTTCATTTAAACTTCTTAGTCCTACTGTTGGCGCATTATCTAAAGAGTCTATCAAAGAGTTTGATGGTGGTCATTTCTTTATTGGTAACAGCGATTGTTATATATGCAATGGTCAGACTGTAACACCTTTACTACCTAATAAAGTACGTAGAGCAATGTTTGAAGACTTGTCTGGTGACAACTACCAGAAGTGTTTTGTTGCAGCAGACTACGTTCGTAATGAAATGCTTGCTTGCTTTCCTAGTTCTGGCAGTGAGGTAGTAGACAAAGCCCTTATATGGAATTGGAAAGACAACACTTTTTCATTCAGGGATTTACCAGATACCTCTTACATACATGATGGCATTATAGATATAACATCAGGCTCCACTTGGGATGCTAGTACAGAAGAGTGGGATTTAGGTATAGGTCATTGGGGAGAGCGTAACTACGATAATGTTAAAAAGAACTTGGTATTCTGTGACGTAACCAACACCAAGATATTCAGAGATAGTTTTGGCAATACCAAAGATGGTGCTAACATGACATCTTTTATTGAGAGGACGGGAATCGATTTGGACGATCCTCAATCCGTTAAATTTGTATCTGCCGTTTATCCTCAGATAGAGGTTAGTGGTAACAACTCAGTAAACGTGTATGTTGGTAGACAAATAAGTACAGAGCAAGGTATCACTTGGGAAGGCCCTGTATCGTTTAATCCTAATACTCAGTCTAAAGTATCATGCCGAATAAGCGGTAAATATTTTGGAATTAAAGTAGAGTCTACTACGGACATGGATTGGAAACTTCATGGTGTGGCATTTGAGGTGCAGCAACGTGGAATTAGAGGTTTAAGAAGTTATGGCTAATGCTCCAGTTAAAAATATTAAGTCAGTAAACAGATGGACTCCTAACCCTGCTCCAGTAAACAATGCGAACTTATCTGATTACTTGTTTAGCGAACTAAACAGATTGTCAGATATTATATTTAACCTTGATGTAATGCGGTTAGAACAAACCAACAGAAACCCTGAAGATACTACAATATCAAGTGGTAGAGGTAAACCTAGAGATGGTGATATAAGATATGCGGATGGTACGAATTGGAACCCCGGAGAGGGCAAAGGTATATACGCTTTTATAGAAGACGCTTGGGTTAAATTATAAGGAGATAGAATTGTGCGATTTGTGTTAGGCTTTCTGGTAGCCTCTGTTTTTTTAATAGCCGGAAATTCAAATGTAGGAACAGCGATAGCCGATTTCAAAAGTACCTTCCTTATTGGTACAGCAGACTACAGTACGCTAAGTTGGATGAGTGATGATGCTTCACCTGCATGGCGTGACAAGGTGCTTAAGCAGATTCAAGGCAATGGAGATACTCATGCCGATGTGATGGCACGATCCTACGACAGCAAGTTTAAGAAAGTAGACGGAGTAGATAGAGCATCTTGGAGAGCAAGATATCAAAAATTACTAGATGGTGGTATTGCACCAGTCACTTGGCTGATCTCTGATGACAGCCCACAAGTTTACAAACAAGGATTAGCAAATCAAATTGAGTACCAAAATAAGGTTGTTGATGCGGTTGACGATCTTACTAGTCATTATGTGGTGTGTCTTGAGTGTGATGAATATTACAGTGCTAACGAAGTTAGCGTTCTAATACAGAACCTCAGACGTAAGGGAGTAAACAAGCCTATAGGAGTACACCTAACGCCGGGTATGTCTGGCAAGGAAGCATATATAAAGGATGCTGATATCATCTATCTTCAGACAGGCTTTGATAAAACTGATGATCAAATACGGCAGTCCGTCGCTTATGCAATATCACTGGGCAAACCAGTCGTCGTTAGCGAATACCATAAGGATGGTACTTCGGAGGAGGCACGTAGAATTGGTGATCTCATCTGTACAGAGTTCCCCACGGTTGTCGGTACAGGCAATGGGCGTGGTTCAACAACCTGCGCATCATATGCCATGCCAGAGGAAGACAAGAAGAACGACTGGGAAGAATTCCACGATAAATACGATGATGAGTTAGCGGTTATCATGCTTGCTCTGGTTACCTTCTCAGCAGCAACATTAATCGAACTACCATTTCAGGCGCAGTATAATTACGCTACAGATACCGGAGCCTATGAGGTTCTGTTTGCTGCACCAATTAACGAATCTACGGACGGTGGTTTCACAATAAACGAATCAGGAAGAGTCATGGGTTTCATATCCGGGACATTTGATAAACTCTTTGGAGGGTTTGATGGGGATACTAGACGAAACAGCAACAGAAGATGATTACGTAACACCGGAATCAAATCCTTTTGTGCCTATTGTTAACTGGGCGACTACCCCTGTAGAGGGTATGAATGCCCCCGGTTTCGTACAAAATCAGTCTGTATCCAACGCCTTTGGCGACCTGTCAGACGCACTGGGAGATACCAGTGAGTTTGCATTTGATAATGCGTACAACTTGCCTGCTATGATATCTGGTGGTGCCAGTTGGTTGGGAGAACAAACCTCCGACATGTGGAGCAATGTGTTTGGAGGAGAAGACCTCAGCCCCTTGGATGCTTTGGAAGCATTAGGGCTGTCAGGAGTAGGCGCAGCAAAAGGATTAAATGCTGCAAGAAAAGAGGCAGCAGGATTTGGAATTACCAGAGAGGCTTTACCCGGACAACCCAAGACTGAAGGGTGGTACAATGGAGCAAAGGGTAAGGTTAAAGAGGTTTCCAAGATGGGTACCTCAGCCTTTACCAACCCATTTAAGAGGTTGTGGAGTCCTGAGGCTGACGTACTGTGGAACAAGTATGGTATATCAGACCTACAACAGAAAGAATTAAAACAGGTTATTGAGAGTATGGAGGCTATACCTCCGGGTGGTGGAGCGTATTCCAAAAAGTTCCAACATAGAAACCACATCATTAGCCAGTTACAGTCAAACAAAACGCTTAGGGATAAGTTTGGAGTTGACGCACCAGAGTTTTACCATGATATGGAGAAGTTGTTATTTCCCAGAACGGTAAACACAAAGGGTGCCGACTTGATGGATTCATCCGTACCCTTGCAACAGGTAATGCCTGAGTTAGCCGACATACCTCCTAGTGCGATATTGGATCACATGAGTGCACCAATGGCTAAACAGTTAGGAGTTTCTGGATCGAACAACTTACAGATTCAAACCAAGGTTTGGAACGGTAGACCCGTTGCTGACTTCAGTAGAAAGAACGTAGCGGTAGACCCTGAGATGGGTGGTGAAACATTTAAGACGCATAGACCCGGGGGTTCTGCACCCTCCAGTTCAATGAGCGCATTTCAACTGTGGAAGAATGCCCCGGAAGGCTCTACGTTTGATGCTGATGGCTTTGACAAACTTCTCAAGGATCACAACAGTGCTGTAAGGGAATCAGGTAAGGGATACTTTGTTAACCCGTTTGACCTTGCTACAGAC
>WLWH01002481.1_pt1 | contig 10304 bp, 29 predicted proteins | sample 6712741 | NCBI WGS metagenome assembly WLWH01 (sample SAMN12718694, study PRJNA515312) | sponge metagenome | isolation source: marine sponge | host: Mycale hentscheli | place: New Zealand: South Island, Marlborough, Capsize Point | collected 2003-05-01 | reverse complement strand
TTCTTTGAGTTTATCAAAGATCGTAAATCAGAAATAAAGAAAATAATAAAAAAGAACGGCTTTAAGTTTTATACTACTGACGCTGACGATGAAAGTAAGTGTCATGGTTATTATTTAAAGAATTGGCATGATGGTACAAAAACTGTTGACTTTGATCCAATGGACGATTTTACAGAGGCCGATTTAGGTCATGTAAAAATGTACTATTTTGATAAGGAGGCAAAGTTTAAACAGTTATGAAACTTATTGTCCAAATAAAAAATATCTACGGGGTACAAAGAGTGTACCCCGTATGTGAAAAATCTAAAACTTTTTCACGGATCGCTGGGCTTAAAACCCTACAGCCTACAGTGATCGATGAAATCAAAAAGCTAGGGTATAAAATAGAAACAAGAGGGGAGAAGCTGTAATGGTTAAAACCTTTAAAATAAATCTAGAAGATATGTATCTAGATACTAAACAACCTAAAAAACATCAGCAGAAATTTAAAAGATTTCTACTGACTAAAGAAGATCAAGAGAGAATAGCTGAACAAAAGAAAAACATTCAGCGAGTAGACGCGCAAGTTAAGGGGGTAAAATGGTAGAACTATTTATCGAAACACCGTTAGAACTTAAAATATTAATTTTAAGTTTTGCCGTGTTCGGCTTTGCTCTATGTTGGGCAACGAAGCGCGATGAACAGAAGACGTTTAATGATCGTTATAAGGTCGATCAGAAGTGGAGAGATAAATGAAAGTAAAAGAGTTAATAAAACACTTGCAGAGTTTAGGCAAAAAGAGAGAAAATTATTCTGTAAGAGTTATTGAGGAAGAAGATAACGGAGATCCAAATTATTGGATCGACAACATCGAGGTCAGTGATAAGGGCGACAGTGGTTATCTTCACGGAGAGATAAGACTAATAGGATCAGAGTAACAACCAACACACCACGCCCCGTTATAAACGGAGCGTGGTTTTTTAATGCGACAATTTGTCATGTCCATTTTTAATTTAAAAACGTATATCTATAAATCAACTCAAACAAATAGACATTGCAAGTTTATTTGGCTTTGTGGCAGAACAACAATTAAGTGGTTGTAATGCACGAATTGAGAGGGTTAGGCGCTACTGCGTTAAGACACTCAATTTGGTTTTTAGTACCGACCATATCTTAAATGATTTGGACACTTCGGGAAAAATTGTGGGTAAACCAATAAGCCCCACCGAGCAGAGTTAAGACCTTTGGTTTAAAGTTAATTGTATGAAACACTAACCAAAGGGGTCAAATGGTAATTGTTATTATCATAACTTATTTAGAACCCCCGTCATTAATTTGACGGGGGTTTTTTACTTTAGAATTATTCTAAACTATTTTTTTTTATTTTTTTAGGGAGGGTGGGCCCGCGGGCAACGAGCATATAACCTGCGACAATTTGTCACATTGACAAGCGGGCAACGGAACGCGACGCGCGGGCGGGCGCGCGCGGTCAGTTGATCGCGGGGCGCTTAATTATTTTTTTGATTAATTAAAATTTTTTGAATTAAAGACCAATCGTTAACCGCTAACGGTTTAACCTCTCTATGATCTAATAGTAGACCTTCAATAGATTTACTTTCATAAAGTTTTATGAGGGAAGGGGAGCGGGGCGGGGCGTGTTCTAATAACAGAAAATTACGTTGTTGTTTTTGTGTAGCCCATAGTATTTGATGAGGGGAAAATTTAACTTTTTTTGTAGTTGTATATTTTAACTCAACCATAAAAAACCCGCATAAATCATTATAACAAAGGCAATCAGGGACGCCGTGATTTATGTATGTTTCAATTCTAGTATGCTGAATTAGAGGGGTATTTTTTTTAAATTTTTGGTATAATTTTCGTTCGGGTTTCATCGTACATTTATATGTACAATGAAACCTTTACGACGTCAATTACGCGGTTTTTTTGGGGGTATCAAACGCGGAATTAAAGGGTATTTGAATTATTTTGTATTGAGTTTCACGCCATTTACGTGACTTATCTTTTAATTCTATTAAAGCGTCCATTTTCTTTTTGGCCTCTACATAAGAATTAAACCCGTGATTACAATTAAAGTCTATTGCAAAATCAACCTCTATATTATCATTAAATTGACTTTCAGCAATTTCAATGACTACAAATTTATTTATAACCATTATTCACCCCCTTTATTAGATATTTGCAACGTATTATACACAATACCCATATTTAAAAAGCCGTGTTTCATAGCCCGTTCAAACTCAATTTGTTTAAACAATAGTTTAGGGTGGTGTATAGCGTCAAACATTTTTTGTTTTTGAGCGTCCATTTTAGACAGTTGAGCGCCTTCTTTTGTGCTCTTTTTTAATTCACCGTGAAGGGCGTCTTTACATACACGCGTCAAAAATCGATCAAAATCTTCATAATCGGAATTATACGCTTGATGTGAACTTTCCCAGCCGTGAATTTTAGCCTGTCGATTATAAACGTCTTCTATATCTTGAGCTATTTTTTTTTGCTTATCTTTTAAAGCCTGTTCTTTTAACTCTTTTAACTTCACAAAATCGTCATATTCTTTAGACGCTTTTTTTAAAGCCGTTAATTTAGAGGCAAGTTTTAAAGTAGATACAAATTTTTTATATTTTGTTTTAATTTGATTATCCACCTTTAATTCGATAGCGCGTTCCAATTCCTGCCTTTTTTCGGAAACTTCACTATCTATTCTATTCGACCAGTATTTTTTATCTTTATCAGATAATTTGACCGTCTTATTTTCATCACTCATTTTTAACCTTTTGTTAGTTGTTAATGATTTGTTTTTTATATCACACTTGAAATCATAAACAATCATATTATATAATAAAATGTTAGTTGAAATATTGGGCGGTGCAAATTGCCCAGTATTTCAAGAAGTGCGACAAAATGCGCATTTAGAAATATATAGAACAATGTAATAAGAAATTATGACTATTTTAAACGGCATAAAATTAAGAGGTAATGAAACATTTACAGAATTACTTGAAATAGGCAAAAAGAAAAAAAGACCCAAAAAGGACAATTCAAAAAAAGGTGATATTTTCGTTAATTGTAGAAGTTGCGATGATTATATTCGGGGTGACTGGCGTTCTAGTTTTGACGGCCGTTATTGTAAAAATTGTTTATGACAAATATATTTTATAATCATTGGACAAAACGCGACGGGGCTATTTATAAAGATTTAGCCTTTATGGGTCATAATGAGCGAATAAACTATTTACAAGAATTTATTGAAGATTGTGAATATTATATAAAAGAAATTAAAGGTAGTAAAAAATTTAAAAAAGAAATTATAAGAATAAACAAACGAAGTATTAAGTTTTATAATAAATTAATTAATTACATAAGAAAAAACCCGAATATTCCAGTCCATAAAGGTTTTAAAAGCTATTATCACTATTTAGCTAATAATGATGAAAAGAAAATCAAAAAATTAAAAAAATATATATGAAATTTTATAAATCAAAAAAATTATTAAACGTAGATAATAACGCCAAAACAATTAAAGGCCAAAAATACAAATATTTAACAGGAATTTTATATCTAGCGCCCGCCCGTACTAGCGGTTTTAATGTTTGCCCCATGGCAAGCGCGGGATGTAAAGCAAGCTGTTTATTTACAGCGGGGCGGGGACGTTTTAGTAATGTATATAATGGCAGATTAAATAAAACGTTGTGGTATTTTTTAGAACGTCAAACATTTTTAATTCAATTAAAAAAAGAAATTAATTCATTAATAATAAAAGCTAAAAAAATGGGGCTCAAGCCCGCCGTTAGATTAAACGGAACCAGCGATATAGATTGGAATATTCACGGCCTTTATAATGAGTTTAAACAAGTTAAATTTTACGATTACACCAAAATTTATAAACGGGCTTTGAAATATTTAAACGGTGAATATCCAAAAAACTATCATTTAACATATTCATTAAATGAGGATAATATACAAAAAGCAAGTTATATATTAAAGCGGGGCGGGAACATTAGCGCCGTTTTTAGAAATAAAAAACTTCCTAAAAGATTTAAAAATTTTAGAGTAATAGACGGGGATAAATCAGATTTAAGATTTAATGACCCTCAAAATGTAGTAGTCGGTTTATATGCTAAAGGACGGGCTATTAAAGATCAAACAGGTTTTGTATTAGATGTTTAATTTAATACAAATTAAGGCGGTATGACTAGCGACAGACGGTTAGTGAAAAATGTATATACACTCATACCGCTTTTTAAATTAAAAAGCGAGCGAGCAAGCGAGCATAATAAAAAAGAATTTGTGCAAGATGTTTAAGTATTGCATAAATAGAGGTCGATTTGTGAGCGTGTACGCCTCTATAAAGAGTGACGCCAAAACGGGCGCGAGCGAGCGCAAGCGCCCGTTTAAACTAACAAGCGAGCGAGCAGAAGGGATAATATGACGAAAAAAAAATACTTTTATACATACGATGAGTATTCACAAGACACTAGAAGTTATGAGATTGAAAGTGATGTAGAACTAACAAAATCAGAAATACAAGACCTAGCGTTAGGTTGTACTATGGAAGAAGGTTCAACAAATTCAGATAAAAATAGCAAAGCTACTTTTACGGGTACTGAATATGGTGATGACGCTCAAGTTGAATACGGCGGTGATTGGACTAAAAATGATTAAACCTTCAAAATGGCAATCACAAATAGATATATCACATAGAGAGTGGTGTAGAGAAAATGGTTATCCAACGGATTGGTATCGAGCAAGGCATGGCAGACCTAAATTAAACAAACAAGCGAACAAGCAGGAAGGAAAATATGAAAAAGAAAAATATACTAGTACAATTTGATATTCAAGTCGGTGAATATGAACACTCTGAACATTTTTTATTTGATGAGAAAATGTCTGAATGGGAATATTGTAAGCGATTTTGGGACATAGATAAAAAATCAGAACTAGACGACAACGTGTTTTGGGATAATTATATGATGAATGCAATATCTGTTTATTCAGAAAAACAAATAACAAACAAGCAAGCTGACGTTTTAAAAGAACTAGGGGTGTGTTTTTAGTAGTGCCCAGTATCCATATCTATTAAATATTTCGTAAGCCAACACTACATCTTGATTTGTACTTCAAATTACGCTAAAAGTCAATATATGGGACTACCTAAAAAACTAACTGAACGACAGATAAAATTTTCAGAATTACTGGTATATAATGAAGGGCGTAAGAGCCCGAGCGAGTGTGCTTATGAGGCGGGGTATAAGACTAGACCTAGGCAGGCTGCGAGCGAGCTACGTAATCCTAAATTATCGCCATTGGTAGTGCAATATATAGGTGAACTACGAGCAGAGATACAAGAAAAATATGGTATTAGTTTTGAGAAACACTTGGGCGAACTAGCGAAGTTAAGAGAAGACGCACGAGCAAAAGGTGCTTGGTCTGCCGCAATAAACGCAGAGATAGCCAGAGGTAAAGCCGGTGGACTTTACGTTGATCAAAAAATGATACTTACAGGTAATCTAGATAATATGTCAGAAAAAGAATTAGAGTCTAAACTTAAACAAATTTTAGATGATCACAAATCTTTAATTGATATTACCCCAGAAGAGTCAAAACCAGAATCAGAAATAAAACAAGTCCCTGTATCCGATTAAACAGGTCGTTTATTTCTACCCAGATTCTTTTTAAGAACATTAGTATTCTTTTTATTATTTGCATAACTTACTCCTTGTGAGTCAGGCCCTTTTACAGGCGGTATAGCATTCCATTTTACATATGGCATGTTCTTGGTCAAGGCTTTATTCTTCATAATATTATAGCACCCACAACAAAACCTAATGTAAAACATATTATTTCTGTTCTATACATCAAGTGCCATAAGTGAAACTTATCTATATATTTTTTCATGTTTCTATCTTCTCCATTTTTTTTATTATTGATCTAGGAAAACAATTACGATCAGAGAACACAGCAGACTCTGTATCATAAGACGCAAATGTCCATACGTGATTCTTATCTTTATCAAATATGTATGCCTGTGAAATCATAACTGCTGGTCTTAACTTTTTCATTTCATCCATATCTGCATGGCCCGCATCGCCGCACGGATCAACCCAAACTATCTTATAGAAGTAATATTTCTTATTACCAATAGTTGCATATCTGTATTTAGACTTCTTTCGTTTTCTAGGCATATAGTAGTTTTAGCATATAAGAGAAATTTTTAGGCATAAAAGTTTTTATAAAAACCAAAAAAGTCCCTCGCGCCGAATACCAACTCTGATAATTTGACCAAGGCATAAATGCAAAAAAGTCAATAAAATCACCACTTTGACCAAGCATGACCAAGCAAAATCGCTACCGTGGTCATGCTATTATTCGCTTATACCAACACTTATAGCTCAAAAAAGCCCCTTTGACCACGTGACCACGCCAAATTTTTTTATCACAGAAAAAAATAATTGCTCAAATATTTCTCTTATGGTGGTCATTGCCTTATTCTTGCCATAATAGTGACATTTATGCAACACTTTGCCACATTTATGACACAATTTATTAACTTTGTTTGAATGTTGGCGACATAAATCTCTTCAGAGACTCTGCCTTAATTACAACTCTGGCTGGTTCTGGAGAGTTAATTAAAACACTCTCTTGTAATTCTATCTTTCTAATCTCTTCTAGTCTGCCATCCATAGTTTCAATGTATATAGGACAATCTGATATAATTGTGCCTTTTTCATTGTTTGTAAACTTACCTAATACTTGTTGTATATCTCTAACTCTCATTAGTCCTTCCCTTTCATTTCATCGTAGTATTGATCTATTTTTTTTAAAAACATATGCATATATTTTTTCATCTCAAGTCCTTGTATTATAAACTCTTGATAAAAATTATCTTTACTACACATCATAATCACACCTTTACTAATTCCTGTTCTATGTACATAATTATGAGCCATTGTATACGCAGCTAATTGTATGCAGTAATCATCTATCCATTCTTTTTTCTTTGGTTTATTTGTTTGTTTAAAATCTATGATAGCCATCTCATTTTTATGAAGTCCAACTAAATCTGTTTGTCCTGCGTATAACCCAGGATAATATAAAGTTGCCTCTGACCCATAATACTCTGAAACATTACAAAGTCCTTTTTGTATAACTTGTAAAGCCATATTGTGTGCTTGTTGTCCTACTTCCGTTTGATCAAGATAACCTTCTTCTATAATATATTTTTCTAGTATCTTATGCATCGCGGTCCCTCTTGCGCCGGACTGCTCCACGATCCGCGCCGCGTTCTCCTCGCCCTCTCGTTCACGCCACCTTTGTAGCGATTCGCGCTTCTCGGCCGACTGTGTAGCAGAGAGTATGGTTGTTACACTAGGCAACTTCCATTTACCATTTTCAATATCATAGTGACGTTTACCATCGATCGTTGTTCTAACCGTCTTCGGATAGATATAAGATTTATTGTGTTTCATATTTTTTATAATCTTTCAGTGTTTCTTCATTAGGATAATATACATCAACCGCACTATGGCACTTGGGACATGATAAATTACTAACCATAGAGTATGTATCATTCTCTTCATCAATATCATGGTCTCCACCCCATATTAATTCTGTACCGCAATGCCAACAGTTCATATTTTTTTTATATCCTCAATCGTATTAATTTGATTTAAATTTTTATTTTCTATTTCATAAAGAGGTGCTCTCGTTACAAACGTAGAGCCATCTGTTCTCGTTCTAACACTACCTTTATCAAAAAAGGACGCCTGTTCTAAAAATTTTTTTTTATCTAACCATCCACAAATTTGTACATTGCCGGTTGTTTTATTAATACTAATAAATAACAACACATCATTGTCTCTGTCTTTTTGATAGCCAACAAAGTTATGGACGTAAAAGTCGCGCATATCAACGGTTCTAGCCATAGTCTTTATGTCAACTTTTTTATTATTTATTTTAATATCATCGATCAACGATCCGCTATCATAGGTAGGTAAATCTTTATCCAACGCTTTGTGTAGCATGCACTCTCCAACGATGCCTGTGTATTGTTGTATGCGGTTACCATTAAAGCCAGCAGATCTTACACCAAAGTTTTTAATACTAACTTGTCGGTTAGCATAGTCTCTTACTTCATCCGTTAATTTTAAATTAAACATTACTTCTCACCCTTAAAAAATTTTTTTAAATGTTTTTTATAATCTATATCATCATGTTCTTCGTATCTTATAAAATCCATGTCTTCTAACTCTTCTTTTTTTTCGATTATCTTTTTAAGATCTTTTACTTTAACTTCATCTTTTATAATATAACCATGCATAGCGGCCTCATCTTTCCACACTTTAATTTTTTCATCTTCATCCATTATTTAGATACTCCAAAGGTTGCTCTCATCATTGCTGTTTTAGGATCCCATTCAAAGTCACCTATCTGTACTTTACTACAACTCAAAAGAAACAAAGTTATTAAAATTAAAAAGATTTTCATATAACACCTTTCTGTCTTAATTCATTGGGTTCAAATGCATCTTCAATCCACAACTCACCTGTTCTATCACAATCATCACATTGAGCGTGTACTTCTTCCATTGCCTCATGGTAAGGAACTCGATAGAATCCATTACCCTTACACTTTGGACAAAAGATTTTTATTTTATTCTGCTTTTCCGTTCTTGTAGCCATGTCTTTTCGCCTCTCTATTAATTATACTTTCTAATACTTTACTGATACTTACTTCTGTACCTTCTATTATTTTGTCACGTAAATAAACTGCTTTTTCATAAGCAGCTTTAGGTACGGACACAGATTTAGCACCTGTTTTATTGTTTGGCATTTTTTCTCCTTTGAGCAATATAGAGATATATAATATCTCCCTTATCACCTATTTGTTTAATACCACTTATCTTCTTTTGAGTAAGTGCTACTTTGCCTAGTTTATGCATATCCATCATAAAAGAAGCTAATTTTCTTAAGCCCACATTGATACCTATTTTTTCAGCCAAGTATCCTTTGTAGTAAACAATTTGATCTTCGTCTGAATTTGTTATCCAATCAGTTAATGATTGAATAGTTTGTTCTTTATACTCTTCTTGTTCCATTAATCTCTCACCTTTCCTTTTATTGTTGCAGATATAAAATTACCTTTCTTGTTGGTATATTCTATATGATATTCTTTTTTATGATCTAGTTTTGCTTTTAGTTTTTTAAGAGACATGGCTTGCATTTCTTCTGAAGCTCCAACATCTTTACTTACTTCGTTGGTTTTTTCATCTATGATGTCTTTACCTAACTCTCTCACTTTGTAACTATACCTCACTTTTATCCTTTCTTACATTATTTATTTTTAACATTTTGTGATAAAATATTATAAAATATCAAGACTTGCAAGAAGAATTTTTTTAATGTATTCTGGTGATCTCTTCTCACACCTTTTGTTTGCCGTGAGCTTTCTTGCTCACGGCAACATTAAATGTCCATTTTGGGTTCACACTTAAAGCCAATAACTATTCTCTCATTATTGACACGATCTTGCCCCATTTGTGTCATCATTGATGTTGCAACACCATAACCTGTAGTTGCACATTCGTAATGCGAATCATAAACTTCATAGTGTTTAATCGGAGGTATACAGTTTCCGTAAAGTTGTGAACAGATTGTGAAGACTAACATAAATTTCATAGTGTTACTTTAGAATTATTCTAAACTATTTTCCTTGTCCCCGGTAGGATTTAAATACACGTCTCTTATGTTTATTCATTTTTTGTAGACTAGGTCTACGTCCAATCGAAGTCTTATGAAAAATTGGTTCGTGTGCTGACTTATTTAAAAAGCCTTTAATCTTTGCCATCGTTGATCATAGTTATCTTGGTGTTCTTATCTACTTTCATATATTTAATTACACCATTTATCTTCTGCTCAACATCATAACCACAATTAGTACACCTAAAAAAAGTTCTATCAAGACCAACTAATATTGTGTACATCTCACATTCAGGACAATGTCCTGATACTAATTCTGTTTCTAAAACTCTTTGTTTAAAACTTTTTTCTTTTTTCATTACTCTAGTATTAACGCTTTTATAGATTTAGATCCATCAATATTTACTTCTAATTCTGCTTTAGATTTAATACATTTATAAGATACATTTTCACTTATTGGTGGTCTGCTTGCTTCACGTTTATGCTTCATACATATTGACATAGAGGCTTTCCCTGTGTTTGGATCAATTTGTATTCTGTGCTCCTTGATATCAGGGCCTACAAACATTAGGAGGGCTACAATGTGCTCGATCATCTTACCACTGTTCCTTT
>WLWH01002480.1_pt1 | contig 10308 bp, 12 predicted proteins | sample 6712741 | NCBI WGS metagenome assembly WLWH01 (sample SAMN12718694, study PRJNA515312) | sponge metagenome | isolation source: marine sponge | host: Mycale hentscheli | place: New Zealand: South Island, Marlborough, Capsize Point | collected 2003-05-01 | reverse complement strand
TGTTAAAGCTTTTATGTATTCGTTTTCTAAAGCTGTTTTAAATTGATCTCTTGTTAGCAAGCTTCCTTGTCTCCATAGTCTTTTGGTTGCGGCTTCAATAACACCACCTGCTATTTTAACTGCTCTTCTTTGATCAAGACTATTATTTACATCAAAATCAGGATCAGACATTAATTTATTAGTTTGATCATAAGAATCATTAATAAGTTTTTTTGAAGACTTACTTTCAACAGGTTTAACAGTAATTGGTTTTGAAATTAATTTTCCTTCAGCTCCTTTTTCTGCTACGTCTAACTGCTCTTTAGTTAAGCCTTTTCCTTCTAAAACAGACTTGTTAAAACCTTTTATAAATTCGTATACGTCTTTACCAGTGTTCCATTTAACATTTATAGGTGTAGGTCCTGATTTAAAAAATTGTGATAAAGTTTTACCAAACTCTTTTAATTGAGTTAACAATGTTGGTGTTTCTTTTATATCTCCAGTTTGCATGCCTTCGCTAGCAGTCATTACATATTCTTCCATATATAATGCCTCTGCTTGTTTAATTTGATCAGGCGTTGAGTCAGAGTTATTAACTACATCGTTATAATCTTTTTTAAGATCATCAAACATGTCTTGAGTTTCTTTACCTACAGACATATCTTTACTGTCCATAACGCTTTTTAAAGCCTTACCTACATTTATAGCGCTTTCTGGACTAGAGTCAAAAGTTTTTGCACCAACAGCATGTAATACTTCATGTTGCGAAGTTGTGGCAACGTTATCTTTTAAGGCTTGTTGTTGGTTTATTAATACTTCTTTTTTACCGGTCTCAGGGCTTTTATATATTACACCATAATCGTTTGATCTTTTACCATCAATGCCTTTTTCTTTTATAATATCAGCAAATTCTTTAGAACTTTCAATAACATTAAAACCACCCACGTTTTTTAATTGATCTGCTATAGTTTTAGAACCAGCATCTATTCTTTCAGTTAGTTCAACTGTATTAGCGGTATCTATGTTAGCATCTGCTTTAATATATGGCTCTAGTATTTTGTTTTTCTTTTGATTAATTTCATATCTTTCATCTGCTAATCTTTTTAACTCAATTTCTTTATTGTTAAAATTAGGATCTGAATTAACCTCATCAACTGCTAATCTATTTTTATATGTAGATAGTTCTAAATCTGATAAAGCATCTATTTCAGATCTATCCATTTCAGTAAATCTATTTAATGTTTTATTTATTTCGTTAGAAGAATCTTTTGTAAGACTAACTATTTGATCGTTAAGTCTAGCTCTATTAACCTCTGACATGTTAGGACTAGCCATTAAAGCTTCTTGTAATCCTTGTATTTTTTCTCTATTTTTAGATTTTTGCCAGCCTGGACCACCATTATAACAAGCTGGTAAATTTAGTCCTGCGCAGGCGTGATATTTTCTCATCTCTTTGAGGACGACAGCCGCTGCTATAGTGCCGTGCGCAGGGTTCGACATAACGACTAAAAACTTCTGTCTGTCGGTGTATCCCCATCGCTTTGCCCAGAATTTATAGTTGATCTGAAACAATCCATAGTCACCTGTACTAGACACTCGACCTATCTTTATTCGTGACTCTACCCATGCTAGTGCAACCATAAAGTAAGGGTCTTCTTTTATGTCTAGGGACTTATCAATGATGACGGCAGTGTTAAGCTCTTGCTCTGCGTCAAAATACGCTGGAAAATTATAAGCTAAAAGAGTAACAAGAACAAACTCCATCATTACTCAAAATCAATGTCTACATCAACCTTAATATTAAGCTTAGGCACTCTAAGGTGATTGACAAGTCCATGTTTCTTCGCTTCCTGGGCATCCATAAACCAGTCGGCGTGTTTCTTGTTAAAAACCTTTTTCTTGAAGTAATCGTCTTTCTTCCCGCAGTTGCGAGCCATCATGGTGAATATCTTTTCGTCGAGGCGTTCGGCTTCCTTTACGTCTGCTTTGAGTTCCTCAATCTTCCCGTGCCCTCCGCTGCTCACATCGTGAATCATCACAGTAGCATTAGGGTCAGCAAACCTCATCCCTTGTTCTCCGAAGGACAGGAGGACAGCACCACACGACATTGCTTTACCCTCTACAATGGTAGCGATGGGAATCTCTGCCGATTCAATCGCAGCAATCATAGACATCAGGGAGTATACTTGTCCCCCATAAGAATCAATGATGATGGGAATAACTTTTTGCCCAGTGCTATGAGCCAATGCCATTTTATGAGAAAATTCAGCAGCCGACTTTTCGTCAAACTTATTAACCCGAATCATAATGGGTGGCTTGCGTAATTCCACCTCTTTAATAAGGGGAGAGACTTTAGAGGTCCAAATCATAATGATCTTATCCTTGTAATAATTGTTTACCTTTTAGTAAATACTCTTTGAGATCAGTAAAGCCCCCAATGAACTTTTCATTTCCTTCAGTAATTTCTATTACAATTGGAACAGTATCCCAGCGATAGGTGGTCTTGATCTCGTTCAATAGCTGAGGCTGGGCGTCCAACGCATAGCATTCAAACTCTTTCTGATTTTCTGAGAGTAGTCTGACCGCCATTTGACAATATGGGCAATCGTTCTTTGTATAAAGTCTAAATTTCATTTATTATCTCCATTTGTACAGGGTGTACTCTTTCATATGTAGTATCTCCAAAGCGAACTCGATAAAACTCTTTAGAGACATACTTACCTTCAATGAGTTGGGGTCCAAGGATGAGCCCGCACGGGTAGGCTTCCTCTTTTTTATTTTTGTTATTGATTTTGTTTGGATCAATCTCAGGATGGAAATATCCAACTCGGGGAACAATTAAGGTTCCGGGCTGGAAAGGGGAGTCCATCCGTAGCTGCGCCTCTAGTTCCGCTACGGATATACTTGCCGCATGTGCCATCATCTTAAGAGTTTTTTCATACGCAAAGACCGAAGAAAAATAATGAAACAGGTTACTCTTAGTTCTAAAGTATCGATTATTACTGACACATAGAACCGAGGGGAGGGACAGCATGTCCGTCTCCGAAGTCATGAATCTTTTATTACCATGATCTACCCGAAAGGACACCTGGCGATAACCCTCGTGGTTAACTCCTTCGTACACCAAGTCCCGGCACCAAATAAATCGACCTTTTCTTTGTAGGGTCTTGTTAGCGTTATTTTTGAGGACATTTTTCAAAAAAATAATCCGACAAGCATCATTGTCTAGGGCGGGGGCGTAGTTATAGCGACGATTAGCGAAATCCTCAAAGTGAACACTATCAGGTTCACTACAAAATTTCCCAGTGAGATCTCCCCAGGTGGGGAAGATCACTTTTTCAAACCCATCTGATCAACAAACTTTTCAAATGACCCAACCACAACAAACTCAGAGCGACGGAAAGAGTGACCATCCACTACCATAGTACAAAATTTACTATTTTCGGGAAAAGACTTCTCCATCCTTTGGTGAGTCAAGTCAGAAGTGAACTCATAAGGATAAATTGCAACCACATAATCTTCGTTAACTAGGCACTCTCTGGTATCAAAACTCGTTTCATATGTTGTGTACTCACTCCCATCTGGGCGCTCATTAACATTACGAATCTTTTTTTCATAAACTTCTGAAATCTTAAACACGGGACATTACCTCCATAGTATCAATTGTCCTCACAAGCCAATCACTTCCCTTGATGTGAATCTTGTGATATATCTCTTCGTTATTAAAATTGGGCTCGACCATCAATGCCATGCTGGGCTCTGATAAGCGTATCCACTCAACAGGTGCCAATGGATCACCGGCATCAAGTAGCGTAATATCTGAAGGTAGATAAACTAGATCACCCTTCTTTGGCAGAGGAGCCATTCTCTTCCTCCTGATGGTTGATGCTCTCAATAAAATTCCCAAATTTCTTCATCGATTCCATTGTCTGCTGGGCTTCCTCTACGTTTCGCACCCCAGGGCGACTTTCGTCAACCTGTTGGGGGACCAAAGTGGAAAAGCGAGCCTGTTCAAAAGAAATCAACATATCTCGATATTGTTCCAGTTGGCGAGTAACTTGAAAAATACCCCCCAGAGCCTCAGAGAGTCGCTCAGTGATCTGGTGTGGCTCGGCGGTCTCAATAAGATGAGCGCTAGAGCGCAGCACATCTCCCTCTTTTTTTGCCAAGGCACACATCATGTCGTTTACTCGGTCTACTTGCGCTTCAAAACTAATTGTTGCTCGCATATACTAAATCCTCCTTACTAGGATTATACATCAGTGTTAGATGTTGTTTAAGTTATTTCTTTTTCTTTGCCGCAGCTTTGAGGCAGCGGTCTTCAAGCTTTACGTTCTGTCCATTTACGAGGATGGTTGAAGAAGCGTAGAGCCCCTTGGCGTGATTAGCCACAACTAGACCCATCTGGTCGTGAAGCTTGGGATTACTGACCAAGTTGAAGTTCGCACGCACCTTGCACAAAGAGCCGACAGGAAAAGCAGGCGGCTCAGTCGCAGCCTTGATAGCCTTCTGGGCATACTTGTTTTTGGTCATAGCATTGAACTGCTTTTCGGTAGGAACGAAGTCTTCGTCGGTCGCAATCTTCACAGAGAGGTCACGAAAATAGCTGGTTGTGACGTAGTAGTTAGCACAAATAATAGCAGTGGGGCGGTGGTCAGCCTTGTAGGACTGAGCCCAGCGTTCACGCTTGAGTTGTGACTCGGGGGAGTAGCGTTGCTCCATACGCTCAACGCACTCAATCTGTTTGGGGCTCAACTTGCCGCCGTCCTCAAACTGACGCTTGAGAGACTCAGCAAACTTGCGGTCCTTTTCGGAGAGCTTCTTAGCCATCAAGGACTCAAAGCGAGCATCGCCGTTCTGAACTTCAAGGCGCTCTGCTCGTTGAGGGCGGGCGTACATCTGGCTCCAGTAAGACATTACTTAGAATCTCCGAGGTGGGATGAGCCACCCTTGCGAAGCATCGCAAGAAGGTTTTCATTGGGGATGACGTGTCCTAGTTTCTTCTGACCGTCATAGCACTCATAAATCACTACCTTGTAAAACATATCTATCTCCCTTACATATGTATAGTATCATACATCTAGGGTAGGTCAAGTTTTTATTTATATTCTTTTGCGTAGCCTTCGGAGATGAGCCATTGATTTATATTTTCATCTTCCACGAAAACTTCGCCTAGCCATCTGCCGTACTTGCCCTTCTTGTCTTTGGAAGTCTTGATGATGACTTGTTTGTCAAGTATTCTTTGGCGCAGGGCATCACGGGAAATGATGCCATCGGCTTTCTCCGCTCCTCTGACCTCTGGGGTGTTGATGCCGAGGAGTCGTATCTTTTGTTTCTTTAGGATAATGCCAAACCCCAGGTCAAAATCTACGGTGATAGTGTCCCCATCGTATACTTTGGTGACGGTTGCTTGGTACTCGTACATTATTCTCCCCAATCTTCCCATTGCCAACGGGTCCTTGTGTGCCTATCTAGTTTTGCTTGAAGACTGTTAAGCTTCATACGATAGTAAATTGTAGGCAAAATAAAAGATATAGCAGCCACAATAATAATCATGCCATCATCAAGTCCATAAAGTGTTTTACCCACATACCACCAGCAGCAGTAGCAACAAGCCAGATAATCTTTTGGGCACCGTCTTTCCAGTCTTGAAGTTTAGCAAACTCAATCTGCATCTTCTCGAATTGCTCTAGCTCTTTGTCTGCGTGTTTCTTCCAGACGACCAACTCTTTGGCAAAATCTAAAGCAGGTTTCGTTTCTTTAACATAGGCATTGCGAATTTTTGCCTCTGATTCCAACTCTTTGACACGGCTGAATAATCCCGAGTCAGGCTCATAAAGATTTTGCTTAACCCCTCGTACTCCATCAAGAATATCCGACTGGGTTTCTTTAATATGTTCTACCTCGGTCATCAATTTATCAAAGCCACCGTTCATTGACTTGGCATTAGATATTTTATTTTCGACTTTCTCGACTTTTTCTAAAACAATTTTAAGAATTTCATCACTCATCAGAAGCACTCCAAACAAAAAAGGACCAGCACAAATATACTGGTCCTTATGTGATGTAACCGGCTGTTCTAATTAGTCGCTAGACTTGTGTTTTTATTCACCACCCTTCCGAAGAACAGCACAATTTGTGGTGAGCAACGTTCCCGCTGCGCTAGCGGCATTTTGTAATGCACACTTCACCGTCTTTGCTGGGTCTATGACGCCAGACTCGATCAAATCTTCAAACTTTTCTGTTCGAACATTAAATCCTACGTTGTTACCATGGTCATCATATGACATGGAGTTAATAACAATGTCTGGAGAGATCTCCGCATTGCGTAAAATTTGTGCCAGGGGAGAGTAGCACGCTTCGAGCAAGGTTCTAATTCCTCGGACCTGATCCTCATTGGTTACTTCCAATTCGATTAGGTTGGCGGCTCTGAGTAGAGCGGTACCACCTCCGGGAACTATGCCCTCCTCTTTAGCGGAGCGAACAGCCTCCAGGGCATCTTCTACCCGGTGCTTTTTCTCGGTCACCTCTACCTCGGTTGCTCCGCCAACCCTGATCACGGCGATTGCCGAAGAGAGGCGAGATAGTCGCTCTTGTAGTCGCTCTGCCTCATGAAGGCTCTGTGTTTCTTCGATCTGAGCAGCCAACATATCTGTCTTGCTTTCAAGGGCTTCATAGTCTGTCGCACCATCCGACATCACAGTATTATACTTGCTGACCTCAATACGCTTAACTTCACCAAGATGTTCTAGCTTAATATCCCTAAGTCGGATGCCGCTGTCCTTACTAATAAAGGTTGCGCCACTAGTCATAGCTATGTCTTCGAGCAGACCACGGCGCTCTTCTCCATAGAAGGGAGCCTTCACTCCCACAATCTTCATGTTGTTGCGCATTCGGTTAATGATAAGGGCGGCTAAGAACTGCCCCTCAATTTCTTCAGCGACGATGGTTAGGGGTCTGCCATCCCTGGCTACTACCTCCAATACAGGAAGCATGTCCTCTACCGTGTCAAGCGTTGCGTCAGTAACTAATACTAAAGAATCTTGATAGTTGACCGTGCCCTGGCGTTCATCAGTAATAAACTGAGGAGAGACAAACCCTCCCCCGAACGAGAACCCTTCCACTACGTCAAGTGATGTTTTATGGGAACGGCTTTCCTCGATGGTGATTGATCCATCTTTGCCAGCGGCACTAACAGCCTCCACAATAAGAGTTCCGATAGTCGTGTCTCCGTTGGCTGAGACATTAGCAATGTGGCGAATGTCCTCCTCGTTGCTCACTGGCTGAGACATCTCCTCAACCTTATTCACAACAGCTTCTACAGCTAGGTCAATCCCACGCTTGATGTCGGTAGCAGAAGCACCGGAAGTGATATGCTTCTGAGCGGATTGCAGGATAGAGCGAGCCAGTACTGTGCTGGTAGTAGTCCCATCACCACTGGATTTTTCTGTCTCCAGTGCGGCTTGGCGGAGCACTTCAACAGCAGCCTGTTCATAGTCGTCATCTAATTCTACAACCCGAGCAACACTTACGCCGTCTTTAGTGATGACTGGGTTGTTGCCACGCCTGTAAAGGATTACATTTTGACCCCTTGGTCCAAGCGTAGATGCTACAGCATCGGCGAGCTTGTTTGCTCCATTAAGTAATTTTTGTCGGATATCATCTCCGAACAGGATATGATCTTTACTCATTCTAATTCCCTCGCTCCTTTGGATAAGGCAAGTTTGCCTTGGTCGGATTACATTCTACAAACTTTTTTCGTAGTTGTTTAGTTTCTTTTTTATTTCTGCCCAAAATATAGCAGTACTTGTGTTTGGCTGGCACCACTCGGCTGTCACAGCGGTCACGGAACTTCTTCTCTTCAGCCTTTATCTTATCTTTCAAGCCAGGAGGCATCGTGTCCCACTTAGGAGTGTACTTACCCATATAACTTTTCCATTGCACAGGTGAGATGCCTAAGGCTTCGGCATAGCGTTTGTACTTTGATTTCTTGCGGAAGTCTCGGTCGCTAAACCAGCCACGTTCTTTGTTGTCTGGGTCTCGGTAAACCTTACTGGTTCCTGATGTCTGACCAAGGTAGGTCCAGTTCAGTGCCTGGTAGATTGTTCCCAGTTCTTTGGCGAGTGGGTCGCTGTATGCTTCAAAGCATCTGAAGTCTGTGTTCTGAACCATCCACTTACAGGCTCGTGATACTAACCAAGAGCCCATATTCTTTGGAGCCCAACTAATTGATGCTCCTCTTGATACTAGTTTTATTATATTTATATTTTCTTTGCCCAGCAAATGACTGAAGGCGTTGGGTGTCGCCATCACAATTACACCTGCTAGTGTGCCTGTATCTTTGAGTCGGGCTGTGAACCTGTGGGTTGGTCGGTTAGGAAGGCAGCCAAGAAACTCGTGGCGAATAATGAAATCCCTCACCTCATCGCACTGCTCTCTGTCTGACTTGTCTACATAGTCAAAGTCAAAGTCGCTCGTGCGTAGAGACTCAGCCCAGGCTAAATCTTTGCCCAGTTCTGAAAGGTCCTGCTCGGTATTCCGAAGTCTTACTTCGTATTGCCAGCAGTGGTTTTCACTTAAGTCTTTGAATCGTTCAAAGGGGTCAGCCTTCACTAGCCCTCACTTTCTATTCTTCAAAAGTATCATCTTGGGGAAGCGGCGGGATCTCAATATCAGCACTAGCTTGAATCCCTACTGCCTTTAGGAGCTTCTCCCATCCCTGTTTTGCAAGATTGACCAAGCCCTTGATCGGCTTGGATAAAAGCCCTAAAGCATCCGATACAATCCCCTCTGCAATTATACTAGAGTTGAAAACTTTGCCTTCCTTGAAAGAGTTTTCTAGGTCTCCCTTGTTTGGTTTGACGTCTAGGGCAAAGCGACCCGAGCGACCTGCCACCATGAGATCGCTATTCTCTTCGCTTCCTGAGACGCCTCCTTTTTCCTTGAACTGGTTCCACACCTCGTCATAAGCTTGTTGACTAAGGCGGGGGTTTTCGCCTTTTGGCTTTTGATCATAGGACGCAAGGTACTTAAGAAACTGATAGTAGAAACTATTAATCCCCGAAATGTTCCCGTCGTCGTCCGTAATCCAGCGAAAGCCCTCTTTACCTAGAGCTTCAGCAGCCGCCTGTTCGGTGGAAGACCCCAGGATAGGCTGAAGGGTTCTTAGCATGGGCGCAACGTAATCAGTCCACCCTTTAAGAAGTTCAGTGTTGCGATGATATGCTGCGCCGCTTGCCTCCGGCGCTGCCTTAGCACGTCCAGTTCGAACATTCCACTTGACCTTCTCGGCAAGATAACGTAGATATTCATCGTTGATCTTTCTAGCCCCAAAAGTTCCCCCCTTCAAGTTAATCTCCATAACCCAGTCTGCAATAGCCTGGTTACCTTTCTCAAATTTATATTGCCCAGTCAGGGCTTGTTTGACAAACTCATATTTAAAGTCAGGGTCCTGAAACAATTCTAACATAGTTTGTTGCACCTGTTCAAGATACTCCGTAGAGAGTGCTTTATAAGCCAGGTCTTTAAGGTCATCGGAGTGCTTCTTTTTGCCCCCCTTTAATCCCAAAAAGTTATTCACAGCCTCTGCGCCCGTTAGTTCAGGCTCCATCTTGCGATAGCGATTCAACACCGTCGTTAAGATATCTACGGCGGTCTGCTGAAAGTCGCTGGAGATTTCGCTTTTACCCTCTCGTTTGGCATACTCTGACAAAGCCGCAGCGAACAATATCCCAAAAGACTTTTCTTCTATCGCTTCAATTTGATATCCTTTGTCTGCTTCTTTGAGGCTGACTCGTTTTTTATCCAGCAATAGGTCGGTCTTTGGCGTCTGGTTGAGTCCAGCATCACTGCCAACGGCGGAGCGAGGGTCTTGGCGCTTTTTGGTGTCGCCTCCGGTGGGATCAGCCAGGGGGTTTTCATATTTTCTTGCTCGGCTGATATTGCCAGCATTTCCTATCTTCTCCCCTAAGCGCACCGCATTAAGGGCTAATTTGTTGCCTCCCCCCTTTCCTGTATAGATATTTTCATACTGGGTGACCTTATCTAAATCAACAGGAAGGCGTTTCCTATTGTTGATTGCCCAAACGATATATTCTTCGGCTGCTTCAGAAGCACCCGTGACCGAGGACCAATCTATATCCTCAAAGTCCAAACCCTGCATACGACTTGAGCCGCTATAGCCACCATGTGAAGGTCTATATTCATCTTTGGGAGCTTCTTCTAATACTTCCTGGAGAAGCAAGTCAATAACCTCATTCAGGCTATCTAAACTTTCCCCAATCTTTACTTTCATATCGGGAAGCATCTCTTGTTGTTTTTCTATTTCCC
>WLWH01002478.1_pt1 | contig 10311 bp, 10 predicted proteins | sample 6712741 | NCBI WGS metagenome assembly WLWH01 (sample SAMN12718694, study PRJNA515312) | sponge metagenome | isolation source: marine sponge | host: Mycale hentscheli | place: New Zealand: South Island, Marlborough, Capsize Point | collected 2003-05-01 | reverse complement strand
ATGAGCCTAGTTCGGATGTCGTCTGCTCAACAGGAGTCACCACCAACACTGTGAGCTCCTCTGGTTAGGTCAATATCGGGGCTGAGACCCCGGTTCTCGCTGGGGCTACTCGCGCTTGTCGCGAGTGGCCCCAGCTTCTTCTTCGTGAGACAACGTTCCCGTCTTTATCCCACCTGGCGATTTCCGGTTTAGCCCCCTGCACCGCGGGGAATAACTCCCTTGCGAGGACCGCTTGGGGGGTCCTCGACAGACCTAGCAAGACCCATGCAGCGGGGGTGGGAGATCGAGGGCCGAAATGACTACCGAAAAGGAAACCCCGGTGCGGGAACTTTTTGACCGCAGTGACCGGTCATACCCGACTACAGGGACTAAGAACCGGGAGACCACCATGAGAGACACCTACGACCCCATGGAGTTCGGCGGCGACACCGCCGAAGACTCCCCCCAACGCCTCGCCGACGCCGGCCTGCGCAAGACGTTCGAGGTCGGCATCGCCCTCGCCCCATGCGGGCAAGCGGCCACGGTCGCCGCCAAGGCCCTCGCGGCCTTCCTCGACGACCACCCCTCCACCCCGGTTCGCCTCGCGGGCCTGGCGGTTCACGGATCGCGGGTCACCATCACCGTCGCGGTCTCACTCGGCACCGTGGACGACCTGAAAGCCGGAGCAATCAACTCACGCCAAGCTCTCGCTGCGATCCAGGACCTGATCGACCACCTCGGCGCCTACGACCCGGCCATCACCGCCCTGCCGGATCCGAGCACCGCAGAAGCCGAACTTGCCCACGTGGTGCGCACCTCCCGCGAGCACACCCTCGACAGCGTTGTCGGCCAGCTGGCCGCGGCCGCGTAAGGGAGCAGACATGTCACAGACCTGGGACAACGAGACCGCCGCCACCGACAGCACGGAGGATGTCAACGCTGACATCAACACCGACGCCATCGATGACGCGAACGTAGAACTCGACGACAGCATCATCACCGCGAACAACCGCGAGGGCCGCCGACTACCACCGCTGCAGGTGAACGGCCTCGACGAAGCCGAGATCCTCGCCTACGCCCCACCGATGGTGTGCGACAGGGTGCACTGGGACACCGTCGAGGCGTTCGACGCATCCGCCCTGGTGTCCGTCCTCGCCAACAGCGACACCCCCATCGAGGCGTACTGCCGCACCTGGAGCGATGGTCAACATCGCATCTGGGTCACCGAAGGATCCGGCCACGCCGCCCGCGACATCATCCGCGACTGGTGCGCCGACAACGAGGTCGAAGCGGTCAACATCCGCGTCATCAACTCGGTTCCCTTCCGCGACTTGGACCAAATCCCCGGCACCTTGCTGGCCGACCTGATCGGCGCAGCCGTGGACTGGCTGTTCCCCCGCGTCAACGGGATCCGCCGACGCCTTGTCGCCGACCTGGACTTGGTCGACGACGACGACGTCCGCTCGATGATGTACTTGTTCGTTTCCGACCACATAGATCGCTACGACGCAGACCGCACCGGTCGCAACGGCACGCTGACGCTGCTCGCCTTCTTGATGGGCAAGCTGCGCACCTGGCCGCAAGACCTGGCGCGCCAAGCCCAGGGCCGGCCGATCGTCAACGACCGCATCAAGATCGCCGCCGCCAGGGACGTGTTCTGCACACGCGAACAGCGCAACCCATCTGAGGTCGAGCTTGCCGACGAGCTCGGCATGACCGTCACCGACCTTCGCCAGCGTGCACAAACGATCGAGTCGCTGAGCCGGATGCGCCATTACCAACAGTTGTCCCAGTACGCCTCCAGCGACGGTGATGACTTCGGCGCCGAGGTTGTGGCAGACCACGACGTCGAGGCCGACGCCACGTCGCACTCGCGTAACGCGGAACTCACCCGGGTCGTCATGGCCGCGGTCAACGACCAAGACACGGTCAGCAAGCGTTCCCAGGACCCGTTGGCGCTCGCCGCGGTGTACTTGTCTTACTGGGAAGACATGAGCAAAGCCGAGGTCGCGCGCGAGCTCGAGATCCTGCCCAAGACCGTAACGGCGAAACTGAACCGCGTGCTCGGTTCCGCGGCCGACTCCCTCGCCTCGTGAACCGCACGACCGCTCAACCCATTCCGTGGGTGTTCACCGATATGCCGGGCATCTTGATGTGGACGTGGGTGAGCGATCACTTCGTCGCCCGCATCGCCGGCGCCGAAGTCACCGCGGATGCAGTGAACGCTGCTTCCGAGGGTGAGGTTGCGCCGGTCGCGGCGAAAGCGGGGGCGTCCACGCGCTTCGTGCGTTCCTACAACTGGGACGTTGCCGATCGGATCCGCACCCACGACGGACTTCCGCGAATGCTCATCGAAGGAACGACCACCGCGTTCGAGCAGGCCGAAAGCCTCGTGCGTGAGCACGTCGGCAAGCTCTACGACCCGGCGCTTGGCTACCGCGCCTTCTCCGGTGCGCTGGCGAACACGTTCACCGTGACCGACGGCAGTTCGATAGACGTGACTTCGATGGTCGGCACCCAGTGCGCCGTGACTGTCCTGAATCCGGACGGCTCCACCCGGACGCTGACCGGCAAGCTGAGTGTCTCCGGATACCGCTGGCACCTCACCTCGGTGGACACCGTCATGAAGATCCTTCCCGAGCACGCCATCGAGATCACCAACACCACCCAGGTGGCGCAGCGGGCGCGATCCTTCGCTCGGACCGACAACTACACCGGTATTGGGCGTATCTACTCCGAAAACCCGGGCCTCGGCTGCACCGGACACCCAAGCTATTCGCCCGGAACCGTCGATCACGCCGGGGAACCCACCTGCCCCATCCACGAAGAAGGACCAACCGCCCGACTCGTCAGCTAAGTCGAGCCGATACTCCCCGAAGACAGAGAAGGGAGGCGTGTGCCATGGCATTCGCCCGCCGCAAGAACGCTGGTTCTGACCTGGCCAACGAGGCAAGCACCCGCGTCGTCAACAAGGACGTCCAAGCTGCCCTCACGAAGGCAGCCAAGAGCTCCTGGAGCGGATCCGTCGAGATTGTCGACCGCGTCCACGGGTGCACCGCCCACGTGTACTTCCACGAAGGTGGCGTGTACTCCGTCCAGGCCGATGGCTTCCGAGCCAACATCGCTGCCCGGCTGGTCACCGCAGGAGTCATCACACCCGCGCAGGCCGACCACGCACGCACCGTGGATTCCCCCGCGACGTGGCTCGTGGAGAACGGGCTCGTCGACGTGGACAGCGTGGGCGCCCTGCACCAGGAGTACCTGCTGGCCGCCCTCGGCGCCGTGATGGAACTTCCCAAGGTCAAGATCAAGACCCACAAGGGCCAGACCACGGCGACGCTGTGCACCATGCCGCTCACAATGCAGGCACTCGCCCAGACCCTGGACCTGCGTCACTCCCGATACGTCAGCACCGCGGCGATGCTGCACCCGGAAGGAAACCCGGGCTCACTCGTCCTCGAAGACGCCGGAGCCGACCTTCCCGCCGAGGTCAACATCCCCGAGATTCGCGTGTTCCGCGGCAAGGTCGCCCCGGGCCGCACCATCGACGACATCGCCGGAGCATCCGGACTCACCCGCGCCGAAGCTGTGCACCTGGCCTGGCTCCTGGTCTCCACCAGTGTCGTCAGCGTGCTGGGCCACGGAACGGCGGGAGTGGACCCGCACCAGTGGACTGCCCCCGAAGAATTCGGGTCACGAGCCCTCGAGCCGATGCCCGAGCGCAAGCCGGTCGTCGCTCCGGTTGCTGCACCTGCACCCGCGCCCGCGCCTGAAGCTGCGGTCGACCAGCAACCTGTTATTGCCGACGCGCCCGTGCAGCCCACCGCTGTCGAGCCTGTAGCTGTCCACGCAGTTGCCGTTCATTCTGCAGCCGCGCACGCTGTTGCCGCGGAGCAGATCGCCCAGGTAGCCCCGGTTGCGGAAACCGTGGCACCGGGGATCACCGAGTCGGCGACGTCGAGCATCGCCGAGGCACCCTCGGTTGCCTCCGCAGTGGGCGACCTCAAGCGCGAACTCATCAACGCCCAGCAGGCGCAGAACAACGCGACTGCTCTGGTGTCTGAGCTCAACGCGCGCCTCGAGCGCCTCGAAGAGTCGCTGCTGCAACACGCCAGCTGACCGTGGCACCCTGAGGCCTCGTGGTGACCGTTCTTGCAGCCGTCATCCTGACCGTCCTGGGGCTGGCCGTCGGCTCTTTCCTCAACGTGGTCATCTACCGCGTACCGCGCGGAGAGTCGATCGCGTCACCACCATCGGCATGCCCCCACTGCGGGCACGCGGTGCGGTGGAAGGACAACATCCCCGTCATCTCCTGGCTGGTGTTGCGGGGCCAATGCCGCGATTGCCAATGGCCGATCCCTCGCCGGTACGTGCTGGTCGAGGTGGCGAACGCCGCCGCGTGGTGGGTGCTCGCGATCTGGGCGGTGAGCACCGACTCGCTCGGGCTTCTGCCGTGGCTACTCGTCCTTGCCAGCGCATGCGTGGCCTTGACGATCATCGACCTCGAACACTTCCGACTTCCCAACGCGATCGTCTACCCGCTTTATCCGCTCCTTCTTGTCGGACTGGTCGCCTCCGCCCTCGTCGACGGCGAGGTGCGCTGGGCGTCGGCTCTCATCGGAGCTGGCATCTGGCTCGCTGTTATTGGCGGTATCTGGCTGCTCACCCGTGGCCGAGGCATGGGTTTGGGAGATGTGAAGCTCGCGCCCATATTGGGCGCAACCCTGGGTTGGGTATCTGTGGGTTCCGCCCTAGTGGGCCTGTTCGCCGCGTTCGCTGTGGGCGCCATCGTCGGAGTGGGGTTAATTCTGCGGGGCAAAGCCGGCCGCAAGACGGCCGTGCCGTTCGGCCCCTTCCTCGTCGCGGGAGCCATGCTGGGATTGATCCTCGGAGCCGTGATTGTCGATGGCTATCTCGCCCTCATCGGGTCGCTGATGTAGATGGCGGTAAGCCCCGGTTAGTCCCGGTCGGTGGGGGACACTTCGGGGGGACTCACGCGAGGAGGCCTAGGGGGACGCCACGGGCGAATCGAGCCGATACCTCAAGGGAAGGGGCAGCGAGGTTCGCGCCCCGAGCCCAAGGAGGCGATCCGGTGAAGTCCTGGCTTGAAGTCGATGCTGACGGACGCGAGTACCTGGTTCGCTCCGGGACCGGCATCGTCACCGCCGTCTCGCCGCTGACTCACTCACCGGTCACCGATGCATCCGACTTCCTGCGCGTCGACATCTCCTGTGACGCACCGGCCGGTCGCGCACGAGCCATCCGTTATTCCGCTCACCCGCGCGTACTGCGCAACTCCGTGATCGCCGAACTCGCTCAGCGAGCCGAAGAGGGTCAGTTCTCGGTCAACTGGACCGTCGAGTGGCACCGGCTGGATCACATCCCGGGCAACATCCCGATCATGTCGTTGAACCTGTCCACCGATACCCACGCAAGCCTGATCGTTCTGGAGCGCGTCCTGAGCGAACAAGACGTTCAGGTAGAGATCCCGGACTTTGTTCCCGCTTCCTGGGGATCGTAAGAACGAGCATCGAATCACGGTGAAAGTAGGCGAACATGAGTGACGAACACGGATCGGTCTTCCAGCCCATCAACCAGAGCGACATGATCGCGCGTATCGAGTCTTTCGACCACGACGACGCCGATCAGTCCTACATCACCCCTGAGCCGGCCAGCTTCGTCGCGGCCCCGGTCGCCGAGGTCGCACCCGCTCCCGCACCTGCACCTGCTCCCGCACCTGCACCTGCTCCCGCACCGGTCGCCCAGGCGGCACCGGCACTCGCCCCAGTTGCCCAGGTGGCTCCCGCACCCGCTCCGGTCGCCGAGGTCGCACCTGCTCCGGCACCCGCTTCGGTCGCCGAGGTCGCACCTGCTCCGGCACCCGCTTCGGTCGCCCAGGCGGCACCGGCACCTGCTCCAGTTGCCCAGGTCGCCCCTGCTCCAGTTGCCCAGGTGGCTACCGCGCCTGCTCCGGTCGCCGAGGTCGCTCCAGCCCCAACTCCAGTGGCCGCGGTCGCGACAACAACGGTAGAGCCGGATCCGATCGTCGATCCCGCACCGGTGTTTCGTCCAGAAGACCCTGCCCTTGCCCACCGCACCCGCTTCATCCTCGGTGGCCCGGGAGCTGCTGCTGGTCAGTGAGGCCTTGGAACTGCCGTTGAGGTGATCTGCCCACGAAAGGATGGCGGTTTGCGGGCCGATACAGTTTTATAACCCGATCGCCGATCACAGGAGCGGTGGTCCTGGCACTCCCGAGAGGGGTGAGCGCGTGGCCGACACCAACGCCGTGGCCGGCCCCGGCGTCATCGTCGTCGCCGAGGAGCGCGTGCACTCTCTGCTTGCGGACGCTGACATCGCCTGGAACGTCCAGGAACGCCAACAAGGTGTCGCGTCGATGTGGCAAGGTCTGAGCTCGGGCGCCCTCGATCAACGCTCACGAGTTCTGATCTTCTCTGACTCCCTTCTCGCCGGAACAGCGAACGACGACCGCGAGCGCCGTCAAACGGCGCAGGCTCTGGTCATGATGGGCAAGGCCGGAGCCATCGCCGGCATCGTCCAGTGGCGTGAGGAGTCCTGGCACGAATTCGAAGGCTTGATCGCCGAGGAAGCCGCCAGTCAAGGCGTTGACGTCGGCGATTTGGAGTACTCCGTTTTTCCTGCGCATCACAGCGGCCGGGAACTGTTGGAGACGCTTCGCGAGCGCGCGGGGTCCTTCGCGACATTCCCCGATGAGTACCCCGATGGTGTCGACGAGCCGCTCGTCGAAGAAGTTGACGATGCAGACGACGCAAGCATCGACGATGGCATCTCGCTACCGCTCGCCCCGCCAGAACCGGATGCAGGACCTGATGCTCCGCTTCTCCCTGGTGCGCCACCATCACTCGACGATGCAGTTTCGGACAGTCTCGATGCAGAGGCCGAGGTCAACGAGCCGGATAGGCCCGCGAAAATGCCCAGCCTGCCTGGCGCTCCTGCCTTAAAACTGAATATGGGGGGCGCCAAGGCTCCTGCGGCCGCGCCGGAAGCACCCGCCGTTGACTCCGAGTACCCACCGAATGCCGATTTGGAGCTGCTCGGGAAACCGAGGCTCCCGGGCCAGATCACCGTCACCGTGACATCCAGCAAGGGCGGGTCGGGAAAGTCCACCGTTTCGCTTCTTCTCGCATCGACTATTGCGCGCGCGTCCGCACAGGCGGGCAAGCCGCTGTCGGTGTGTGTGATCGACCTTGATGTGCGCGACGGTCAAGTGGCGTCACTCATCGGCAAGTTCATGCCGACCGCCTTGAACATTCGCGTGCAGCCGGTATGGGATGAAGAGCGCATCCGCCGCAACATGGTTGCTGCTGAAGGCCTGAACGTCGACACGCTGCTCGCGCCGATTCGTCCCCGCACTGCTGACACCGTCGGCCCGGAGTTCTACCGAACCATCGTGCGAAGCCTGCAACGGATGTACGACGTCGTCATCATCGATACGAGTGTGCAATACCTCGAACCGCTCATCGCCGAGGTTGCCCTTGTTGAGTCAGATGCGATTTTGTTCGTCACCACACTCGCCTCGACGGCCATTCAGGGAATGGCCCGGGCGCTGCGGGAGATCACCGCGCCGTTGGACGAGTCCGGACTCGGTATTCCGCGCAGCAAGGTCGGAATCGTGGTCAACCAGTCCGTCGCAAATGTCGGTATGGAACGCGAGCAGGTGCAAGCCGCAGGCCTCGGCGTTCCCGTTGTCGGCGTCGTGCCTCTCGCCACGAAAGACGTGCTGACCGCCACCAACCTGAACAAGATGGGTGTGCTCTTGGACCACCCGCTGCTCGGTCCGGCGTACCTCGACCTCGTTCAGGCGTGCCTGCCGGGACGCGACCTGCAGCAGTGGGACCCCAGCACAGATCCACTGGCGAAAGAATTGGGCTTGAGCGGAGCATCCTCCGACTGACGACGCCGCGTGAGGATCACCTACCCTGATAGGTCCAAGGTCTCCGGGTCCGGGCACGTTCGTGTGAGGGAGGTGCGCCATGTCCAACATCGACGACAACGTCGTCCCTGTTCTCTACGCCCTCATGGCGCTCGAGCAGGACGTCACCATCAGCGAGCTCGCGGTGGGCGCCCAGAACCGTTCGATGCCTGAAGCCGACACCGAAACTCCTGAATGGTTCGCCGCCGCGACCGAATCCGTCGATCTCCTGGCTATGGCCCCGGAACTACGGGAAATTCCCGAGGACAGTTCCGATGGCGAGGGACTGGACATCATCGGCGTCTACGCCCCGGAGATGTCAAAGGTCCGACAGACTCGTCCGGCGCACACCGCGCCAGCGGTTGGTGACGTTGCCCAGAGCCCCGACGTGGACGAAGCGGACACGGCAGTCGAGTCAGACGCCACTGCGGAGCCCGAGCTGGTCACTGCTGAGTTCGAAGTGGTGGCAGCGCACGCTCCAGATCCGGTACCCGACGACGTCGAAGAAGTTGAGGCGGACGCCGAGGCGGTAAACGCCGCGGCCGCGATCGCTAGCCCAGGTCCGCTGCTGCCGGAAGCACCAGCGCCTGCGAGCAAGGACCGCAAGCCCTCGCAATTCGACCTACTCAAGGAGTTGGGTGACCTCAGCGAATAGTCAACTAGCCACGTGATCTCGTGGTGTGCGCCGGGAATGCGCGCAATGTGAGCGGTGTGCGCGTGCCGTGCAGCAGACGGGCGGTTAGCGCTCTTGTGAAGAATCCGAGTGGAAGTTCTCGACCAGCGCGTCGAACGCCTCGGCGTCGCGCGCAGCCAAGCCATCATCGCCCGATGCGTGATCCGTAGGAGCCGTCGCGTCCTGCGCACCTTCGCCCTGGTTGTGTCCTGAGTTCTCGCCCTGAGATTGGGCAGCGACGACCTCGGAATCGGTGAGCAGTTGCACCATGGCGGCGCGGGAGCGCTCTGCTGCCTGGGTTGCGTGCCGCTGGTAGCGGCGCCAGGCGATGGCCATCACCACAGCCAAGAACGCGATCATGCCTAGTGACATCACCAAGGTGCTCACGACTACTCCACGGGGGCTAGTTCTGCCTCTACCTGAAGAGTTTCGGACCCATCGGTCACATTCATCCCCTCGATGCTCCCCGCAGCTGCCAAATCCTCTATCGCCTGGCGGATGCGCCCGATATCGGCACCCGGGCCGGAGATCGTCGCCGACAAGACGCGGGCCCGCATCGAGACCTTCTGCTCCGACTTCACCTTCCGCACTCCGCTGAGAGCCCGACCGGTTGCTTCCAGCACTCCGGGGTCCCCTTCCGGCAGCGCCGAGAACTCCCCGACCCACGGCCACGAGGCCCGGTGGATCGACGAATCATTGACCCACGACCACACCTCTTCGGTAGTGAACGGCAGGAACGGGGCAAACAGACGCAACTGGACCGACAACGCGAGAGACAGGGCCGCCTTCGCGCTCGCCGCCGCCTGCTCTCCCTGACCACCGTAGGCGCGTTCCTTGACCAGCTCGACGTAATCGTCGGTGAACGTCCAAAAGAACGACTCGGCAAGTTCGAGCGCGCGGGCATAGTTGTAGTTCTCAAACGCTTGAGTCGCTCGATCCACCACGTCACGCAGCATCGCCAGCATGGACAAATCCAACGGTCGAGTAATCGCCGAGACGTCGTCCACGACGCCCATCGATAAGACGAACTTACTGGCGTTGAGCACCTTGATTGCGAGCCGCCGACCGATCTTCATTTGGCCGATGTCGAAGGCGGTATCGGTGCCCGGACGCCCCGATGCTGCCCAGTAGCGAACGGCGTCGGAGGAGTACTCATCCAGCAGGTCCATCGGCGTGACAACGTTGCCCTTGGACTTGCTCATCTTCTTGCGATCGGGATCCAGAATCCATCCGGAGATTGCCGCGTTCGCCCACGGCAAGCAGTCATCCTCGAGGTGCGCGCGAACAACTGACGAGAACAGCCACGTGCGGATGATTTCGTGTGCTTGCGGACGAACATCCATCGGATAGACGCGACTCCACAGGTCCGGGTCGCGTTCCCATCCACCGGCGATCTGCGGGCTCAGGGAGCTCGTCGCCCAGGTGTCCATCACGTCCGGGTCGCCGATGAAGCCCCCCGGTTGTCCGCGTTGATCCTCGGAGAAGCCGTCGGGAACGTCGCTCGACGGATCGATCGGCAATCGATCCTCCGACGGGATCAGGGGGCCGTCGTACACCGGGTTCGCGTCTGCGTCCAGCCGATACCACAGCGGCAGCGGGACGCCGAAGAAGCGCTGACGGGAAATCAACCAGTCGCCGTTCAACCCTTCGACCCAGTTCTCGTATCGAACCTTCATGTGGTCGGGATGCCAGATGAGTTCGCGTCCGC
>WLWH01002477.1_pt1 | contig 10313 bp, 13 predicted proteins | sample 6712741 | NCBI WGS metagenome assembly WLWH01 (sample SAMN12718694, study PRJNA515312) | sponge metagenome | isolation source: marine sponge | host: Mycale hentscheli | place: New Zealand: South Island, Marlborough, Capsize Point | collected 2003-05-01 | reverse complement strand
TACGGTGGCAAGAAAGAATGGAAGAGAATATTGAGTTGACATGGTACGAAGCAAAGTTAGCAACTGAGGTAGGCGTCAATAGATGCCTGTCCTCATGGGCTAAAGGTAGTGAACACGCAGCAGGGTATAAACCTAAAGACCTGTTCGATACTAATATCAAAGCAGCAGCCAGTGAGATGGCGGTGGCTAAGTACCTTGGTATCTACTGGGATGGTAGCGTGAATACGTACAAGTCACAACCTGACCTAGCACCAGACATTGAGGTGCGCATGAGCATGATGATTCCACCAAACCTGATCATTAGACCTAATGACAAGGACGGTATGCGTTATGTACTGGTAAAGAATATGTGGACGCATGGAAACAAACCTAAGTTTCAAATACTAGGGTATCAGCGTAAAGAATTAATGCAAGACAAATGGCTCACAGACTTTGGACAAGCCCGTCCTGAGTGTTGGGCTGTACCAAGAAAGGAGTTATTGCCTATATGATCATAGAGCCAAAAGAGGATGAGATTTTTGTAGATAATCTCAATAGAACTTGGGTTTCGGATGCTTGGTTACGCAAGCAGACTGTAACTCACTCAACCGAAGGATGGCATCTAGCCGTAGTTGAGCGCATCAAGGGTAGGATGACTACCCGCAAGGGAGCCGAACCCAAAGTGATGAAGGGTAAGGTTTGGTATAAACTTAAGAGCGTCTTGGAGGCGTTCGACAACGTGGTACATAACATATGAGCGGAGCAAACTTAGACGGGCACAGTACACCCAAAGAAGGTATTCATAAAACTGAATTGATAAAACGTGTAGATAAGATTGAGGCTGATATTGATGCAGTCAAGGATGTACTCTACGAACTTATAACATTATTAGAAAAATGGACAAGCCATAATGAAGACGCCCAAGCACTACGATCTAGCGATACAGCCGATTGATTTTATACTAGAAAATAACATGGGATTTGTAGAGGGAAATATTGTCAAGTACATTTGTAGGTACGACAACAAAGGGGGTGATGATGATCTGGAAAAGATCAAGCATTACTGTGACATACTAATCAACCGGGGTAGGTGATGTGCTGAACCCATCAGCAGAACAGGAACAGGAGTGGGAGGAGCAGAAGTTACTATGCTTTGCCCGCTTCTGTTGGGTCAACAGACATAAGGTTCATATGTGCAAGGATAATGTTCAGCGAACATGGGCACAGATATTTCTAAAGAAGCACGGAATAAACCTAGACGTATATGCTGCTGACCGTATCAGGCAGGGAAAGTCGAAGTCGAAAGTTGCAACTCCTGAATCCGTTCAACGCAGCCTCTGGGAAAGCACGTGATACCGTATACTTTCTTCTCTTCATCCATTGTATTTCCAACCTTAACTACATGATCATCCTCAGAGTGTAGCCAACCAACTGTCTGGAAGGGGGTGGGTTCAACCTCATCCCCTTCCGTCCAGTCTGCTGTCGCTGTAATATCCAACCATAGGACCATGACTAACTTAGGTTCAGCCACCATAGGCTTCATCCAAAGCGTCATCACGCATATCTTCTATAGCCTCTATTCTTAACTCAAGTTCTTCGATCAACTGATCACGCTCTTCATCAGAATACTTAGGCTCACGCTCTATATCTCCTATCCTTTTATTAAGGTTATCGATTCTCTTTTCAAACTGCTGAGTGAATCTCCACTCAAGTTTACTCTCATCCTTGGGTTGAATGCGAACACCGAAGCCTGACAAGTTTGCAGTTAGTGGGCTGTAGTCGTCCTTCGATTCAGTGAACCCACCAAAATCTTCCAGACCTTCAGCCCTCTTTTCCTTCTGTCTCTGGTAGGATTCAATACCAGTAACATCCTCCATCAGTGAACCAAGTCCATACGGTAGACCATAGTCACCCCAGTTGGGTGCAACATTACGAAGGGCAGCATCCATTCTTTGACCTTCTGGTATCTCTCTACCGGTGAAGGGGTCAACGCCTTGACCGGGGTTATAGATCGCACCTGCCACACCAAAACTGGGTTGAGCAGCCTTGGGAAATCCGGGTATCTGACCGACCCCTGCAAGCCCTTGCTTCTCTCCGAACACACCTCCGGGAAGTACCCTTTCCAGATTCAACACCTGCGCATCACCTGAATCAGATATATACTTGCTGATGAACTCAGGCATGACGATACTTGCATTAGGCATGAACGGTAATCCAAACATAGGATTGTCATCTTGCAATGCTTTAATCTCAGCCAATCTATCAGGGTCTATGCCACTTGTATTCTCACCAATGGAGTTTAACAGGTACATCATGTAAGCCCACTTAGCATACTTGATTGGGTTCTTGGCACCAACCTCTGCTAAGCGTGGAACAATACCGTACGTATATGAAAAGAAAGGTAGCATCGTATGACGTATCGCCTGTAATGCAGGAGGCTGATAGTCATAGTCAACAAAGAACTCTTTAGCCTTACGCTGTGCTTCCATCCTAGCCTTACGTGCGCCTATCTTTGGAGTAAGCCTCTTTACTTCAGTTAGGTATAGACCGGCTCTCCAAATGTCATCACCAAATGTATAAGACTTTTCTGCCATCTTGTCTAACTTTCTGACACCCTTCCCCATTTTGTTTGCCAGTTCTAACGCACCACGTATTCCTTTAGGCGAACCCTCAATCAAACCTTCGTACCATTTAGCACTCTGGCTAGTATATAACTTTGCTATATCAGAACCTTCATTGAGTTCCTTGATGAACGATGTGCTTAGCACACCATCTTCCATCATTTGTTTAAACATTGGACCTTTCTGTCTAAGAAGGATAGCAGCATTGGCAACCTCTCTTGCCGAACCACCTGCCAAATCATACATCGCACCACTGGATACAATGTTACCAACCTGCACAGCAGGGTTCCATACGGTGTGAGCCTTCTTCCATAAGGCGTTGACCTGACGATAGCCTGCGAACAAAGCCTTCAAGTCTCCATGATCACCTGACTTAATCTTTCTCAGGTTCATTATCTCACGATAAACATTTTCATCAACATATTTGCCCTGCATTCTACCGAAGGATTTATCCTTGGGTATCATCTTTGCGCCTATGTCGTCTTTAGATTTTAGAATGCTAGGAGTCTTGACCATTTCATCCATGAGTTCACCCATAGCACGTTCACGTGCCATCAGTGCGCCAGTCTTGTGCATGGCATAACCTGCATCAGTGATCTCACCCATATTTAACTTTTCATCTTTGGTCCACTGCCTTCTGACAATACTCTTGTCACCTTTATCCTTTAACAATTCCCAAGGACCTGCGTCATCTAAGTTTTGGTGATCAGATAATACCTTTTGCACTCCAAACTCATCAGGCTCTGCCAGTTTTAAATCGGCTGTATCAACCTCCCTTACGTTCCCCCGTTGTCTAAAGGCGAACATGGAACCATTGTATTCCTCAACAAGGTTCTTAGATACCTCATGCTTCTTGTACGTAGTACGAAGGTAATCATCTACATTACGTGCAGCAACATTGCTATCAAGAACACCAAGGTCAACTAGGTGATCCATGTATTCCGTAACTTTTGCTCTGTTTTTGTTTGCTATTTTCTGTAGTTTAGGTTCATTGGGTCCCATCCACTTAGGGTTGGTCATCATCTCATAAACAACTTGACGATCCCTGTAAGGTAGATTCATAATCTCTGTTGCTGTCTCTTCAAAGTCACCTTGATAGGCAGCAGTACGACCTGTAGCCCTACGAAGAAATGAAACTGATTCATTGTCCACTCCATAGTAAGGTACGAACCATTCACCGAACTGTTTATTCCAGTCCTTCTCAGTAACTCCTGCCTTGTGTAATACCTTTGGAGCCTTGAAAGCAGCACCACCTGCAAGAACGCCCAACATTGTGTTGCGTATTCTCTCTTCATTGGTAAGGGGTTTACCGTCTTCACCTGTCATGGTGAATCCAATACTACCACCCCCAATCGCACCCATAACAGCAGGTTCCCTCAACCCTTTCCAAGCAAGTTCACCTATAGGTTCATACGCCTTCTGCAATCCCTTGACAGCAGGTGTAATGGCTACACCACCAACAGCACCTGCGACTGCACCCAAGCCCGCATTCTGCGCCCTTTGTTCAAGCGTGTTTTCCATGCCCGTGCTTTCGTCAATGTAACCTGTTGCTCCAGAAGCAGCACCACCTATAGCACCAGACTTAGCAACCTGATACATACGTGCGCCCGCTCTGATCTTTGCAGCCGGTAGCATCCAACCCACTGGGTCAGCAATCAAGCCTAAGAAGTATCCTGCTTTGGCATAGTTTCCATACTCTTCACTATCAAACAATGAGTTAAGGTGAGCCTCTTGCTCCCTCATCTCATCCTCTTGGTAGCCCGCCCATTGAGTTACACCACGTACAGTATCTGTTACACCAATAGAACTTCCCTGAAAGAATGCCTTAAAAGGATTCATTCCACCTTCTATCTCAGCAACAGCAGCAGCCTCTGGTTGTGTTATCTGAAACTCTTCGTCTGAATCAACCTTAAAAAAGGAGTCAGCGTCTATAGTATCCCAATAATTTTCTGACATTAATTACCACCCATTTGTGATTGTAACCACGCTTGTGCTTGTGCTTCACCAACTTCTTTAACTAATTGCTGATATATACCTGTCATCTTTTGAAAGGCAACATTATCTGGCAAGGGTGCCCTAGCATCATTCTGCATCTCAGATACAGACGCTTGATTACTATTCATTACCCTATAAGGTATGAAGTTCTGCTCCTTTCCATTGGGAGTGATAACCTTGAAAGTCTCAGTCTCTTGTCTCCAATACTGTTGAAGCGTATTGTAATCAATAGGAACTATTTTATCTGTAGGATTGAACTTTGAGTTTGCAGGCAACTTAAACAGCGTTGATTCCCTACCACGTTTTTCCATTGATATTTTTTGCAGTTGACCATACGTGCTATCCTTCCACATAGTATTCAATTGGGAAGAAGTGGTTTTATCTCCACCCAGATACATCTGCCTCTTCATGGCTATCGTATCATTTAATAACTTTATATCTTCGGGATTGGCGTTTGGGTCAGCCCTTAATGCTGATAGTTGACGCTCAAGGTATAACAGTTCGTCAGACTGCGCTCCCTGTACACCTGTACTAGACGTAGCGGATACACCTGCCTGTTTTCCGTATGCACTTTCATAACCTAACTTTGCAGAGTTCAAGTCAGGGTATGTACCGTCTGGACCTATCTCACCCTTGGGTACATAGAATGGTTTGATGCCCGCTTTAGGATCACGGATATCATAGAACACATCATAGCCTGATTCTGTGTCATCTACCATATGGTGCCCTGATATGGTTTGAGCCTCTTCAGGACTAACCATGCCAGTAGCCATCAAAGCATTGTAAACATCTGCCTGACTGCCGGGATCAACATAAGAACCAGTGGAATAGAACACTTCTTGAACCGCATCAAATACACGCTTCTCTTCGTCAAACTTCTCCTGCCTCTGACGCTCCTCAAGTATCCTCTTGTGAGAAGAGTTAGCCATAGCAAGCGCTTGCTCATACGTAGCACCCTGACTTTTAGCCATAGCCATCAAAGCGTAGCGACCAATCATATCAGTCGCCATCTCTAGCAAGTAATTAGTATGTCTACGCTCTGGGTCCCAACCTAACTTGTTAAGTATCTGGTCATTGGTAACTTCACTACCCGCCATAAGGTTATTCTTATTGACGTTTTTACCTGCTGTACCTGCTGTCGCTAGAGTCTTTTCAATATCGTTCTGATTAGCACCCGCCTGTTTAGCAACCTCCGTAAATCCTGCTGAAGTATTCTCAACAGAGTCCCCATCTGGCGTGAGAGGCGCTGTATTGGGCTGTACGGGCTGATCTTGGGGAGGCTGTACCATAGGGGTATCTAGACCTATATCCTGTGAGAAGCCACCAGAGGGCGCTGCAACGCCACTAGGGTCTACAGGCATTTGACTAGGGTCTACAGGCATCTGACTAGGATCAGGTATTGGTTGACTAGTTTCAGCCAGAAGATTACCAACAGCATCGTCATATGGATTAACCGAAGCATCCATGTTCTGATACTCTTGATCTACTATTGCGGAAGCATCGCTCCACAATGCCATAGGATCATAGTCATCCTGAGTTACGGATGGTTTCTCACTAGCCTTCAACTTAACCTCAGTTCCACGTTGGTCTGATGATGTTAACTCAACATCAATTCCCATACTATCCATAAGGTTTCCCAGTATACCGCTACCTGTGGGAGCCTGTGGAATGCTAGGCTGAGACTGTTGAGCCATCAACTGAGCAAGAGGTCCGTCTTCATTTCTAAATTGTCTCATCTACCGCTCCTATTGAAGTGCCATTATATGTCCACCACCTTTTTTCTGACCGCCTCCTCCCATTGAGAATAGCAATCCTTTTCCACCGCCACCACCGCCACCGCCACCTGAGTACGGTGATACCATTGGGCTTGTGCCTGTCAGTGTTCTACCTCCACCACCTCCACCTGCTGATGCAATTTGATCGTCATAGTCTTGACCAAACAATTCCTGTTTAATCCACATATCAAGAAGTGCAACACCTGTTTCAGCAGCCCAAAGTTTCACGGCATCTGGTATCTTACTTAACCAAGACGCTTTCTCAGCAGGAGGTATTTCGTAATTGATAGCATCTGCTATACTTTGTGTTTCACGCTCAATAGCCCTAGTGTCAAGTTGTGCTTGTCTTGGCTCACTCATTACTTCCTGCGCCCGTCTAATAGCATCTTCAGTCATTGGCGCTCTTCCTGTTGTAAGGGTGGGGCTTTCAAATACAGCGTTATCAAGGGATTCTAACCTTGCAGTTGGGGTGTTAAGAGTGGCAACATCCAAGTCCTCTAAACGTGGTCCAGTTCTGAGGAATCTTTCTTGAGCATCAATCGCTGACTTTTGACCTCTAACAACTTGACTTGCAGATGGATCAAGATTGATATCAACAGCAGGGGGCGTGTCTACAATAAAGGGAACTTCTCCCGCATTATCCCCAATGTTTGAAGGAACCCTAGAGTTTGCTGACGTGATATTAGGTCCAGTTCCAAATGGATCAAGAGGTCCACCCATCATTTCGTCAGCACGTATCTGATCCATATTGATAAACTCTTCCACACCTTGTGCGGTGCTTAGATCAGAAGGCGCACCAATTTCAGTAAATGTTCCATCACCGTTTGCCTGAATTAATCTTATCTCATCACCACTAGTTTGGAATGCGCTCTCCATACTTAAGTTGGAACTTGGTTGAGTTCCAGTCTGGTAAGGTTGGCTTAAATAATTAGAAGTAGGACTGGTTGGATCAACACCATACAAAGGTTCTGCCGGAGCCTGATACGCTCCCACATCCATAACCTCTAACGGTGTGCCAGATGGTGCAATATCGATAGTCCTGCTTGGAGTATCTAGAGCGAATGTTTCCGCCCTAACATTTCCACTAGAAGGTCCTTGGTATGTAGGCTTGGGAACCTCCATCATATCAAACCAATTATCAGGCTTTGCCGAAGGAGTAGCATACATATCCATACCGTAACTTTCAGCAGGCATACTTGCCAGTTGTTCGTATTCATTCATTCGGAAACCATCCATACCATAGGTTTCAGCAGGCATATTTGACAGTTGTTCATACTCATTCATTCGGAAACTATCCATGCCATAACTTTCGGCAGGCATACTTGCCATTTGATTATAACCCCCTGTAAATTCGTTGAATCCAGAGTGAGGGTTAATTGAGGTGTAACTAGTGGGCTGATTAAAAACTTCAACAGCAGTGCCATAGTCACCACCCACCTTGGGTGACGAACCGCCCATTCCACCCGCAGAACCAGAGGCTCCGGTTGCCCCTATTCCAGAGGAACCAAAGCCTGCTGAACCTGCATATCCACCGTAGGCTCCACCCGCCATACCAAACACAGTACCTAGCAACCTGCGATCCTTATCACTCATGCCAAGCCTTTTTCCTACAATGTTCTCTCCAACCTTAGAGGCTAGAGTTCCCATTACTAATGATCCTAGTATTGCTGCAAACATATAATTATCCTAAGAGAATGGTTTAATGGTTGAAGTGGAGGTGCCACTGTTGGTCCCTCCATAATTGCCACTGATAAAGTCTCTGAACTGATTCAGATTATTCCAAGGCTTCATTGCATTGTAGTCGTATCGTTGCTTCTGATCATCCATAAGAGCCTGATTTAGAGTCTGCTGCGGTAGACCAACACGGTTGTAAAGTTGTTTGCTCATTTCAAGTGGCATATTCATAATGCTACCATACTGACTTAAAGCCTGAGTCTGCTTCTGTTGTGCGTTGTCATATGCCTGACCATACATAGAAGCCAAGTTATCGCTGATACCTTGATTGGTATCTTCCATTACACGTTCGTTTAATAGTTCGGCACGTGAGGAACCTCCGGGTTGGTAGGCTACTTGACTTGATCTTAACTCAGCCATAGCATCTTGAGCCTGACCTACTGCCTGTCTTTTGTATGCGTCAGCCATATTAGCGTAAGGTGAACCTGCACCCGTGTCTACCTGACCGCTCATCATCTGACGATAAATTTGATTCTGATTATTCATCATGTCCTGCGCACCGCCAGTAACATAATTAGATGTCAGATTCATAGACTCCATCTGAGCAGGAGTAAAACCTGCTACAGTTGGTCCTTTATAGTAATCAGGTAAGCCCTTACCCCACAGATGTTCCGCTTGTTGCAGCATACGTGAGTAGTATTCTTGCTGCCACGGTTTACTGGTATTATTGCTTTCAGTTGTTGTAGTTGATCCTTTATCCATTGCCATTTTAAATCTCCGCTATTAAACCGTGGAAAGCAGTATAGGCTTTTTCCACTTAAGTTGTCCGGGGTCGTTTGCCAAAGAATGACTAGGGTCTAACTTAACCATCCAGTTGCCGGAATTAACTAATGAATTCTTTTCTTGCCCCACAGTTACAGGTTCCCAATTAGCCATATCACCATAAGTGCTGCCCAAGATGGTGGACTGATCCGTCTTGTGACCAAGAACTTTTTTGTTTGGTCTTTGGTATGATACCTTTGGTGTTTCGGCTGTCTGATTTGGGGGTGAATTACCACCACCACTTCCACCAGAGCCACCAGAGCCACCGGAGCCACCGGATGAAGCCTGTTTCTTATCCTTATCTTCATCTTCTTCAGCCTCTTTAGCAGGGCTAAGCATAAGGATTCCACCTCCACTACCCGGTGCATGATAGGCTCCTGTTCTTTCTTTGTATTCGAAATCACCCGCTCCATGTGGGTTTCTAATAAACTTCCTTCCGTTAACCTCATAAATTGCAGGAGCGACATCACCGTAATTTAATCCAAGTGAGTTTTGATTCTGCCCATAAATAACCTGTTGAGTTCCCGCAGCAGCAGTTGGCAACTCACCGTTTCTTAAAACGCTTCGTTCTGCCATAGCCCTGTATCTTGCTTGCATTTCTTCTTGTGATGGTTTTCCAAACATAATTATACCCTGCTGTTGTGTGTTCTGAAATATTTATTCTCTGACGAATTAAGATACTTAGCCAATAACTTGGGGTTCTTTTGCACTTCGCCGTTTGTTTCTTTCATCCAGTTGCTCCATACTACAAGAGGAATTGATGCAACCTTTCTACCCATTGGTCCGTTGGTATTATTGTTGAGTCCCTTATTGTACTCAATTTTATTTTGCTCAAGAATTGGTTCAACATCTTGATGCTTTGTGAGGGAGAAACCACCCTCTGAATTCTCTTCAAATGTTGTTACACCTGTTTCATTGATATCAAAAATTGTTTTCATTATACAAATCCTTTGCCACCTACATGGGCTACCCTAGTAGGCTTTGCATATGCTTTCTTTAGCGCTTTATAAGGGTCAACCTTCTCACCCTTTTTAACAACTTCTTTCTTGACAGGTTTACCCTTCTTATCAAAGTCTGATCTTTTCATATTTTTTCTCTAGTTAAAAGGTAAACCCCTCCTTGCGGAGGGGCGTCCCAATACAGATTAAGGCGCTGCCCAACCTGTGATTTTGCCGTTGGCTTCTTCGTTCTTGGCACGAAGACCATACTCAACAATCAACTGTTGAGCAACGCTATCACCCGTTCGGGCAATATCATGGGTGCTGAACGGTCGAAGGTACGCAATATCCCAGTACTCATAGTCTAGGAAGTATGCGGTATCAGCAGGCATCAAACGGTTCGGGACAATCTGAAGATTGCCAAAGTCCGAAACATAGATGTCCACCGCAGCCACAACATAAGCAGGCGACTTATCATTTGCTGCTGTACGCAACTCTGACACGCTCTGC
>WLWH01002473.1_pt1 | contig 10329 bp, 20 predicted proteins | sample 6712741 | NCBI WGS metagenome assembly WLWH01 (sample SAMN12718694, study PRJNA515312) | sponge metagenome | isolation source: marine sponge | host: Mycale hentscheli | place: New Zealand: South Island, Marlborough, Capsize Point | collected 2003-05-01 | reverse complement strand
GTATCCAGACTTCAATGTCCGAATGTCTCAAAGGGGCGCGGACAGCTAGACGTGATTCTAAATCGCACGTAAAGTATCAATGCCTGAAGCAAATGGCCGAGCTCGAAAAAAATATAGATGGATCTTTTTCAATTAAGAAGTTAATACTTGATTGATGAAGAAAAATAAAACTTTTAAATTTCAAGCAGAAGTCGTCAACGGTAAATGTCCAACGTGTGATCAGTTCACTATGTTGGTTGGTATTGACCGAGATTTTTTTAGGTGTATGAATTGTGGAGCAGATTTAGAACAACACGTAAATGGTAAGATAACTTATCTACCAGTTATAACAGCACCTAAAGGAGCAAAACCATTTGTAAAAGAATGGTTAGACGAAGATGGCTAAACAAAAATTTACACACTTTGTACCTAGAGACAAACCAAAGAAACGTCGTGGAATTCACACGAAGAGTTTAAACAAACATAAAAAATTACAAAAAAAATTGACACGCTATAAGGGCCAGGGGCGTTAGATGAAGTTCCTATTAACGGTTTATATCTGCTCTGCAATGAGCGGGGAGTGCTACACCAATCAAGACTATCCAAAAGTATTTCCAGATCATCACGACTGTATAAGAGCAGGGCTATCAGAGTCTTACGAGATTATATATGCAGAAGGTAACTTTACCAAAGAGGACATAAACAACAATCAGTTGTATCCTAAATTTACGTGTATTCCTAAAAAAGACGAAGGCAAAATAGTTACTTAAGAATCATTCTAAAGTTGTCTGCCCGTCCCAAGAAAGGGACGAACAAACAAAAGGTGTGAGAAGAGATCACAATAATATATTAAAAAAATAATACTTGCAAGGCTTGTTTTATTATTGTAAATTCCCATATATGAGAAGAACAAATCAAAGAAAGGAACACAATGGCAGATCCAAATAAATATAAATCTCTATCAGTTAACAAAACTGACTGGGAACAATTGGGTGTACTTGCAACAAAAACTAATAGGACCCGGTCAAAGATGATTGGAAGACTTATTAGATTTTTTTTAGATAACAAAGGTGGTAAAGCAAATGGCAAAAGTAAAAGTAGCTAATCATAAATACATTTGTCCAGAGTGCAAAGGGAATGGTTATAACAAAGTTTATGATATGATTGTACAGTGTGATAAATGTAAATCAGAAGGTGAACTTCGATTAGAAGAACCGACACTTGAGGAATTAAACGCAATGGCAACATCGGCGAGGCTACAGTGAAGAAGAATCCTGTAGCCAAAGACCTTCGAACACCAAAGTACAGACAAAGAAAAGTAGAAAGTAAAAAGAAATATAATCGTAAAAAAGAAGTTGTTGGTTATTATTATGATGGCTACAATGATAAAAAAGAAATTTTATATAAGGATGAGAGATGACAGAAGCAGAAGCTGCATACATTGCAGGACTATTTGATGGCGAAGGAACTATCACTTATAAAAAATACAAAGAAAAGAAAGCTAAAGGGACCTATGATTGTTGGAGAATCTCAATGGAGATTGCAATGACTGATAAATCTGTTTTAGTTTGGGTTAACGAAGTTTTAGGTTGTGGTACACTAAATAAAAAACCTAGAAAGAATGGGCATAAGATGCAGTATAGATGGCGATGTGTGTTTAGAGATTGCTTTCACGTGTGTTGTATATTGTTTCCATTTGCTCACGTAAAGTTAGGTAAGATACAACAAGTGATCGAGCATTATTCAACCATACAAAAGAAAGATAATGTAGTAAATTTAGATCATTACAGAATGTGGATATCAGATAAATGAGTTGGAGAATTGCACAGCAACAAATGATTGAAGAGTTAAACACGAAAATTTTTTTTGATGACCCTTGTCGTAAACTACACGAAGAGTATAGTTCGATGGATATAGAAAATAATAATTACATACAAGAATTAAAAAATAGAAAAAACTCTCCGGAACGTTATGATGGATCTTTGATTGAAAAAAAGAAATACGATTTTTTAGTTACTCAAGGTAAGGTGTTAGATAAGATTCCTGGGTATGTGTGTAGATTTGATGATGGTTCTTATTATGCGTGGAATTTAAAAATTTTACCAGAGCCCGATTGGCGTGAACAAATGTTGCCTAGGAATTCTCACTTTGGAGATAGTACTTTTATACCGAAGATGGTGGGTGATTTATTTTTAAAAGATGGAAAGAAACTTATATGAAAAGAAATAATAGTTATAGATACCCCAAGACTCAACGAGAGAAGATAGAAGGTAAACGACACTATGTGTTTGATAAGGAGAAGTTACCATCGGTGACTACGATATTGTCCGCGACGGAGTCGGACGAGAAGCGCGAATCGTTGGCCGCGTGGAGATTAAAGGTAGGTGAGGATAACGCGACGCGGATCGTGGATGAATCAGCTGCACGGGGGACCGCGATGCACAAGATTCTCGAGAAGTATGTATTGGGTGAAGGTTATCTTGATGAAACATCTGTTGGTAAACAAGCACACAATATGGCAATACAAGTTATACAAAGTGGACTATCTAACGTTACAGAATTTTATGGTACAGAGTGTACCTTATATTATCCTGGACTATACGCAGGCCAAACAGACCTAGTTGGAATACACAAAGGACAGGACGCAATCATAGACTTCAAACAAACCAATAAACCAAAACGTAGAGAATGGATTGATGACTACTTTATGCAGCTATCAGCCTATGCTATGGCACATAATATTTTATTTAATACACAAATTACAAAAGGTGTTGTGATGATGTGTAGTAAAGATAATTATTATCAAGAGTTTATTGTCGAGGGTGAAGAGTTTAAAAAATATGCACATAACTTTTTAAGGAGGGTAGATGAGTATTATAAAGCAAGACCAGAAAAGATTGGATAACATAGCCAAAGCTTATTGGAATACATCTGGAGAGATGAGAGAGATGTGGGGCCGTAAGTGGTATGAATTAGTAAAACAAATAGGAAGGAAGTTAGATGAGGTTAAGAGATCTACAACAGATACTGGATCAGTTCACTAGAGGTCAGAAAGGTACTATGATATCTGATTGTCCAGTTTATATTGAAACTATGACAGGACATCTAGAAGATGTTAGACGTATTGAAATACAAGAGAGCAATATAATTGGAGATGCAAACCCGGCTAGACTTGTAATCAAAGCAGATAAAAATGAATTATTTAGATCAAGAACATTTAAACAGAGTTAAAGAACCCTTGGGTCACGGGGCTGAAGCTAGCGTGGAGGTCCCGTGTATATAGAATTGGTCAAGTATCCTGACGTATTTTTACGAACTAAATCTAATCCTGTAGAGTTTCCATTAGATGAGAAGACTCAAAGACTTATTAAATGGATGTATAAAGCTATGTACCAACACCACGGCATAGGTTTAGCTGCAATACAGGTAGGATACCAGAAAAGAATGTTCGTAATGGACTGTACACGCAGTCAGACAGGCGAAAAGGTATTTATTAACCCAGAGATCGTAGAAAAGTCAGAAGAGACTATACGGGACAATGAGGGGTGTTTATCAGCTCCAGGAAAACAAGGAGATGTGAGTAGGCACATTAGAATAATTCTAAAGTACCAAGATGAGAATGGAAAGGAGGAGAGAAAAACATTTTACAATCTGGAGGCCAGGTGCATACAGCACGAGATGGACCACCTAGATGGTAAATTGTGTATAGATTATGAAAAAGGTAACTATAGTCGGGACAAACATAAGTCCCAAACAATGGTCGAATCTGATTTTAGAGCTAAATCTGATACGTAAGCAATGGAAACCGTACGCGGACCTGGAATTGCAGGGACCTGGGGTTAAAAAGATAATCAATTATGGCACAAATACGTCAAGTATTGCATTTGTGACAAAAATGGGGCTAAAAGATAGGTAGTGTGCCAATGTATAGTGGAATTCTGGAGCAATTTTATTTTTTTAAAAGTAAAAAAAACCTCTGGCACAGGTGGCACACCCCTATTTTGGCTTATAAGTGTTGGTATAGGCGAATAATAGTGTGCCAAGGGGTCTGGCACAGCCTGGCACAGTCTGCTACTCGACGCGCGCGACCTTTTTTTTATTTTAGAAAACTTTTTTGCCCAAAAATCTCCCTATACAGTATAAGATTGATATGAGACATCCTAAAAAATCTAAATACAAATCTGTTGTGATTAAGAAGAAGAGATATTACTTTTACAAAATCACGTGGCTGGACATCACGGGTGACAGCGGGCACGCAGACCTACATACAGCAGAAGGCTTTATGCCATCAGAAATGGTAACTCACGCATACTTGCTTAACAAAGATAAAAAGAATGTAAGAACGTTTGCAAGTTATGAAGTTAATGATGAATTATTTAGTGATAGAAATGTATTCCCAAGAGGGTGTATAGTACGTATGGAAAAAATAAATGAAAAATAAAACCTTGACTAAAAATATGCCTAACGTAAAATGGCAACAACTTCCACCAAGGAAAGGACCAGACTCAAATGGAATACAAACCAGTTATAAACAAGTGGTCGCTAGTAAAAAAGTCTCCAAGAAGAATATTAAATAAAATTAATCTTTTTGTGAATGGGAATCAAGGTTGGATTCTTCTTGCAATTCTAGTGTACTTGATTCGATATCTTCAGGCGTAATATTTATAATCTCTTTGTTATCATCTAGAATCTTTTTAAGTTTATCTTTGATTTCATCTGCAGATAAGTTATCTATATTACCTGTCATAACTAACTTCTGATCTACATACAGTCCACCAGCTTTACCACGGGCCACTTCTGCATTTACTGCTGCACTCCAAGCTTTATTCTCTAATGCTTTGTTTCTTATCTGTGCCAGTTCTGTGACGTGCTTTTCAAATGTAATGCCATATTTTTCCCTTACTTCTGCCCTTAATTCGCCAATATAGCTGACAACTAATGGGAAGTATTTTGGATTACGCATTTCTGCTGCAGCTTTACGTGCTCTAGTTTTGTATCCTGCTTCATAAGCAGCCTCTGCTGGTGAGAGCTTACCCTCATTATAAACTAGTAATTCTGCAAATTTACGTTGTTGTTCTGTTAATCTTTTAGGTTGTGTCATACTTGTAATTTACCGTATTATAGTGTAGTTATCAAGCAGGAATTCCGGTGAAACCAGAGTCAAAATTTTGGAAGTTAATTAAAAAGAATACACCTAAAATCCAGTGGACAAGACTGGAGTCTTGGGCATCCTTTGGTGTGCCAGATCTATTGGGATATAAAGATTCTTGTGGTTTTTTTATGGTTGAGATGAAGATAGCTAGAGGCCCAAAAATAAGCTTCAGCCCCCACCAAAAATTGTTTCATCAAACCAGAACTAATCGGAATTTTATCTTACTTCAAGAGCCTCTTGAAGGGAACGTAAAACTTTATAAGTCATCCGCGATCCACGGTCTGCTTGCGGACCATCGTGAAACACCTTCCCTCGCAATGAATGATTGGGACCACATTCAGCGCTTGTTGGTTCGCGAACCGCTTGACGCCTGATCGCTTGCGGGCTTGTCAGCCTGTGAGCTTGTGGCCTTCGGGCCCACCCGCCCCCCTTCGCTTGCTCGCTTGAGGGCTTGTTCTCTCTTGGCTCGCTTTCTAAATTCTTCATAAAATTTTGGATGTTTAAATACGTGCATTAGTGTTCTCCGTATGCAATGTTCTTGACGTCCTTGTCCCAGCAAGCTCGACAGTCCTTACACTGGTTGCCCTGGTCAGGGGCCGGGCAAGTCCTGCCGCTGGTAACTACCGTCGACGTGTGCGGCCAGCTCTCAGGGGCTGCCTGGTCTACCATCGGTGCGCTTAACCTAATGATCAAGTTGTCAGGGCAGCTGGCCAGGTGATCCTTCACCCACGCCTCCCGCGTTGGCATCCAGTGCTTAACGTCAGGTGACAGCCTGCAAACTTCATAGATCTTGTTCAAGTGGTCCAGGTTCTGTACGTCGCCTGAATCGTGCCAGCGGAAATACTTCACCTTTTTAGAATTAATTTGTAACGCCATCGCTGTGGCCCATAGTGGGTGCTTGAGCGCTGCAAATCTTTTGTATTGTGCGTCCTTTACATTTTGGAATCTATACCGGCCGCGCTCGTACGCGTAACAGTTAGCGCAGACGCTGCCAGCGACAGCTCGTAACTTTGTGCCAGTCTTGCATTCGTGCGCAGGTGTACTGTATGCGAACCCGGGCATCTTGCCTGGTTTACTTAATGTGTGAGTTATTGCTTGTGCTTCTTTTATATTCATATGTTGTTATCCTTTCTAATTTTTTTATAAACTGATTCAGGCCGCTTGTCAACTTTTGCGCTTGAGTGCTTGAGCCCATCAAAAAATTTCTGGCAGCTCTTCAGGTAACTGGCCGGCAGCGCGCCGTGGTCCTCCAGGAACCACGGCAACAAATTATTTTTATTAATTCCACGCCGCTTCAACGAGTCCTCCATTCGTTGCTTTGTTCAGGGCCTCCAGGTATTCAGTCTCTGTGAGCTTCAGCTGCTCGATGCAGAAGGCGTGCTTCGTTGCCTGATCCGCGCCGGGCTTAAGAAGGTATTCAGGGACCTGCTCCAGCAGCTCTTGACGCTTCGCGCCTCCTGGTAAATATTCGGCTTTAATTGATTTAGTCATATTATCCTTTCTATTAGTTGTTATAAAATCCCATACTATCAGGCTGGTGCTGCCTGTCAACAATTATTTTTTTTAATGTGCTTGTGGCCTACGGGCCCACCCTCCCACCATCCCAGCTTGTGAGCTTGCGCTCACAATTCTAGGGTTCAAGGATAATGATCAGTCACTATGCTACGCAGGGTCCGGGTCAGAATTTATTACCGGGTTTAGAAGAGGCCACCTCCGATGACAACCACCTGTGTTCTAGTGTTTATTCTCACAGTCAAACAATGACTGATCCCAGGTCCATCCCAGTGAAGAGCCCGGTGACAATTGTTTAACGTCCGGACAGGGCTCATATAAAATGGACCAGGGATCAGTATTGGTCCAATGGCTATCTTCCAGGACCAATAACAATCCGCGAGTGATTGACAAATTTACCGACCGGAAATCACCCTAACGAGGTCTTATCCTTACCAGAGGTAGTTTAACTTAACTTGATAATGGAATTACTAATATAGGATCTTATGGGATAATTACAAGTAATTAATTTATAAAAGCTTGTTGCCCTTGGGCCCACCCTCCCTTAAAAAAAAATAAAAAAAAGACCAAAAAAACCAACAACACTAGCTTAGTTTAATTTCTACGAAATTAAACTAAGCTTAGGCAACAAAATGATTTGACAAATAAAATCATTAATATAATATCCCACTTATCAATAACAAAGAAAGGATAACAAGATGAGTAAAATAAGAATGAATACCGAGTTAAGAAACAAACTCTTTAATAAAATAAAACACACGTTTGAGAATGAGGACACGCAAGAACGTGAGGCATATCTTCAAGCAAGGGAAGATGTTGACCAACAATATATGTATGCAAGTAAAAGAGCAAAGCAAGTTGTTGAGAGAGCATATCCACCAGAAGATGTTGAGGTGTTAAGAACTTTCAAAAAGAAATATGGAAGTCCTTGTGATGTTGTTGCAAAAGATAAATGCTTTTATTTTTCACACAACGAAGATGTTGATGATGAGGGCGAAACAAAAGAAACTAAATCTCATTTTGATTTTGGTTTGTTTGGTAATCTAAATGGTAGCGAATATAGTGATGAGGACGGAAAGAAATTTGCGTTTGCATATTACCGAGAAGATTTAAAAGCTATGGATTGCAACCCAGATATCTATGCACAACAAAATGAAAACAAAGATAACCCACACAAAACCAAACACGTTGATGAGTGTTTAAAAGCACTTGGACATACAGGTAGTAATTATGGTAGTGATAATGACGGCATTGGAATGAATAAAACTTTTAATGCACCATACTATATTGATGTAATTGGAACATCTTACTGTCGTTCAAGAGCAATAGCTTGTACTAAATCTGAATACGACCAATTTGAAACTTGGCGAATTGCAAAAGGTAATCTAGTTGTTAATCATCAAAAATGGATTGATACAATTATGAAACAATGCGACCAATTAAAAATTGGATTGAAAGCATACAGATATCTAAGCGAGGGTATTGAACTTGCTACTGAACTTGGAATACAAGTTGATGAGGCAGAGTTAATTAGAACTAACTCAACAGGCTTGACAATCTACAACCCAAGTAATTTGGCTAGTATGATTAAAGGTATGAAGAATAAAAATCAATCAAGAGAGGCTAAGATATTGGCAAGAAAACAATATGAAGAAAGTTTAAATTAGTTGTTGATTAATGTATGGGATAATATAATATCCCATACATAACAAAAGAAAGGATAATATGAAACTAGAAATAAATGATACATTTACGATTGGCTACTTTGCCAAGAAACACAACAAGAGAATATTTAGAAAGGGCAAGTGGACAGAACTTTCTAGAGAGTGGGTAAGTAAAGGTGGCGAAAAACTTTTTACTTATTACGACATAACTAACGAGGGTTATAGAACTGCGAAAGGTCAATACACATTGATTGCAGTAGGGGGCAACAATGCCTAATAAACATTTTTGCCAAGGACCCAACTGTCATACCTATCCGACTACGGATAGGTTTCTAAAATCAAAAGGAATAATCCGAGGTCGTTATGCATATGCAACATTGGACCAAGCACCTAATCAATATGGTTGGCAAGCGTCAGACTCAGATAAATTTTTCTGTAGTCAAGGTTGTAAGAATGAGTGGCTGAATAAAAATATGGAATGTGTTCGAGCGAGAACAGTAGTTCCTTTTATTACACACAGACGAGAAACCCAAGGATATGCCAAGGTAACTGAAGATAGAGAGGGTTGGCAAGGTACTTATACAACTAGTCGAATTGAAAGGATAACTTAAGATTGACTATGTATGGGAATAATATATATTCCCATACATAAACTAAGAAAGGATAATTATGACAACAGTAAATACAACAGCAGAACAATTCAAACTAATCACAGACAAAAAAGATGAGCCAGATTATAAGGCAGTATCTAAGTTTGTTGGTGGTATGGTTGAGTGTGTTACGTTTCCGAATGGTGACTTACTTCTATTAAATGAAGAGGGAAAATTAATGGGCTTACCATTAAACCCAGAGGCTACAGCATTATGGCGAACACACTTTACAAAAGACAAGTATGCATTTGGTTACGATGACTTTGTTGTTGGACCTGCAATGGTTATACAAAAAGACGCCCTTAATACTTGGGCTAACTAATCACAAAACTCTAAACAAGTAACGTGGACCCCTAGAAATAGGGGTCCATTTTTTTTTGGAACTATGCTTGTTAACACTGGGCCCACCCACCCGCCTACAAAAGGGGTCCCAAAGTTTTTACCTTTACGGTTTGATTTAGACATAGATATGCTATAAAAACCAAATGACAACTAAACAGAAGTGAAAAAAATTCTGCAAAAAATTTTATGAAACAAGAAATCATTGACAAACTGCCACCTGACGCGCAGAAAGAATTTCTAAAGCTAGCAATGAAGCTAGACGAAAAAACCAAACAAGAAAAAGTACACAAAGATTTTTTAACTTTTGTTAAACACGTTTGGCCAGAATTTATAGAAGGACCCCATCACAAAAAAATTGCTGACAAATTTAATAAGATTGCAGATGGTAAAATAAAAAGACTAATTATAAATATGCCACCTAGACATACTAAGTCTGAGTTTGCATCTTTCTTACTTCCTGCCTGGATGGTAGGACGTAGACCTAATTTAAAAATTATACAATCCACGCACACCACAGAACTTGCAATAAGATTTGGTCGTAAAGCTAAAACCCTTATGGACGATCCGGTGTACAAGGAAGTCTTTAAGACAAGACTTAGAGAGGACAGTCAAGCAGCTGGTAAATGGGAAACCGAACAGGGTGGTGAATACTACGCAGCTGGTGTTGGTTCAGCGATCACGGGCCGTGGTGCGGACTTACTTATTATTGATGACCCACACTCGGAGCAGGACGCATTAAATGTAACAGCGCTAGAGCGAGCTTATGAATGGTACACGTCAGGTCCACGTCAGCGTTTACAACCAGGTGGAGCGATCGTGGTTGTAATGACTAGATGGAATATGAAAGATCTAACTGGAATGTTGTTAAAGAACCAAAAAGAATTGAAATCAGATCAATGGGAAATTATAGAGTTTCCTGCAATCCTACCATCAAAGAAACCTGTGTGGCCACAGTATTGGAACATCGATGAACTAGAAGGTGTCAAAGCTTCTATCTCTGTTGGTAAGTGGAACGCGCAGTGGATGCAAA
>WLWH01002467.1_pt1 | contig 10344 bp, 8 predicted proteins | sample 6712741 | NCBI WGS metagenome assembly WLWH01 (sample SAMN12718694, study PRJNA515312) | sponge metagenome | isolation source: marine sponge | host: Mycale hentscheli | place: New Zealand: South Island, Marlborough, Capsize Point | collected 2003-05-01 | reverse complement strand
TGATTATGCTGGAACATTCGATACTAATAATTTAACGGTAGGAAGAAATTCGCAACCTATCATGGGTTCAGCAGCAGATTTAACTGTGAGCATAGAAAGAGCTGGTTTAACTCTAGTATATACTGATGGTACACAAGGTTGGCTGCTAAAGGATAAATAATCCGATGGCTAATTTAAAAACATTCAGTGGTTTTCCAATACAAAACCTATCATCAGATCCCGTACCTTACGCACAAGCATTAGCAGATAATCCTTATGCAGGATCATGGTCGTCTGGTGGTAATTTAAATACCGCTAGATTTTGGATGGGTGGTGCAGGAACTTTAACTGCAGGATTAGTTTTTGGTGGAAACGCTCCTGGTTCTAGTGCTACTACAGAAAAATACGACGGAAGTTCTTGGACTGAAGTAAACGATTTAAATCAATCTAGAGGTTATTGTTCTGGATGTGGAACACAAACTGCTGCTCTTCTTGTTTCAGGATACGGTCCTTCATATTACACACAAGTTGAGTCTTTTGATGGAACAAACTGGACTGAAGTTGCAGATGTTACTACTGGAAGACTTGGTGGAAACGTTGCAGGAAATTACACTTCTTCAATCATAAGTGGAGGTTCTGCCTCTGGTTACCCAAGTGGTAATTTTCCAGGAGTAGAACAATGGAATGGTTCAAGTTGGACTGAAGTTGCAGAAATGAATACACCAAGATATGCTTCAGGAACTTCAGGAGCATCTGGAACGGACGCTTTAATATTTGGAGGATCAAATGCAGGTGGACCAGGGAATGCTTCAAATGAAAAATGGAATGGTTCGGCTTGGACAGAACTAGCAGATTTAAATGATGCTAGATATGGTATTTCAGGTTTTGGAACTACAACTGCTGCAGTAGGTGCTGGAGGAGAAAATCCTGTTATAGCTTCTGTGGAACAGTGGGATGGTTCAAGTTGGACAGAAGTTAATAATTTAGCAACAGCTAGAAGAACGATGGGAACATCTTCACAACCAGCTACTCACACACAAGGTTTTGTTGCTGGTGGTTATACAACAACAAATGTGGCTACGACAGAAGAATGGACTTTTTCAGGTTTAGATCCATCAACAACACCAGCAGCAGATTACTCAGACGCAATCGTTGGACAAATGTATTACAATTCAACATCAGGACAATTTAAAGCTATTAAAGATGGTGGCGCGCCTATTGGAACTTGGGCTTCTAGTGGTGCAGTTAATACTGCAAGAGGTTGGATGGCTTCAGCAGGTACGCAAACTGCAGGTATGATCATGGGTGGTGATCCAGGAGCAAGAACAGATAAAACAGAATTATATAATGGATCAACATGGACAGAAGTTAACGATCTTAATTTAATAAGAGGACAAAACGTTGGAGCAGGATTACAAACTGCATCTATTACTTTTGGTGGTATATCACCACCACAATCACCTGCTGAGATTCCCAATACAGAATCTTGGGATGGTACCAACTGGACTGAAGTTGGGGATTTAAATGAAAGAAAATATGGTATGTCAGGTTTTGGAACTGCAACTGCTGCGGTTAGTGGAGGTGGATTTACTACAACTGCTGTTAGTAGCACAGAAACTTGGAATGGATCATCTTGGACAGAAGTTAATGAAATGAATACTGCAAGATGGTATTTAACAGGTGCAGGAACTCAAACTTCTGGAATAGCTGCAGTTGGAGCAACGCCATCACAAGTAAGTAATGTTGAAACTTGGGATGGAACAAGTTGGACAGAGACAACAAATGCAAATACTGCCAGAGATCAAATGTGTGATGGAGCTGGAGCAAGTGATTCAAATGCTTTAATTTATGGAGGTGCAACACCTTCTGCTTCTGCTTTAACAGAATTTTGGGATGGAACAAGCTGGACTGAAGTAGCAGATTTAGCTACAGCTAGAAAAGGTATAGGTGCTTTTGGAATAAGCACATCAGCTGTTGCTGCGTCAGGTGCAACACCTACTAGAGTTACAAATACAGAAGATTTTAGCGCAGAAGATTTTACAATTAACCCCGTGACAACAAGTTAATTATGATTTATAAACAAAGAAAAGGAGGAAGCAACTATGGCATATAAATATTGTACAGCGACTAACTGGGGCAAAAACTTTTTCACTCACGAAGAGAGAAAACAGTTTCACCTATCTGGTCATCCTGGAGATGTTTGGGTTGTAGGCGATAATCTTTACGGCGATCAATGGATTGGTAAAGTTTCAGGTGCGATTAAAACGCAAGCTGAAGCTCAAGCTATTGTAACTGGAGAGATTGAAGCAGCACAAGCAGCTTACGATGCATTATCAGCAGAAGAGCAAGCGCTACAAACTAGACCGGCTATTTACAACTTACCATAGTAGTTAAACTCTATGAGTAAATACAAAGAAATTAAAGGATTTAAAGTTCAGACTTTAGCAAGCGATACAGCTGCGTCTCAAGTATCCACAGGAGCTTGGTCATCTGGTGGAAATTTAAATACTGCTAGAGAAGATAGTACAGGAGCAGGAGCAAATGCAGAAGCAGCTTTAATGATAGCTGGATATACAACAACAAGAGTGGCAGTTGTTGAGTCATATAATGGTTCTAGTTGGACTGAAGTAGGTGATCTTAATGTAGCAAAATATTTAGTTAAAGGAACAGGCACTAATACTGCTGCATTAGCTATTGGAGGAAACACTCCAGCCCCAGCTGCAACTGGTCAAACAGAAACTTGGAACGGATCAAGTTGGACTGAAGTAGCTGATTTAAATGTTGCAAGACAAAATATGGGAGGAACTGGCACTACTACAGCTTCTATAGCTTTTGGAGGAAATCCAGGTCAATCAGCTTTAGCAGAAACTTGGAATGGATCAAGTTGGACAGAAGTGGGTGATTTAAATACTGGAAGAAACGCAATGGCTTCTATTGGAACTACATCTACTGCAGCGTTGGCTGTTGATGGAAGCTATCCTCAAGTCAACAATGTAGAATCTTGGAACGGCTCTTCTTGGACTGAAATAGCTGAAAACAATACTGCTAGGTATCAAGTTGCAGGAAGTGGTTCAACAACAGAGGGTTTAATTTTTGGTGGTAGAATAATATCAACGCCACCAGCTGCAAAATCAGCTTTAACAGAGTCTTGGAATGGGTCAGCGTGGACTGAAGTAGCAGATTTAGCAACAGCAAGAGGAGGTGGAGGAGAAGCACAAAATATATCAAGTTCTACTTCTGCTTTATATTTTGGAGGAGGAACTCCAGCAGTTAATGTTACAGAAGAATGGACAGCAACACCCGCAGCAGATTTTACACAAATTAATCTAGGACAAGTTTATTACAACTCTACAGCAAACGCTTTTAAAGTTACCGAGCAATCCGTACCTGGTGGAACTTGGTCTGCAGGTGGTAATTTAAATGTGGCGAAACAAGCTGTATTTGCTTATGGACCAACAGGATCAGCAGCTGGATCAGTTGGTGGATCACCGAGTCCTACCAATGCAACTCACGAACAATATAATGGTTCAACGTGGACTGAAGTAGGAGATTTAAATACTGGAAGATATGCAGAATCAAGAACAGGATCGGGAACACAGACTGCAGCTTTGATTTGTAGTGGGGGTGATGTATCAGCTATAACAGAAACTTATAATGGCTCTTCATGGACGGAAGTAGCAGATTTAAATACAACAAGAAGAGCATCTGGTGGTTTAGGCACTCAAACGGCTACTTTAAACGTGGGAGGAAGAAATCCTCCAGCTGGAGATTATGCTCTTACCGAAGAATGGAATGGTTCTGCTTGGACTGAGATAGCCGACATTAATACAGCTAGATATGGTTTAGGAGGAATTGGAACTACAACCGATGCAATAGTTGTTTCAGGATATATAACTTCCCCTGGATATACTACAATATGCGAAAAATGGAATGGATCTTCATGGACTGAAGTAGGAGATTTAAACACTATTCATTATAATAGTGGTGCTGGTTCAGCAGGTAGTAATACAGATGCATTAGTTTTTGGAGGTTCTACTGGTCCATCTAGAACAGCTAATACAGAACTATTTAATGGTACGTCTTGGACTGAATTAAACAATTTATCTACTGCAGTTAATGCTAATGGAGGAAACGGAACAAGTTTAAATGCACTTAATTTTGGTGGAAATAATGGAAGCACTCAAGTAACTACAACAGAAGAATGGACAGCAACAGTCACAAACAAAACAATAACGGTAAGTTAATATGGCAACATTAAAACAAATAAAAGGTTCGGCAATACAATTCTTGGCAGAGGATCCAGTTGATGGAGGAATAGGGGGTGCAACATGGTCATCAGGCGGAACTTTAAACACTGGAAGATGGTTACTTGGAGGCGCTGGATCTCAAGATGCAAACATAGTTTTTGCTGGAACACAAGATGAATCAACTAATTACGCTCTTACAGAATCTTATAATGGTTCTTCTTGGACTGAAGTAGGTGATATGAATTCAGCAAGACGATCAGTTGCTGGTCAAGGAACTCAAACAGCAGCTTTAGTAACTGCGGGAAGAACATCAGGAACAACTGTTGTAGCACTTAATGAGTCTTGGAATGGAAGTGCTTGGACAGAAACTGGAGATTTAAATACAGCTAGACAAGTGCCCGAGGGAGCTGGAACAACCACTGCTGGACTAGTATTTGGTGGAGTCACAGGTCCAACTACAGAACAAAACGTTTCAGAAGAATGGGATGGATCTTCTTGGACAGAGGGTAATAATTTAAACACTGCTAGAGGATCACTTGGAGCTGCTGGAATTCAAACAGCTGCATTAGCGTATGGTGGTTTTGTTTTTCCAGGTGCTTACAAAGGTGAAACAGAAAAATACGATGGAACTTCTTGGACTGAAGTAGGAGATTTAAATACAGGAAGAAGAATTGGTGGTGGAAATGGTATTCAAACAAGTGCTTTAGCAATGAGTGGAAGAACTGGAAGTTATGTAACAAACACGGAAGGATTTGATGGATCAGCGTGGACGGAAGTTGCAGATACGGCTACAGCTAGAAATAGTGCTGTTGGAACAGGCGTATTAAATACTGCAGGATTACTTGCCGGTGGTTACACTGGAACAGCTACGTCAAGCGCAACAGAAGAATTTTCATCAGCACCTTCAACATCAACAACTTTACAAGAAGGCCAGATGTGGTTTAATTCTACTTCATCAACTTTAAAAGGTTATGGAACCGCGGCTGGAGTACCAACAGGAAGTTGGGCTAGTGGTGGCGCTATGAATACAGCTAGAAGAGATGGAGGTGCATCAGGAACACAGACAGCAAATTTATCTTTTGCAGGACAAGCCTCAACACAGGTTGCAAATGTAGAATCTTATAACGGATCAACTTGGACAGAAACAACTGATATAAATTCAGCACGAAGAGGAGTGGGAGGAACAGGAACTCAAACAGCAGCTATGTGTGTTGCTGGATATACTTCTCCACCAACAGTTGACAAAGGTTTAACAGAAATTTGGAATGGCTCTTCATGGACTGAAGTGGCTGATCTAAATCAAATAAGACACGCTGTTGCTGCTGAAGGAACAACCACTGCTGGGCTTTGTTCAGGAGGTTATGTAACATCTCCTGCTGCGACTTCAGCATTAAATGAAAGCTGGAACGGATCAAGTTGGACAGAAGTTGGAGATTTAAACACAGCTAGAAATGATTTAATTGGAGTTGGCACATCAACTTCTTCTATTGTTTATGGAGGAACAACAGGATCAGTATCTGCTTTAGCGGAACAATGGGATGGCTCTACTTGGACAGAAGTCGGAGATTTAAATTCAGCTAGAAATGCTTTAGCAGGATCAGGAACAAGCACATCTGCTTTAGCTTTTGTTGGTAATCCATATCCCTCAACAGGAAATCTCACTGAATTTTGGAATGGCTCTAGTTGGACTGAAGTTGCTGATCTAACGACAAAAAGACTAGCTTCAACGGGTTCTCCGGCAGGTACAAGTTCATTAGCTTTAGCTTCAGGAGGAGAAACTACAACTTCTGTAGCTAACACAGAAGAGTTTACAGTTCCAGTAACAAACAAAACAATTACGGTAAGTTAATATGGCAACATTAAAACAAATAAAAGGTTCGGCAATACAATTCTTGGATGCAGATCCAGTCGTAGTTGGAGCTACTTGGGCGTCAGGAGGTGCGTTAAACACTGGAGCTAGCGCTGGTGGCTCATCAACTTCTGGAACTCAAACAGAAGGACTTTTCTTTGCAGGTAATAGAGCTCCTTATCCTACTGTTTCAGGAAAAACAGAACAGTATGACGGGACGTCTTGGACAGAAGTTAATGATTTAAGTCAAGTTCGTTGGTTTCCTGTAGGTTTTGGACCTTACTCTGCTGCACTATGTGTTAGTGGTGTTTCAGATGTAAATGCTGCCATACCAACATCAGCTGTTGAAAGTTGGAATGGATCTTCTTGGACTGAAGTAACAGAGCTAAATACAACTAGACATGGTGGAGCAGGTTTTGGAACAAATACTGCAGGACTAGTAATAGGAGGTCAAACAAGACCAGGATCACCACCAGGAACTCCTGTTACATATAAAACTAATATGGAATCGTGGAATGGTTCGGCTTGGACTGAAACAACAGACATAAATACAGCTAGAGATAGTATGGGAGGTTTTGGAAGATCTACAACGGGTATTATAGGAGATGGTTTAGGATCAACTTTACAAGATACGGTGGAGTCATGGAACGGTTCTGCTTGGAGTGAAGTAGCTGAAATGAACCTTAGTAGATCTGCGTATGGTGGTGCAGGAATAAGTAATACTTCGGGAGTATTTTTTGGAGGCGGCACAGGTAGTAGTGGTGGGGGAACAGCACCTGGAGCTACTGAGTCTTGGGATGGAACATCTTTTACTGAAGTCGCTGACATGGCGTCTGGTAGATCACTTTATGGAGGTGGACAAGGGATAGCAAGTGCGGCTTTAGCAACCAGTGGACCAAGTGGGTCAACAGCTACAGAAGAATTTACAGAGCCACCAGTAACACAAGCTAAATTAATAGAAGGTTTAATGTGGTTTAATTCTTCTTCATCAGCGTTAAAAGGTTATGGAACCGCGGCTGGGATACCAGCAGGTACTTGGGCTAGTGGAACATCTTTAAACACAGGACGATATGGTCTTGGCGCTAGTGGTATAAGCAACTCATCTAGTTTAGCTTTTGCTGGTAACAATGGTAGTGGAGTTGTTAATAATACAGAATCTTATAACGGATCAAGTTGGACTGAAGTTAATGACATGAACACTGCAAGATTTTATTTAGGGGGCCAAGGAACTCAAGGAGCAGCATTAGGATTTGGTGGTGAAACTCCAGGTAAAACTGCTGTTTCAGAAACTTGGGATGGTACAAATTGGACAGAAGGAAACGATTTAAACACAGCAAGACTTACATTAGGATCAGGCACAGGAACTGCTCCTACAAGTCTTGCAGTTGGTGGTTGGAAAAGTCCAGGAGTAGCAGGTGAAGTTGAATCTTATGATGGAACAAGTTGGACAGAAGTAGCTGAAATGAACACTGCTAGAAATGGTCCTTTTTTATCAGGAGATAATTCAAATGCAATTTGTTCTGGAGGTTCTGTAGAACCTGGTGTTCAAACTAAAGCAGAGTTATGGAATGGTTCGTCATGGACTGAAACAGGAGATATTAATACAGCAAGGTATAATGGAGGTGCAGCTGGAACTTATACTAGTGCATTAATTTATGGTGGTTCAAATCAAGCAGGAACAGTAGACGCTGAAACAGAAGCTTGGAATGGAACAAGTTGGTCAGAGTTAGCAGATCTATCAACTGCAAGAAATTACTCAGATGGTCTTGGAGCATCAGTATCTGCATTGTATGCTGGAGGTGGTCCTACTACAGCAGTAACAGAAGAATGGACAGCTCCTGCAGTAGTATCTACAGTAACAACTTCATAGTTGACTTTCTAATATAAAGATATATATAACAGTTAACAGAAGGATAGAAATGAATAAAGAAAAACGTAATATAACAACTAAATTAGAAACAGAGTCTAAATACCTAACTAACATTCTTGATAAAGAAGATGTTAAAGAGTTTAAGAAATTAATACCTGAGCTACAAGATACGTGGCACAAAAAACAAATGTTCAGAACAGAAACAGAGATGAGATTTTCTGTATTGTCTGATAATAAATATCCAACGAAAGCTGCAAAGTATTGGCAATCCGTTAGAGAACAAAATACTCACTTTGAGAACTTAGTCCATTTATCATTTGATGCTAGAAAAAATGAAGTGGAAATTAAAAAATTACAAAGAGATATCAAAAAAGAAAAAGATCCATTAGAAGTTGAACTTAAACAAATAGAATTAGAAGAAAAGATCTATGGTAAAGCTCAAATGGAACTTGTTGCAAAACACAGAATGAGAGAAGTTGCAACTTGGTCTAAACTTAAAAAAGAGTTTGACGATGATAACTTTGATAAGAAAGATGTTAATTCACACCAAGCACATTCTTACATGTTAAGACTACAACATCAAAAGAATACTATTACTCCAGGAACATCACAACCTGAAGTGTTTAACGTGTTAGGTCAAATCGATACACTTGAAAGAGTGATTAGAGATAAAGAGTTACAACCACCGAAAGAAAAAAAGAAACTGAGATAATATGAAATTTGACTTTGTATACTTAGGTCAAACAGTTTTAAAGTATCAAGTTCCATTAGAGATCTTTGTTGGTCTTAATGAGATCTATGAGAAACAAAAAAAACATTTGCCTTCTGCTAACAAACAACTTGTTGGTAAAATAGAAGATGAAGTATCTTTATATTATTCTGGTCCTAACAATGACAAGATGCATCAACATTGTTTCTTGCCACAAGATATATTGAAATGGTTTCATACCGTCTTTGATCATTACACAGATTGGAATAAGATTGGACCCACACAAAAGAATATCAATTCTGTTTGGGTTAATGAAATGAAAGCTAATGAATATAATCCAGTACATATTCATCAAGGTAAACTCTATACAGGTTTATCTTCTGTGATGTGTTTAAAGATGCCTAAGGATACAGGTATAGAATATTCAGCAGAATCAAAACCTATGAATGGTAGATTACAAATTATTGGATCTGCTAATGGTCAGTTTTCTAAAACAGATTATTCTCCTAATATGAAGATAGGAGACTTTTATGTTTTTCCTTATGATATGAGACACTGTGTTTATCCATTTAATTCTACAAAAGAAAAGAGAAGAACTTTAGTTTGTAATGTTGATGTTGATTACAACCCAGTAACATCAAGAACAGGATCAGGACAAAACGAATGATACCAAGAATGCCAAGATGGCAATCTTATGTTGCCACAACGACACAACCTATATTTACACCTCAGCAATGTCAGATGATTGTAGATGCAGGACATCAGCAAAAACCTGAGAAAGCTAAGGTAGGTGGTGGAGAGAAAGGCCAACATGATACGAAGAAGCGAGTGACAACAATATCATGGATACCTTTTAATAAATTACCTGAAATGTATAAACAAATAGAGAATCAACTCTCTATTGTAAATTTAAATCATTTTGGTTTTGATGGTGTTAGACTTACAGAACCAGCACAGTTTACAGAATATCCTAAAGGTGGTTTTTATGATTGGCACATGGATCTAAATGCTTTTGGTCAAGACGGTCAAAATCCTATTAGAAAAATATCTATGACTTTATTATTATCAGATCCTAAAGATTTTACTGGAGGTGATCTTATGTTTTCAGAGATGGGTGATAATAAACCTTTACCTCTTAAACAAGGTCAAGCTATATTCTTTGCATCATTTCTAAGACACAAAGTAGCTCCTGTTAAAAAAGGTATTAGACGATCTATGGTTATGTGGTTTGGAGGACCACCTTTAAAATGAAGCTTAATAGAAAGATATTATTTCCAACTCCTGTATACTTTTACGATTTACCTAACGCTAAAGAACTCAATAAATATTTATTCAAACATATCAAAGCTTGGAAGAAAGCTGATCCTGATGGAGAGAAGAAAACAAACTCTGGATTTGGTTGGCACAGTAAAACAGATATGAATGAAAGAAAAGAATTTCAGCCACTTACTCAAGAACTATTTAAGATGGCAGAAGAATGTAATAAAGATTACGGAGTACAACCTAAATTAGGTTTAGGCAATATGTGGGCTAATATTAATCCAACATACAGTTATAATAAAACACATACCCACCCTAACTCATTATGGTCAGGTGTGTATTATATTAAAGTACCTAAGAACTCTGGTAAACTATTTTTAGAAGATCCAAGACCAGGACCCAATACACATATGCCTAGAAGAGTTGAAGG
>WLWH01002464.1_pt1 | contig 10355 bp, 8 predicted proteins | sample 6712741 | NCBI WGS metagenome assembly WLWH01 (sample SAMN12718694, study PRJNA515312) | sponge metagenome | isolation source: marine sponge | host: Mycale hentscheli | place: New Zealand: South Island, Marlborough, Capsize Point | collected 2003-05-01 | reverse complement strand
AGGTAAAGCAAGTTTAGTTACAAATGCACCAACAACTTCAAAGTTTTCTTTAGTGTCTACACCTGATAGACATTTAATTTTATTTGGTACAGAAAAAACTGTAGGCACAGGTTCCTCACAAGATCCTTTGTTACTGCGTTTCTCCTCACAAGAAGATATTAATACATATCAACCTGCTGCAGAAAATACGGCAGGATCACTGCGAATACAAGATGGTTCTAGTATTGTGGGAGCAGACAAAGCTCGTGGTCAGATATTAGTATGGACAGATACATCATTGCATGGCTTACAATTTATTGGTCCACCCTTTACATTTGGATTAAATCAATTAGGTCGTAACTGTGGACTGTTAGGACAACACTCTGCTGTTGTTGTCAGAGACGTAGCCTATTGGATGGGTCAGAATGCTTTCTTTGTCTTTGATGGTACCGTGAAAAAACTACCTTGTAGTGTTGATGATTTTGTTTTTGAAAATTTAGATTTAACACAATCCGATCAAATATTTGCTGGTGTGAATACAGAGTTTGCAGAAATTATTTGGTTCTATGTAACCAATCCTGATAACATTGCACAACCACAAGTTAATCGTTGTGTTGTCTATAACTACTTAGAACAAACTTGGTCTATAGGCACACTTAATAGAACATCGTGGGTTGATCGTGGTGTCTTTCAGTTTCCTTTAGCAACAGAATATTTAACAAATACTGCTGCCAATACAACACCCACCGTGATTGGTTTATCTAATGGCGCTTCCAATTATTATGAACAAGAGTTTGGCACAGATGATGATGGTTCTGCTATGCAATCTTTTATTCAAACAGGAGATTTTACCATTGATCAGTCTGGAGAAAACCCTATGAGAATTTCTAGATTTGTTCCTGACTTTAGAGATCAATCAGGTAACCTAACTGTAACATTTAGTTTTAAAAATTATCCTTATGGAAATGTTGTTAGTCAAACAGCTTTGACAGTAGCAACAACAGATACAAAAAAAGATATGAGAGGTAGAGGTAGACAAGCTAATTTTAGAATAGAAAGTAATACTGCAGGTGGTAATTTTAAAGTAGGAACGTATCATATAGATGCAGAACCTGATGGAGGGCGATAATGGCTAAGATACCTCAAACTAGATTTCCTGATCCACCAGAAGAATATAATCCAAGAGCTTTCGCTGAAATGGTACGACAACTAGAACAGATTGTTCTACAATTAAATTCATCCTATCAACAAGATAATAAAGACGAAGTAAATAGAAGAACTACATTCTTTGCAACAGGAGGGACAACAGATGCCTGATCGTTTTAGAACCTTTGCTTTAAGTCCTGCAGATACAGCAGCTAATACTTTATTTACAGTTCCATTAGCTGATGTGGCAGCGACACCACCAGTTCCTGTAACTACATTTATGGTCAAAACCATTGTTTTACATAATGATTCAGGGTCTGGAACACTCAATGCAGTATTGACTTATAACAACGGAACCACTGATTTTGAGATAAATAATGTAGCTGTGCAACATCAAGGTACAAAGATTATTAATGGCACCTTTGTTTTTGAAGGTGGTGACAGTTTAAAAGTAACATCAAGTGCAGCTAATGACCTTGTAATTAAGGTTTCTGTGCTTGAAATGAAAGACCAACAATAGTACAAATAAAGGTTAATATGAATAAAATAGTAGAAGAACCAAAGCTTTTAGGACACAAAGAAGTTAATGGTCAACAGGTTCCTGTTTACAGTTGTAAAACAGAAACAGTTCTTACAAATAAAAATACTAGTGAAACTTACGAATCAGAAGAAGCGTGCACTGCAGACATTGAAAATCCAGATACAGATACTGCAGAAGAGCATATTCAAAGAGATGTAACAATTTTCGCACCACGACTTGCTAGTTTGGGTGCATCAAATAAAAAATAAAGGTGAAAAATGAATCAAAAAGAGTATGCACAGGTTTATGAACTAGGTCTTGGTTCTCTTGTTGGTGATTTTTTTCAAAATGTTAAAGATACAGTTACAGGTGTCGCTAAAGCTGTAGCTCCTATTGCACCTTATGTTTTACCTTTTATTGCTCCAGGTATTGGAAGTTTAGTGGGTGGTTCTCTTGGTTCCTTTCTTGCAAGTAAAGGAGGTCAATATTTATTAGGTGCAGGTATTCAAGGATTAGCAGGAAAAAAGCCTGCTGACATAGCAAAAAATTTAGCTCTTCAAGTAGCAACTTCAGGTATTCAAGGAGCTCTGAGCAATAAATCAGGAAACGTTGGTGAAAGATTCATGAGTGGTGTAACAGGAAAAGATTTACCTATTGTTCAAAAAGAAGCTGATTTTGCAAAAGCAATTCAAAGAGACATTGACATAGGTAATATGACACCTAATCAACCTCCACCAAGTTTTGGTGAAAAGATAGCTAAAAGTGTGAACAAAGCAATTAATCCTTTAGAAAGAACAGAAAATCCTAAATTTAATCAATTAGAAGCATTAGGTATTCCTGAAGAAAAAATAATTGCTTCTGGTATATCTCCAGATTCTTCTTTCACTTATCAATATGGTCCTGCAGCATATGCTGGACTATCTGCATTACCTTACGCTGAGCAATTATTAGGTCCAAAACAACAAGAAGAAGAAGAAGAAGAGGGATATGTTCGAGAGGATTTATACACTCCTAATTATGCTCAATATCAATTGGGAGATATAACAGGTCCTCAAGGATATGATCCGACCATATATGCTGCCATGGGTGGTGAAATAACAGGTTTTGCATCTGGAAGTGGTCAACAAATAAAACATCCTGATGGTAAAGTAAAAGAGCATCCAAAGCGTATCGGTGAAATTGCAGGCCCTGGGACAGGAACTTCTGATGATATTCCTGCGATGTTAAGTGATGGTGAGTTTGTAATGACTGCTAAAGCTGTGAGAAACGCGGGTGGTGGATCGCGAAAAGCGGGAGCAAAAAACATGTATAAAATGATGAAAAGTTTAGAAAACGGTGGTAGTCTATCACAGCAAAGTATAGGTATGGCATAATGGTAACAACAACAGAACAAATTGTAAGAGAAGCACCTGAAGTAGAAGCTAGAAAACTAGGACTTTTAGATACTGCCAAATCTTTAGCAGATAAGCCTTTAACATTGCCTGAGCAACAAATAGCAGGATTAACTCCTGAACAATTACAAGCTATTCAATTAGGTCAACAAGGTATAGGTGGTTATCAACCTTTTTTAACCTCTGCACTTCAATCACAAGCCGCGGGCCTTGGAACATTAGGTCAAGCAGCACAAGCTTACACAGATATTGGTACAGCTCCAACTATGGAACAGATTCAACCTTTTATGAATCCTTATCAACAATCAATTCAAGATGAAATTAATCGTGCATATAATATAGCTCAACAAGGTCAAGCAGCACAAGCGATTCAAGCAGGTGCTTTTGGAGGTGGAAGAGAAGGAATTGCACAAGCAGAATTAGAGCGTAATCGTGCGTCAGCGTTAGCTCAATCTCAAGCTCAAGCATTTTTAAATGCACAACAACAATTAGGTCAAAGACAACAAAGCTCAGCAGCAGGTCTTGGTGCACTCGCTCCTCAGTATGGAACATTTGCAAGTCAACAAGCTCAATTGGGAGCAACAGGACAACAATTAGGTGGTCAAGATATTAACACTTTATTAGGGTTGGGTTCTTTAGGGCAACAACAAACTCAATCAGAGTTAGAGGCCCAAAGACAAAATCAATTACAACAAATGTATGAACCGTATAAAAGAGTGGGTTTCTTATCTGATATCTATCAGGGAGCTCCTAGTACCTCTTCTGTCGTTCAGACACAAACTCCTACCTCAACTCCTTCAGCTTCTCCTTTAGCACAGATTGCAGGTTATGGTATCGCAGGTCTTGGAGCTTTAGGTCAATATAATGCTCTTAGTGGTATGGGTGGAGGAGGATTATTTTAATGATGAATCAAGTTATGCAACGACCTTTGTTTAGGCAACAGGGAAGCCCTATGGGTGGTGAACAAGCTTTTATGCAATATTTACAAACAACCTTGTCTCCTGAACAATTACAATCTTTAATGCAAGATCCTAATAGAGATCAAATCATAGGTCAGCTATATCAAAAATTTATGTCTGAACAACAAGTTCAATCTAGTCCTATAGCAATGAGACAAACAGGGTCTCCTGATACAGGTGAAATGTCTGTTCCTTCTTTTTTACAATTTAATATTTTAGATAAATTAGGAGTTATTGATAATTCAAGTTTAAATAGAGAAGTTCCTGACAAGTCTTATAAAATTAATCTTGATGATGCGATGACTAATCCTCAATTATTAAACACAGTTTTTGAAATGATAACAGGGTCTACTGATTTTGACCTTGGTGCATTTATGAATATGGGTAGTGATCAACAAGACGACTATTTAAAAACTATTAAAGGAAGAATTATATTTGGTAAAGCTGAGGGTGGTGAAATGAACTCTGATGCTGTTGGCATTGCTGATGGATTAGATCAAGAAGAACCGATGACCACGGACCGTGATCCGTCTCAAGAGGGTATCGCTAAAGTTTCTCCTGATCAATATGTTGAATTAATGAATGAGATTCGTGGTGATGAAGTTCCTATGGATGGTAGAGTTCAAGAATTAGCAGGCGTTGTTGGTGAAAAAGATGCTACTGATACTCCTTTATCTGTATTAGCTTTAGTGCAACCAGTGTTTGAATTACAAGAACAAAAACAAGGAATTGCTAACGCTCCTCAAGGACAACAAATGATGGCTCAAGGACCTATGCCAATGGCTAACGGTGGTATTGTATACCGAGAAACAGGTTCTAACGATTTAGGTGAAGTAACTAAGGGATATTATCAACAATTACAAAATATATTTCCTGAATATGGAGCGATGCAAAAAGCTTCTTTATTCTCACCTGTAGTTAAAGCGGGTTTAAAAATTGCTAGTGGAGCTCCTGTTTTTGAAGGAGAAGACAGCGCTTTAAGTGAAGCAATTACTGATTACACAAATATTCTTCCTAAAATTGCATCTGCATCAACTCCTTTAAAACAGTCTGCTTTAAAACTAGCTAGTGATTCATTAATTGCTGAAAAAGCAGCAAAAGCAGAACAGAAAAAATTTGAACAAGAGTTTGCGAAAGATGTTTATTTAAAAAAAATGGAAGTTGATAATAAAAAGGTTGAAACTATTGGTGTTGTGGGATCTGATGCTACTTCAAATCAAGAATTAGCAAATCGAATTGAAGACAAACTAGGATATAAATTAGATTTATCTGCTTATAATGCTGGAAGTTTAATTCAAATAAAACCATCAGGTGAAATAGAAATCACCAAAGCTCCTACTGATAAGAAGATAGAGTACACTGTAACATATCCTGTTATTGTAGGAAAAGGTACAAATCAAAAACAATCAACAAATACAGTAGTTATAGACATAAGCACTCCTGAAGGAATTAAGGAGTACAATAGAATAAGAAATGCAATGCTAGACGCAAAACCTGCAGAACAATCTTTGTATAACTTTGAAAAGATTGGAGGCATGACTCTTGAACCTAATATACCTATTAATATAAACCCTGTTATTAGAACTGAGAAAGACGGTGGCATCGTTTATAGATCAACTGGATCGAATGAAGAAGGTGAGCAAACTGAAGAAGTAATTGGAGTCACAGATGAATACGCTGAAAAGTTCAAAGATACTACATCTTCTCCTACATACATAGAGGGTGGTACATATCCTGAGTTAGCAAAAGGTAAAATTGAGCAAGCAGAATTAGCTATGCAAAATATTGCAGAGTTATATGAAAAAGCTTTCAATAATCCTCTTTATGTCGGAGTAATGGGATCAGGAGCAAGAACTGGTAAAAGTATTTTAGGAGCTATTGATGATATTTTTAATTCTTTTGGGTATAACATTAATCTTCCTGCAGAAGATTTTTTCTTTGCACCTATAATTAGTGAAATAAAACAAGCTGAAACAAATATAGCGACAGCAGTAGCTAACGTTAGAAGATTACAAACAGGGAGAGCTAATGTTACAAGAGAAATTAATTTGGTTAAAAATGATTTAGATATTACTGGTTTGAACTCTTCTCAGGGAACTCTGGATTCTTTAAAAGAAACTTGGAAGGAGATGGCAGACAAAGCTAATGCTCAGAGATCATTAGTTCCTGGACTGGAACCAATTGAATATAAAGAACCTGAAATATTTTCACAAGTCAGAGGTACAAGCGAACAAAAATTAAATGAAGGTAAATTAAATATATTTATGAATTTATTACCTCCAGAATTAAAAAGTATTACAATGAATGACCCTGACATTAAAAACGCAATTAATGCTGTTATCGAAGGAGCTGACACACAATTAGTAATTCAAAGATTAAAAGAAATTAAAGGAATAGAATAGGATATAAAATGGCTGAAGAAACCATTACTTCATCAAAAGAAGACTCAATACCTATTGATCCCTTTGATGATTTAATTCCAGGAAACGAAAATTATCAAGAACCAGCCCCTGTGGATGTTCCTGACGATAATTTTGCTGATTTAATTCCTCAAAAATTAGAATTTGAAGGATTTTTAAAAAATCCTTTAAGGATAAAAGATGGGTATCTTTATATAGGTGACTCTGAAGTTGAACAAGATTATGAGGTAGTAGATCCTGATTCTTATGATCAAGTTGATGAATTTTTTACAAATTTTTTAGGCGTAGATTTTAAAAGACAAAAACAAAGTATACCTGAAGAGGACGCTGTAATTGCGAAAGGATTAGAAATATTTGGATTGGATAGAGACATTGCTTCCATTCCAGGGGTTATTATTGGAGCTGATATAGTAAAAAAAATAGGAGACAAAGCCTTAAAAGCTTATGGAGGAAGAATAACTCCTATATTGAATGTTGTGCAAACTTCTTTGGGAGCGATATTGGGAGGTACAGCAGCTAAACAAGCTTATGATTTTATTCAAGATAAAATAACTGGAGAAGAAAAGACAATAGAAGAAATATGGGAAAAGTTACCTGGAGACTTACAAACTGAAGCAAACTTTGAGGCGCTAGCATTGGGTTTTGGTACGATTCCTTATCTCGTTAAAAGAGGTTTAGTTAAATTTGGACCAGGTGCAAAAAAAGTATCTTCAGAAATTTATCAAAAGGCAAAAAATTTAGGGATAGATACATATATTGCTGATTTCGCTGACTCAGGATTTGGAAGAGCTTTTTTACAAACAGGTGGTGTTTTTCCATATGCATCGAGTAATTTAAAAGCAACAATCAGAGGAAGAGCTAACAAATTAAATACAATGTTAGATGATTTTTTTTATTCTTATGCACCAATAGGATCGAACACTAACTCAAGCACTTTAGGTAGAAAATTAATAGAAACTGCTGAAAAAACTTATAAAAAATGGAGATATTTTAACGCTAAACAATGGAAGTCTTTTGAAGACTTAGCAATGGGTAAAGGAACTGTTGTTAAATTTGATACAAATATTGTTCCAGTGAAAAATTTAAAATTAAAAGAAGGATCAGATCAACTTCCTTTTATCTTAGATAAAGCAAAAGAAATAATACAAAATGCTGGAGGAATGAATGTTAAACCAAGTAGTCCTAATTACACTGAAGCTTACAAAGCAGCAAAAATTTTCTATGAAGAATATGCTTATAAAAACTTTATTCCTGTCGTTGAAGTTAGAAAATTTATTACTAAGACATTAAAGAATGCTCAGAACAAAAGTTATTCAAGTGAAGGAGGAGCTTCTGTAGGAGACATTAATGCTTTAAAAAAAGCAGCAGAAGATTCCATAGAAAACATTAATTTGTCCAATATTCCAAAAGATATTGCTGATGCAATTAAAAGAAAATATGAATTTGCTAAAAAAACATTTAATTTTGGATTTAATAGTAAGGGAACATTTTTTGAAGGAAAACCTTTGTATGAAAGGTCTATGGCTAATGTAGTAGGTAAAGGTAAAAAAAATCTTTTTGATATTAAACTTACTGAGGAAGGCACAAAGTATTACAGTGAAATAGTTAAAGATGTTTTACAGTTTGGATCAAAAGAATCTGTAGACGATCTTTATAAGTTAATAGGTAAAGATGATGAACTTTTTGGAACATTTATTAGAAAGTTTTTGGATGACGCTATGGAGAATACAACCAAAGTAAAAGGAGCAAAAAGTGGAGCTGATGTTGATAAAAGTTTTAATTTTTTAAATTTTGATTCTACGCAATTTAGAAAAAACTTAGGTCTTCCTAGTTTTGAATCATATATAAAAGGAGGTTCTAAAAGCACAAAACAAGAAGGACTTGAACAAGCACTAAAACTATTCTCTGAATCTCCTCAAGGTAAAAACATCGATACCAGTAAATTTATTGATTTAGTTTATTTAATGGAAAAACACGGTAATGTATATGTTCCTGACGCTGCTACTTTTTTAAGAAGAGCTTCTATGTTCGGTGGGTTGGGTACTTTAATGGGTCTTCATTTCTTGGGTTATGGTGATGTAGGTAAGACAGGAGCGCAATTTGGTTTAGGAACTATTTTAAGTATGAGAGGATTTACTAAAATTTTAGCTAATCCTCAGAACACAAAGTTCTTATTTGAAGCTCTAGATTCTAGAATACCTTATTATAGAAGCTATAACTCTGCTTTAAAACTTTTAGATATTACCTTAGATCATTTGACAGAAGAGTCTGGAAAAGTTGTAGGAGAAAAAAGACAAAATATTTTAGATTACATGGATCTTATCGGAACTGTTAAAAAAATTGCTATCGATAATATGCCTGATAAAGATGACGAAAGACCTATTGAACAGCCTATAGAATTTGAAGAAGCTCTCGATGAAGATGATTTAACCATTCCAGCTAAAACAGGAGCTTCCGTTGATATACCAGTTCGTCCGACTATGGCATCGCCAGACGCGACTCGTGGATCAGGAGACTTGGTTAATGTTATACCTCCAATTGATTTTCCTTCTTTAGGAGGACAAAGTAGTGGAGCGACTAATCCACAAACTATGGCTGGCTTAGAGTCAGTGGGATTACCTTTGTTCAATGCAGCAGAAGGTGGTATCGTGGATCTCTATGAATCTAAAAAGTTTAAAAAACCACAGGTGGTAGCATAATGTCCATAATGCAAACAATTCAAGCTAATAGAGCAAATCAAAGATCATACCCTCAACCTGGTGGATCATCAAGAGATCTACAAAGAGAAAGAGAAAATACTCGTCAACAATACTTTAGTGGTAGAGACGATGTATCTAGTAAAAGATTAGATAATAGAAAAACACAAGAAACCTTAGTTAATCAATTCAAAGATCGCTATACCAAGCCAGTTCTCACAGATACAGGGGGAACCGTAAAAGGTTTAACACAAATGACTGCTAATGCTCCTATGAGTTTACGTGATTTTCAAATGCAAACAGCCAACAAATATGGTCCTACATTTAAAGAAATAGGAAGTGATATCGGTTATGGACTTGGTAATATTGGAAGAGGTATAAGCGATTTTATAGGAAGAGGTGGAGCTATTGGGTCTGTTTTATCTGATCTTTTTAGTAGAGTTAAAAGTGGAACTACACAAGGAATAGAATCTGTGAAAGGTGTGTATGATAATTTAAGAAAAAACCTCTCAGGAGAGCCTACCGTAACAACAGGTGGTGGTAGTACAATTTTTACTACCACAGAAGAACCTTTTAAAGACTTAACTCCTAGAAATGATATTTTAGTAGAACCTTTGGAAGCTCTTCCTAGTCAAATGTCAAATGAAGAATTTGATAATGCTTATCCTTTTTTACCAGATAGAGCAGAATATAAACCAATAAGAGTAAGTGATATGAATATGGAAGGTGTTATGGCAAGCAATATAGGCCAAAATGTGATTGGTAATTTACAGAATTTACAAAATCTAGCTAACAAATATAACTTAAACAGAATTCAATTTGATCCATTAAATCCAAATAGAATAGGCTACTCGGATCAATTTATGTTTAACCAAACTCCTGTTAATTACAATCTTTCTGCTACACCTGAAGGAGTACAGGGTGGACTAAATTTCACATTTAAAGATGGAGGAAGTGTAGACAAATACTCTGGTTTAGGTTATAAACTTAAATAAATGAAATTAATTCAATTTATTATAAATATATTTAAACGAAAGGTAGAAAAAGATCCTCATGAAGAACATTGGGGTATAGGTGCATCATGATTGAAATTACAGATGAATTAAGAGCTAGAGTCACTTCTGCGGAAGGAATTGTTGACCACGTATATTTGGACAGTTTAGGAAAAGCCACGATTGGCATAGGCCACCTTATTAAACCACATGAAAGAGAAAGATTTCCTGAAGGAAAAAAAATTTCTAGAG
>WLWH01002461.1_pt1 | contig 10360 bp, 4 predicted proteins | sample 6712741 | NCBI WGS metagenome assembly WLWH01 (sample SAMN12718694, study PRJNA515312) | sponge metagenome | isolation source: marine sponge | host: Mycale hentscheli | place: New Zealand: South Island, Marlborough, Capsize Point | collected 2003-05-01 | reverse complement strand
AGCTCAGATGGATATATTTGAGCAATATTTTTATGACTTAAACCAATTTAGCAGACTAAAAGGTAACAACACTGAGTATGCTGATATGGTAACTATATTAGAAGAAAAAATAAATATATTTAAAAAATTAAACCAAGCTGTTACAATTATAAACCAGTTTGGTGATGGAACTTTGCCTTCTGACGTTTACAGGCTGGGTACTTTATCAAGACTAGCATTGACCAACGTAGAAGGGTCTGTCCAGTCTATAATAGAACTTGTTACAGAAAACGATTATATAAAATTTAATAGAAGCCCTTTAGCAAAGCCAACTATAAAAAGACCTATTTACACAAGAACATCTAGCACTGGTGTTAAAATAAGACCTAGCAGCACGGACCCTTCTAAGTCAGCCGCCCCATACTTTATAGTTGGGGGTTTTGCTATTACTAGTGGATCTCCAAATATTGTTGTTGATATTACTAATTCTAGCGCTGTTAACTACGATTTTATAGAAGTAGGTCAACAAGTTATACAATCAAACCTTGCTCTTTCGGGAGATTATTTTGTTGGATCAACAACTACAAGTGGAAATGACCTCACGGTAGGCCTTGTTGATAGTAGTGGTAATGATAAAAATGCATCAAGTAGTGGTAGTCCAGTGCAGGTTACGTTTGCTTCTGATGATGTTAAATGTCATTACATAAGAAGACCAGTTGATGTTGTTTGGGGTTACAACACTGTTAACTCAACAGCCTTGTACAACTCTAGCATATCAACAAACTTTGAACTACACGAATCAGAGGAAACTCAACTTGTTATTAAAATATTAGCTTTAGCAGGTATTTCTATGAAAGACCAAAGTATATACCAAATAGCTACGGCAGAAGAAAACAGAACTATTCAACAAGAAAAATTATAATAAATGGGATTATTAGACAACAGCTCGCAAAAATCATATTACGAAGGAACAGAATTTGGTGGTTATCAATTTATTTCATTAGAAGATGTGATAAATAACTTTATAGTTTCTTACGTTGGTGATGATAAAATAATAAGTAAAATAAAAAGAGGTGATGTTGCTTTTCATGCGCAAAGAGCTTTGCAAGAATTAAGTTTTGATACTTTTAAATCTACAAAGTCACAAGAAATTTTAATCCCACCATCACTAACAATGGTTTTACCACAAGACTATGTTAACTATGTAAAGGTAACATATACCGATAATGCTGGTATAGAGCACATTGTGTACCCAGTTTCTAAAACATCAAATCCACTAAAAATATCTCAAGATGCTAACGGTGTTTATCAATTTACTGGTGATAACTTAAACACTTCAAATGATTCTACAACTTGGGACAAATACAAAACACACACAACTAGTAACATCGACAACAGCAACGACCAATACGATGATGGTTTATACGATTTAAATGTTGGCCAAAGATATGGTCTTGACCCACAGCACGCGCAGACTAATGGTTCTTTTTATATAGACGAATTAAAAGGAAAAATACATTTTAGCTCTAGTTTTTCAGGAAAAACTGTAACCTTAAAATATATAAGCGATAGTTTAGGAACAGACGCTGAAATGCAAGTTCATAAGTTTGCTGAGGAAGCTATGTACAAGTGTATAGCATACGCTATAATGTCTACAAGAGCTAACGTGCAAGAATATATTGTTCGTAGATTTCAAAAAGACAAGTTTGCTTCTGTTAGAAAAGCAAAACTAAGACTTTCAAATATAAAATTAGAAGAAATAAGCCAAATACTTAGAGGTAAATCTAAACAAATAAAACACTAGAGCATGCCAGAGATTAAAAATACTTTTACCTCGGGAAAGATGAACAAAGATCTTGACGAGAGATTAGTTCCAAACGGACAGTACGTAGATGCATTAAACATAGATGTTGCATCGTCTGCTTCTGATAATGTGGGTACAATCCACAACTCTTTTGGTAATGTTAGAAAAGACACAATGCACAACATAGGTGGAAAATGTATTGGGTCTATGGTAAACAAAGAAGACCAAACAATAATATGGTTTATCGCTGGTGGTAGTGTAGACGCTATTGCAGAGTATAACCCAGTAACAGATGTTACAACACCAATATTAATATCTCCATTAGAAGGCTTAGCCGGAGCTTTTTTAAAATTCAACGCAAACAGACTTATTACAGCTATTAACGTTATAGATGGTTATCTATATTGGACAGATAATTATTCAGAGCCAAAAAGAATAAACATTAAAAGAGGTAAAGCAGGTAGATACACATCTTCTAGTTCTATAGCAAATTTGTGGACTACAACTACAAAGTTAAAACTAAAAGATGGTACTTTTGATGGTAATGTATTAGAAAAACATTTAACTGTAGCTAGGCCGTACCCTATTAACGCACCAACTTTAACTTTATCAAACTCACTAAGACCAGGTAGTGATGATTCTACAGTAAAAATACCTAGTAATACATCTACAATGCCTAGTGATGTTGGGGATGGTAATAATGATAAAACTTGTAATATATACGGAAGAGGATCTGGGTCTACAGTTCAATATTATCAAAACTTAACTTTTAAAGCTGCTAATCAAGTTAACAGCGGTGAAACAGAAATAGAAATAGATGCTAGTGGTAATTTTAACGAAAAGCTATGGCAGTCTGTTGTTCCCGGTTATTATTTAACAAAAACAACAACAACAGGTGGTGTAGTTCAAAATAATTTAGACTTTAAAATATCAAGTGTAGATTATGCTAATTACCTTATTGTAGTTAACGAGTTTGGTGATAACAGTATTAATGGTGTAGGAACAATTGACGCTGGTTCTACACTTGAAATATCAACTTTTCAAGAGGCTTACAACAATGAATCGTTTTTTAATTACAAAGATGCTACAGGTACTTTACGCGCAAAACCAGTTGGTATAAGTGCTAATAAAAGCAATGAATTAAAAGATGGTGGTTTACTAAACAATGGTAGTGGTGCAGATATAACACCAACAGCTTTAACAGCTGGTAATGGATTTGCCCCTGTTTCTGGAAAACCAAACCAAGCAACTCTTACAACAACAAGTGGTAGCAGTATACAGCCGTCAGGCATTGTAGCTAATACTTTTATAGTAGGTCATGTTTACGAGTTAACCATGATTATAACGAACTATAGTGGTTCTGGAAATATTGGTTTTAATTTTGATAACACTTTAGGTTTAGCTTATTCTGCTAGAAGTAGTAACGGAACAATATCATATAAGTTTAAGGCAAAGTCAACTGGTAGTTTAAGGTTGTTTAAGAAAACAAGCGCAGCGGCAAGTATATCATACTCTATTAAGTGTTTGTCTGGTCCAAGAGAAGTTAAAATACAAGAACTTATATTTGAAGGACAGCCTGATTATAAAGTTGGTGATGTTGTTAAACTTACTTTAAAAAACCCTTTGTCTGACAATGCCGGCGAAGAAACTGAGTTAGATTTTAGAGTAAAACTTTTAGAGCAAAATCTTGATATAATTGAAAACGTATCTGGTTATGGCGGTACTGGTTCTAATGGCCAAAGAAAAGTTTTTGACTGTGAAATACTAAGCATAGATAGTTCTATATCACTTCTTACAGCATCTCAATACAGAGGGCCTTGGTCTTGTGAAAGACAAAAGCCAAACTCTATATTTCAACAAACTTTCCCAAGGTTTGCATACAGGTGGAAATACATAGACAATGAATTTTCTGCAATATCTTCTTTTACTGAAGTTGCTTTTTTACCTAAAGACGATGAGTACGAGTATGATGCCGAGAGTGGTTTTAACACTGTAATGGAAAATGATGTTAGACGTGTTGTGTTAAGTAATTTTGAAAAAACACCTAAAGATGCTGTTGGCTTGGATATTTTATATAAAGAGTCTGGTAGCACAAGCATATATATAGTAGAGTCTTTAAAGTATGAAGAGCTAAAGTCTTTATCTACATATGTTATTGATTCAGAATTAGTAAAAGGTGTTTTACCTTCTAACCAACTTTTAAGACCTTATGACAACGTTCCTGTAAGAGCTAAAGCCCAAGAGATTACTGGAAACAGACTTCTTTATGGTAATTACACGCAGCAATATAATGTCGATGAAAAACTAAAAGTAATAGCAAGTGTAGACAAATTAAACATTAATGATTTAAAAGCACAAAAATCTATAAAGTCAATAAGAGATTATCAAATTGGAGTTAGTGTTTTAGACATATATGGTAGGCAAACACCTATATTTTCTAGTAACGAAGGTATAGTTAAGCTTACTCAAGAAGATTCTGATAACGCAACTACGTTTTCTGCTAAGGTAAAATCTAAAGCCCCATCATGGGCAACTCACTACAAGTACTTTGTAAAAGATAATTCTACAGAATATTACAATCTAGCTATGGATAGGTTTTATTCTGCAGAGGCTGATGAGCATGTTTGGTTAAGTTTTCCTTCTTGCGACGTGAACAAAGTATCTGAAGATGACTTTTTAATATTAAAAAAGCAACATGATAGCTCAACACCAATATCAGAAAACAAAACTGTAAAATATAAGGTGTTAGCAAAAGAGCCTTCTGCACCTGATTTTATAAAAATTAAAAAAGAAAGTTTAGGTAGAACATCTACCGGTATAAATTTTGCAACAAACAACTCTGTTCTTAGTGGCTACCCTTTAGAAACCCACATTTCTTTTACTTTAAGAGATTCTAGCATAGAGGGTTTTGAACAGCTTTTTGAAGAAGTTGAAGGCAGAGTTAAACAAACAAAAAAGTTTATAAAAATAGGTAGTTCAAAAACAGGTATAACAACTGATTACTATGAGCTAGATACTGTTGAGTGGAGTGTTACCGATACAAAAGCAGGTGCTGTTTATTGGACTTTTAAATTAAAAGTTCCATTTGGAAAAGATGTTGCTTTAACCGGAACAACGCCAGGTAGTAGCACTAGGGGTTTGTATGTGGAATTTTTTGAAGAAAAAGAAGTTGCAGACTTAATAGAGTTTCAAGGTAGATTTTTTGTTAAAGTCTTAAGAGATAGTATTCTTAACGATCTTGTTTTAAATTCACAAGCAACTGACAATTATATAGTTCTTAATTCTGAGCCAGTGTGGTGGGCGCACACTTACTCTATTGACGCTAATAGAGATACTAGCGGTGCTAATCCTGATTTTATTGAACCAATACCAAACGTTATAAATACTGGAAAAGCTTATTCTGGAACAAATATACTTATTGGATCTGACAAGTACAATAGTACATATTTAAAAGACCAAAGCACCTTTAGATATAGAACTGATGAAGACCTAGACAACAACTGGGGTGTTGGTGATTTTGAAAGCCAATATAGCACTTCAAACGGTATAGTTACTTACAACTCTGCAACCCCACCAGCTGTAGACAGTTCTAGAATACTAAAAGGAACTATGGATAACCAAAGTTACTGGATGGGTACTAACGTAAAAAGCAACTGGGCTATAGATAGCGCTTGGTCTTGGTTAGATATAAATCAAAAACTAAGACTTCATAACTACGGTAGTTCAAGCTATAACAATGGTTTCAACGAAGAAATGGGTGAAGGTTTTGTAGTTGGTAATAATTATGCAGAGTTTAGAGTTTTTAACCTAGGGTCTGGTCAACAAGCAAACTTTTACCAAGGTTATTCTGATCAAAATTTTCCTACTGGCTATAAATTTCCTCCAAAAAACAAAGACATACAAAATTATGATTTATACAAGCAGCTAACAACTGTTGGTACTAAATTTAGATTTTCTAAAGACCCAGGCCAGCTTGTTAACGGTGTGTACGATGGCAAGTCTACTGTTTACACCGTTATAGATAAAGAAGTCATGCAAGTTAGTAATTATACTACTAAATGGAAAGACGCACCTACTAGGTTTGATTCCCCTACGAACAAAGGTGTTAGAATACATGTGCGTTTAGATAAAAAAATAACTTGGAGCCCTTGTGATGAAGACTCTGTTGATTCAGATGGTAACAGCGCTAATATAAACTTTTTAGATGGTGATAAAGATAGATACAGCCCTTCTAATGCCTCTGTTATTGAAATATTACAATTAGACCCTAGTAAAAATTCTTTTTCAACAAATGATCCTGCAATATTTGAAACAGAGCCAAAAGAAAGAGCTGATTTAGATCTTTACTACGAAACATCTTCTACAGAAATGATATTAAAAGATGGTATGTCAATATCAACTAACTATATAAATCCAGCAACAGGTGTTTCTGCTTTAACAAGTAGTGCTGTTATAAGTTTTGTTAGAGGTTGGAAAACAGGTGCTTTTCAAATATCACAAACCCACATAACTTGTGATATACCAGCTGGTGAAACAGTGACAATTTCTAAAAAAGATAGTGCAGGTAATGTTTTATACTCACAAGACTATGTGTTTGATTTTATCATATCTAGTGTTGCTAACAACTCTGTTAAAACAAATAATGTTTGGACTAACGGTAGCGCAAACACTGTCGCACAAATAATAAACACGCCAAAAACTAAAATCAATTGGTTTAATTGCTTTTCTTTTGGTAATGGTGTTGAATCAGACAGAATAAGAGATGATTTTAATGCACCTACTATAGATAAAGGTGTTAAAGTTTCAGCGGTATTAGATAATGAGTACAAAAAAGAAGTAAAAACAAACTCTATTATATACTCTGGTCTTTACAACAAAAGTAGTAGTTTAAACAACTTAAATCAATTTATTCAAGCTGAAAAAATAACAAAAGATTTAAATCCAGAGTATGGTACTATTCAGAAACTATTTACTAGAAATACAAATGTACTTGCTTTTTGTGAAAATAAAATATTAAAAATACTAGCAAACAAAGATGCTTTATTTAACGCTGACGGAAATACAAACATTGTCGCTACAAATAGGGTTTTAGGACAAACAGTGCCATTTTTAGGTGAGTTTGGAATATCAAGAAACCCTGAGTCTTTTGCAAACTATGGTTATCGAGTTTATTTCACAGACAAAGATAGAAATGCTGTTATTAGATTATCAGGTGATGGTTTGACTGATATTTCAAAAACTGGTATGACTACATTTTTTAGAGATAATTTAAAAGAAGCTGGAAATATTATAGGTACTTACGATGAAGATAAACAAAACTACAACTTAACATTTAATGGCAAAACAGTTAGTTTTTCTGAAGATGTTAAAGGTTGGACAAGTTTAAAATCGTTTTTACCAGAGTCTGGCGTTTCGCTAGATAGTGGTTACTATACTTTTTATAACAAGTTTTTGTGGAAGCATGGTCAAAATGCAATTAGAAATAATTTCTACGGTATTCAAGCCACTGAGGGTTCAAATATAACTTTTGTTTTTAATCAAGAAACATCTACTGTAAAAACTTTTAAAACGTTAAACTACGAAGGCACGAGTGATTGGGTTGCCAGTAGTATAGAAACAGATCTTCAATCAGGTAAAGTAAATGAGTTTGTTGAAAAAGAAGGTCTTTGGTTTAACTACATAAAAGGAGTTGCAACAACAGTTACAAACCTTGATAACAAAGAGTTTTCTACGCAAGGACTTGGAAGCCCAGAAAGTGTTGACTTAAACGGCTACGCTGTAAACCTACCTATAACCGCAACCGCTAAAGTTGCTGACACAAAACCTTACTGGACTGTAAATACGGCTATAAGTAATTCATCAAATACAGTTGTAACACAATCTAACAACATTGTTACGGGAGCTACAATATCTTACGATGTTATTTTCTATGTACACTCTTTAGTAGTTCTTTCTCAAGCTTGGTCTGTTTCAGCTGCTGATTTTACAGCAACTACTTCTAGTCTTTTGCCAGCTACATCACCACCAACAGTAGGAACACCTGTTTTAACTAATTTAGGCACTCCTGGAACAGCTTCAAACGTTGTTAAAATAACAATACCTATTTCTGGAACAATGCCTGTTTCTATATGTTCTTTTGATGTGGATGTAGCGGGTACAGCTAAACTAACTCAAACTATAAATCCTTATTAATATGGCTGGTAAAATAAAAAACATAACAACAAAATGTGACTTAGCGCAGACTGGTATAACAAATAATACATATCCTATTATTGGTACTCCTGGCGTGTCTTTAGCAGCGTTTACACAAACGTTTACAGCAAAGACAAATTTTGTTTTTAATGTGCCACCATCAATAGACTTTAGTAACGTTAGCGATCCAAGCGATTATTCTGTTACAGTTACAGATACTAAAAACAGTAAAGGTGTTGTTACAGTTAGATTATTTTCTATAGTTTATACGCCTGATGTTTTACAACCTAGCTCAGATGAAATAATATTTGTAGCAAACGCAGAGCCTGGTTACAACCCTTCAACAGGTAATATATACTCATATGAGCTTGACACTAGTTATTTAAAATCCACCGGAGATAATAGGTCTATAAAAATGTATGGAGACCCTGGAGCTGTTATAACAGTTCAAATATACAACACTACTCCTGGTTATCCATCAATAGACATGTACACTAGGGTTTATACTTTTCAAGAAGACGGTACTTCTTTAAGTTATGTTCATTTAGGTGTTACGTACGTTGTTCCAACTATTGATTTTAACATACCAGGTTTAAAATACTGGAGAGTGCCAATAGGAGATGAGGTTATTAGAATTACTTTTTCAGTAACTGGTGCCAACACAATACTATGGGATGCAGATCCTGTGACAAACGGTAGCGCAGAGCTTGTATATCTTTACCAATACAAAGATACTAAAGTTATATTGCAGTTAAGCCAAGGAGATACAACTAGTATTAACAGTGGTAATGGATTTTTTGGTATTGGAGGTGTTGGTGGTGATAATATGATAAATTTAAAAGATCAATGGAATAGAAACGACTCTTACACTGCTAATTGGACCACTGCTTTAAACTACGCCGCAACTGGCTTAGGAACCAATGGGCCTTTTGCAGCATACCCAACGGGCACTTATGTTGAAATTGCCGCTACTAGTCCTAGTGGTGCTGGGGTAATAGCGGAAACTACTTTTTCTTCTGGTAATTTAACACAAAACCTTGTGGTTGGTAGAACTTATAAACTAACGTTTGAAGTTAGGGTGCCAACATCTGTTGGTATTAACGGTGTTTTATTTAGACATAGCACTACTAACTCATTATATTCTGGTTCTAACGGTAGTAGACCTATTGGGCTTTTTGGAGAGTCGTACACTAGTAATACCGGCTGGAGAGTTGTAAACATGGAGTTTGTGGCTGGTACGGTAAGCGCTGACAAGCTTCAAATATTAACAACAAACTCATCTAACAATCAAGGGATTGAAATATCAAAAATTAGGTTAACACCTGTTTATGCTGTTGGTTCTGTCACAACAGATATAAACTCTTGCCCTAACATTGCTGTTTTGCAAAGCAACGCAGCTGGAACTAGCTCAGACACCCAAGACTTTGACTTTACTCTAATAGCTTACTTAGCAACAGCAAATAATCCTAGAAAGTGTATTAAATACATTACAACTGCTTTAACACCTGTGGCATCTTCTATACCATCCTCTTTGCTCAACAGTGGTAATGTAAACACTGGAACAGCTAGAGGTTTAGAAAGTACTATAACAAATACTATAAAATCATCTGATTACAACGCTTATAGAAAAAATTACAAATATACAAATGGATCTCAAAACGAAATAGATATTATGGGTGTTTTAAGCGGTGGTTACAATACGATGAACTATGAAAACGGTTGTATTGCTACAATATCAAACACGCAGTTAAAAGTTACCAATGCTACAATAACTACTAGTGGGGTTTGGACTGGTAATACTAAGCTAGAGTTTACTGGAACTTTAAATATTGTAAAAAACCCTATTGGTGGAAACGCAGTAATAGAATTTAACTTGGCTGGATGGTTTACTCAAGGCCCTGATACAACTTAAAATTAAAATATGGCACAAATAAGCATAACATTTGCAAACCCTATAAATATTTCTTTACAAGCAAAACCTCTTACAGACAGTGGTCATGATATTATTTACTTTGTAAAAAATGAAGAGACACAAGTAAGAGAGTTAGGTAAGTGCATAGGTATAAGCGATGATAGAAAAACAATAACAGCACAAGTTATAGGAACAAGACCAGTTCCAGGTAACCAAGCATTTATACTTTTTGGTAAAGATACTGAGGTACAAACATCAGGGCTTGATGGTTACTATGCTAAAGTTAAAATGGAAAACACATTAACATCAGAGGTAGAGCTGTTTGCAGTGGGATCTGATGTAGTGCAAAGTAGTAAATAACACATAAAAAGTGTAATTATAAATAAATAAAGAATAAAAATATGTTTAAAAAAGGTTTTTTTAAAAATTTTTTTGCTAAAGAGGCAGATGAAGCAACTGGAGCTACTGGTTTT
>WLWH01002460.1_pt1 | contig 10363 bp, 17 predicted proteins | sample 6712741 | NCBI WGS metagenome assembly WLWH01 (sample SAMN12718694, study PRJNA515312) | sponge metagenome | isolation source: marine sponge | host: Mycale hentscheli | place: New Zealand: South Island, Marlborough, Capsize Point | collected 2003-05-01 | reverse complement strand
AAAACAGATTTTTGAAATAAAGACGGGAAAGATAGTCTTGCATTTTTTATTACAATTTTAGTCATTTTATTTATAAATTAAATTAATAAAGGTTATATTGGCTAAACTCTTCAGACCAAGCTCGCCATTGCTTGATGACACAATTAAGTGTTTCGTTATTTATATTATATATGCTAAATTTTAAAAGTAAAATAAAATTTAGCATATATTAAATTATGTTTTGCCCATTGATATTGAGAAAACGTCTGATAATGAGTGCTAGGATTAAGTAAGTTCATATTTTTATTTAAATTTTATCGAAATGATCTATTGTTTTAGTAACTTCTTTTCTCTTGTCAGAAGCAGGCACTAATTGAAGTTTTCCTTCAGGCTTATAAGTAAGTTCTTCAACTTCATCTTTTTTAAGTTTCTTTCCTGCAGCGGTAATTCCAATTAATTTTTTCTCATAGGCATCTTCTCCTAACTTATTTTTTAACACTTCTTCTGCTTTACCATTCCATTTTCTATTTGAACGACCTTCAACAAATTTATATCCTTCAAATTTTTCACCATTTACAACTTTATCATATACATGTTGTTCAACTGATTCTAAGAAGCCTTCGATAAGCTTTTTGTTGTCAAGAATAAGTTTTAATTGTTTGTCATTAAGTTGATCGGGTTTTTTAAGCACAACATTTTTATCATTTAAGTTTTCAAAATTTTCTAATAAAGTTTTTTCTGTTACTTCCATTAATTCAGGACAATGATGTCTAGCATTACACCATTTGCATTGTTTTTCCCCCGGGGTTCTTGGAGCATTAGGTGCCAAAGCTTCATTTGCTTTTTTTGAGGCATATTCTCCAAATTTAACTAAATCATCTAATGTTATTTCCCATGATGAGTAATTAAATATTCTAGGTTGAACTATATGAATCTTAAATGATTTAATTACATCTAAGCATTTAAGTTCATTATAAAATCCAAGTGCATAAAGTTGAGCTTGTGTATTTTCTACAGCATCAACAGGAACGCCTTGCCCATATTTTAAGTCAAATATGTGGCAAATTCCTGTATCATAATCAAGGATAGCCGCATCCATAGTCCCAAATCCATCTGGAACAATGTTGGAAAAGTCAACTCTATCTTCAGTATATAATTGGCTATTTTTTGTTTCATGAGCTAAGACGTAGTCAATATATTCTTGAACAAACTTAGCCATTTCATCAGTTACAACAGTAGATATTACTTTTTTGTCTGATTCACATTTTATAGTTTCACCTATTCTATCTAATGGCGATTTATAATCATTGTTTAAAGCACAAGAATTTATATAATTTTTCAAACATATATCTGCTAACTCATGAGCTAGAGTTCCTTCTTCAGCATATACTGATTGTTTGTTAGGAATTTTTGATTCAGCCTCAACTGATCCAGCACAATTTAACCATTTACTAGATCCTGAAGCTGATAATTTTGCATGCTTTTTAGTCATTTTATTATTTAAATTGAGTTAGTATCCCAGATTGAAAAAGGTAAATATTTTCTGCAAATATCCGCTGTTTGTTTTTGGTTTTGTTTTTTGGCAGCATGAGCAGCAGCATAAGCAGCAGCATGAGCATGAGCAGCAGCATAAGCAGCAGCATGAGCAGCAGCAGCAGCATGAGCAGCAGCAGCAGTAGCAGCAGCAGCATGAGCAGCAGCAGCAGTAGCAGTAGCATAAGCAGCAGCAGCAGTAGAAGTAGCATAAGCAGCAATTGATAACTCTTTCCTTGTTGCCTTACCTTCACCAAAAGCAATGGCAACATCTACAGCTTTTTTACTTCTCTTATGTTTCATAAGGTGACGGACTGTATTGGCGCAATGACCTTTGGCGAGCGTTAACTCCCTTAAGTTGACAGGATTAGTTCTTTTAAACAGCCATAACATCCAGTCGCCCCTTTTACAAGTATTTAGAAACTCTTCAAGGGTTAAGTCTTTAGCGAATAAATAACCATCTTCGCAGGCGTTATTTTTTTTAAGAAATTCTTTAAGTGTTTTCATAATTTTATTGTATATAATAATTATTCTAATTCGGCTACAATTCGCTAATTTTATTATAGCATTCTTCAATATTAGATTCATCTAAATCAGCAATTGAAGAATATGGACCTGCTAAACTAGTAATTATTGATTTTATTTTAGATCTGTCTACACCTGCTGACATTTTTTCTTTTCCTAATTGTTTAACCATATCGCTGGTTATTTTAGAATTTTCTTTTCCTTCTTCCTCAGCGTCTTTAATTTCTTTTTCTAATTTAGTTTCAACTTTAACTGGAGTTGGTTCAGAAACTCTTATTTGGACTTTTTCTTTTTTAGATTCTGTTATTGCGTTAGTTAAACCTTCTATTGATTCTCTAAGCTTTTTAATTTCATTTTCTATTGACATTTTATTATAAATTTTAAATTAATAAACATTTTAATGATAGTCTTTCCTATCAGTCATTTACTATTATTTCTAGGACCTAAGCTCTAAATAAATTCTGTGTAACCTTGCCCAGAATATTGTAAATTCAAAAATTCTTATTTTATTTATTATTTCTAATAAATCTTGTTGTCGTGACCCACAAACCAAAATTGCCGTTCTTCTTTTATAGCTTCCTCTAGTTGTTCTAAAGGAAGTCTTGAGATGTTTGTCATTAGTTCAATAATAAAGATATTAAATCTATAATTGTTTATCAGCAAAACATTTGTACTGTTTGCAAATTGCTTCAAAAGATGCAAAAGGCTTAGGGAAGGATGTGTTTGGATTAACTACCCACCATCCAGTAACTTTAGAATAAACTGCTGTTAATTTTCCTGTTTTATGTTCTGCTGTTATTTTCATTGTTTTTATCATTTTAAAGTTTATATTTGTCTAACTGACTTTTATATTATAGATCATTAAATCTTTAATGTAAACAATTATTTTACTTATTTTAAAATATATTTTAATTATTGTTAACTATGATCAATTAATTTTCTTATTTGTTTTCCACATTTTTTACATTCATAAATTTCAACATTTCTTGTTTCTGTTATAAATTGAACCTTTTTAAGTTCATATTGATGTATGAAATGAATATCTGATAAGTATCTAAATAATTTATTGATCATAACTTTATTTTATTGATTTATAACAAGTATTTAAAACACTTTCATTTATAATTAACTCATAAGTCCTAGTATTGATATAAATTATTTTTTCTAAATCTATTTTTTTAATTTTAATAACGATCCCTTCTATAATTTCTTTAGATTTAAAATCTTGTATTTTAATTTTATCATTAATTTTCATTGTTTTTATCATTTTAAAGTTTATATTTGTCTAATTGACTTTCTTATTATAAATCCCCCTATTCTTAAAGTAAACAATTATTTTACATATTTTAAAATAAATTTTAGTTATTGTTAAAAATGAACAATATTACCTAATTGGCCTCGTTCAATATTATCATATACCCTCATAATTAAAGTGTCTTGATCTTTAGAATCATATTCTTTAAAAAATTCATCAACTTTATCAAAAACATAGCTCAATAATTCAAAACCATATATTTTATCAAATGTAATTTTTTCTTCAATAACTTCAGTGCAATGTTTTATTCTTTTAAATATACATTCTTTTGGTAATTGGCATGAGCAATGTAAATTATCTAACTTAGTATTAGATAATGGAGGATTATTAAAATTTTTCATAGTTAGTTTATTAAATTTTCTTGTTGATTAACACTAATAAAAAATTTCCAATCTTTAAAGAAATCGGGAATTTCTCTATTAGTCCATTTAGGAGGCTTAATATCATTAAGCCATTTTTTAATTAATTGACGTTTATAAGCATAAGGAATTTTATATTGCTTATATTCGGTGCAATTAAAATCAAAATTCACATAAATTGAATTATATTTAACGTCTAAATATTTAGCACGAGAAAATTTATCTCTATTAATTTTATTTAAAAATATAGGATTTAATTTACTATAAGATAAGTGAGGTTTTTTATTAGGAAAGCGGTATGATCTTTCTTTATTCAACAATTCCCAATAAGCATAAAGATAAAAGAAATTATTTAAACATCTTCTTGCCCATATAGAACAAGGGTGATTGACATGAGTATCTTTATATAATACTTCAGGATTATCATTATAAAATAATCTATAAGCCGTGCATAACATCTGAGCTGTTTCAAGTATCATTTTATTTAAACGTAAATCATCTAAATGTTGAGACGATATAAAAGGATCGTAATCTGTAATAAATATATTCATAGTTTTATCATTATAAGTTTATATTATCTAATTGAATTAATCAACTGACAAAACTATTATAAAAGGCTATTTTTTAAATGTAAACGATTATTTTACATATTTTAAAATAAATTTTAATTATTGATAATTTGTGTTTACATTTAAAAAACTGTATTTTATAATTACTAAATTAAATATTAACCTTTAACTATAAATATAAATAAAAATGTCAAACGAAGAATTATTATCTTTAGAAGATATTCAGTTATTATTGAAAGATAAGCGGCTTTATGTTGTGTCAAAAGCAACAGGACTTAGCTTTCCTACTCTTAAGAAAATGGCTGATGGAAAAAAACAAAACTTTACATACAAGACTATTAAAGCTGTTTCTGACTATCTTAAAAAATAATTAATCAATATCAAGGAACGATGGTAAAAAACACAATTATAGATCAATATTTGTCTTCAGGTAAAAATTTAATGCCTTTAGATGGTAAAATACCTAGAACAGGTTGGAGAAATACAATTTATCCTAGAGACAAATTATTTAGTCATAATGACAATATTGGATGGCAAATATCTAATAAGGACCTTGTTATTGATATCGACCCTAGAAATGGTGGCGTAGAAAGTTTTAAGAAGTTAGAAAAACAGTTAAAAATAAAGTTAGATTATAACGTTAAAACTCCAAGAGGAGGGAATCATATCTATCTTAAAATTCCTGAAAACTTTATCGGACTATCTTTTAAAAAGACGTTAAAAGAGTTTCCAGGTGTTGACTTCTTAACTGAAGGATCTTATTGCCTCATTTGTGATTGTAAGACAAAAGACGGAAAATATATTTGGGTTGATGATTTATTCGGTGGATTTGTTCAGTCAGATGCTCCTGAAGAGGTTTTAAAGCTAATAAGTTTTGAAAGTAATGTTACTATAGCAGGAGAAGACTTAGGAGATTTTAACGGAATTGTAGGTGGAACATCATCAATGTGGCCAGAAGATAAAGTATTAATAATGCTTGATAAACTTGATCCGTCTATGAAAAATGATGAATGGGTTAAGGTTGGAATGGCTTTACATGATTGGGATCCTATTAAAGGAAAAGAGTTATGGGAAGAATGGAGCCTATCAGGAGATAACTATGAAGAAGGTCAAACAGATAAAAGATGGAAAAGTTTTAAAATAGGCCATGGCGTAACTTTAGGCACCATTAGTTATATGGTAAAAGAAGTTGCTTATGATGAAGCATCAGAAAAGGTAAATGAGATAATAAATAAGATTCAATATTCTAACGAAAAGCAAATAGAGTTCGAGTTATTTCCAAAAATAAGAAAGTTAGGCTTTTCTAAAATAGCATTAGAAAAAATTGCTAAAACAATCCAAGATCGATTAAAAGAATTAACTAAGGCAAGAATGCCTATATCTGAAATAAGAAATGAAATTAGTTATAATGGAGTTGTTTCAGGAGAGTTTATTGAAGACGGAGAAATACCTGAATGGACTAAAAGTTGGGTTTATGTGAATAGTCATACTTGTTTTGCTAACTTAAAAACTCTTAGGCTTTTAAAGACAGAAGCATTTAATTTAAAGAATGGAAAGTATGTGCCTGATTCAACGAACGGAAGCAAACAATCTGCAGCAAAATATGTAGCTGATAGAGGATTTATTGAAACTGTTGATATGATGGCATATTTACCTAATATAAATGAATCAATTGTTACAATTGATGATTTTAAAGTATTAAATAGTTTTAATAGTAAGACGGTTCCAAAAGCAGTTTCTAAGTATACTAAAGATGGATTAAAAGCTATTGAACTTGTAAAGAAACATATTAACTTTATTTGTGGAAATGATAAAAATAGTCACATATTTACTCAATGGATTGCTCATCAGATTCAATTTCCAGGTAAGCAGATTTTATGGTCGCCTGTTATTCAATCTATTCAAGGTGTTGGTAAGTCGTTTTTTGGAGAACTCTTAAGATGTTGTTTAGGGGATAGAAATGTTGGGACGGTTAGTCCTACACAAGTTGTTTCAGATTTTAATGGTTGGGCAACAAATGTAAGTGTTAATGTATTAGAAGAATTAAGAGTAAAAGGACATAATCGCCATGACGCTGTTAATTCATTAAAGCCTTTGGTAACGGATAGAATGATTCAAATAAACGATAAAGGTGTAAAACAATTCATGACTTATAACACTACTAATTATATCTGTTTTACTAATTATAAGGATTCAATCCCTCTTGATTCTGATGACAGAAGATGGTGGGTAATTTTTGTTCCTATTGATTCATTAGATGAAATGGCTGAAATTGTAGGCGAAAGTGTAGTTACTTATTTTCCTAAGTTATTTCATGCTGTAAGGACTTATGGCTGTGAAATAAGAAAATGGTTATTAGAATTTGAGCTAACGAAAGAGTTTTTAGCTATCAAACAAGCTCCTATGACTGATGATAAAATGAGCATGATCGCTACTGAGGAATCATCTTTGGAAGGCTATGTTGAAGTTAAAGAGATGATTGAGAAAGGGGGTAAATATTATAATAAAGATGTAGTTTCATCTTCTGATTTGTTCAGCGATTTAATGTTCGAACATCCTGATTTAGATATAAAAACTAGTAAAAGAAATTATATTTTAAAGAAATTAGGCTTTACTGTAGCAAGTAAGCTTATAAAAATTAATGGTAAATCAAGAAGGATGTGGGCAAAAAAGAATTATAATAATAATAATAATAAAATAAGAGAGTTATTAAAGTAACTCTCTTATTTGTTGATTTTTGTTGTTGATTTTTGTTGTTGATTTTTGTTGTTGATTTTTGTTATTGATTTTTGTTGTTGATTTTAATTTGTTTTAAAAATTAAGCCGTTGCATAGTTGACTTTGGAGTTAAGCTTGTTTTTTATGATCTTAGTATTTAAAAAAGAATATTTATCTATACCCAAAACTCCTCTTTTTAGAGTAGCCCAAAAAGACTCTATTCCGTTTGTATGAATAGCATCTTTTACAAATTCTTGAGTGTGATCAACTCTTAAATGAATTTGATAATAATTATCTTCGATTTTTTCTAATAATCCAATTTTATTAATTTTAGATTTTTTATTTTTCATAATTTTTATTATTTACTAAATTTCAATTAATTCTTCTTTTACTGCCCTTTTGGTAAAACAAGAATAATTGACGGCTTCATTTTCTAAATTACCATCAATAAAACGGTGAAAATAGATTTCATCTTCACGAACTAACTTAGTTGGTATATCAACTGGAGTAAATAAGTCATTAAGTTCTAGTCCTAATTCTGGATTGATTTTAAATAATTTCATTGTTTTTATCATTTTAAAGTTTATATTTGTCTAACTGACTTTTATATTATAGATCATTAAATCTTTAATGTAAACAATTATTTTACTTATTTTAAAATATATTTTACTTTTTTTTATTTTACTTTATTTCTGCAAATATCCAATGTGAGGGCAAAAAAATAGACAAAAGGTTACAAGATTACTAAAAGGTTATAAGTTAGGTTACAAGTTTTTATTAACTTGTAACCTTTTTTATTTCGCTCTGAGGGTATATATTTATTGACTTTATTTATTATTTTTTATTAAAAGGTTACAAGTTACAAAATAAATACAGATTAATATGAATGATAAATAAAAATATAAAAAACATAAAAAATAAAAAATGGTTAGGGCTTATATAGGAAAAAGTTGTAACTTGTAACCTTGACCGCACTTGGAGTCAACAGCCATATACCTTTATTAAGGTTACAAAGTTGTAACCTTAACTTGTAACCTAGATATTTGATGCTCTTTGGATGATTACAGACGATATTGGTGAAATAATGAGAAAAAAGTTGTTGATTTTTGTTGTTGATTTTTGTTATTGATTTTTGTTATTGATTTTTGTTGTTGATTTTTGTTGTTGATTTTTGTTGTTGATTTTTGTTATTGATTTTTGTTGTTGATTTTTGTTATTGATTTTTGTTGTTGATTTTTGTTGTTGATTTTTGTTGTTGATTTTTGTTGTTGATTTTTGTTATTGATTTTTGTTGTTGATTTTTGTTGTTGATTTTTGTTGTTGATTTTTGTTATTGATTTTTGTTGTTGATTTTTGTTGTTGATTTTTGTTATTGATTTTTGTTGTTGATTTTTGTTATTGATTTTTGTATTTACTTTTGGAATTTAATAATTAAAATTAGATTTATATATTATCAATTTTAATTTAAATTAAATAAAATTATGGCACAAAAAGATTTAATCCCAATGAATAAGAGAACGAAAGAGAAACAAAAGGAAATAGCTAAAATGGGTGGAATAAAATCTGGAGAGTCTAGAAAACGAAAAAAAGAATTAAAAGAAAGATTCAAATTAGGCCTAGAAATTTTTACAGAATTAAAAGCTAGGGAATTAAAATTAAATGGAAATGAGGAGGCTGCAAAAATAGTAAAAGAAATTGGTTTAGAGACATTTACATTTTTAGATATACTCCAGGACGAGAAGAATAGCCCTCAGATTAAATTGCAGGCGATTAATGATATATTGGATAGAGTGGAGGGAAAAGCTACTCAGAAAAGTGTTATAGACGCGTCTGTAAATGGTGAAAGAGAATTGTCTCCTAAAGAAATTGAATTAATTAAGAGGCAATTAGAAAAAGAAGCCAAAAAATTAAAATGATTTTAAATCATCATTAATTGTTGATTCTGTATTTTCTAAATAAATTTTGAATATTATATAATTTTTCAGTATTTTTATATAAATAATTTAATATTGATTTTGGTAATTTATAAGGATTATCCACGGCAAATTCTTTTTCATTATAAAATATTGGCCAATCGGCGTACCAACCGTCCGATATTCTTATTTTATTTTCTATAATATCTATTTTCCAATTTCCAAATTTTATAATTATTGTTTTATTCATTTTATTTTTATCGTTATATTTATATTTATATTTATATTGATTATGCCATCTAATTAATGCCAATCATTAATTGTTGATTTTATTTAAAATTTCTTTTTCAATTTCAGTATCCCAAAATTCTTCAGGCATTCCGCCACCTCCGTCTTTATCAATATAAAATTCATATTTTGATTTTTTATGTTCATTTTTATGCCATAATGTAATTTTATATCCTGAAATTAATTTTTTTATTTTAAATCTAATTTCTTCATTAATTCTATATTTTAAGAAATTTACGTTATTTCTAGAAAGGTTTTTTAATTTTTTCATGTTGATTTTTGTTGTTGATTTTATATTGATTATATTATTCTATTAATGTAAGAAAATTAATTGATCATAGGTAACAATAATTAAAATCAATCATTAATTGCTCTATTTCGTCTATTATTTCTAAGAATTTTTTTAAATAAATGTTGATTTTATTTATTAATTCGATAGGATTGCCTTTATACGAAGGTATTTCAATAACGATTTCATTATCATTATTTATAAGGCATTTAAATGTGAAATTAGAATCTGATAATGCGATAATATTATCGTCGCGACCATAATATAAATTTTGTTGATTTTTTAATTCATATTCTAAATTATCAAATAATAAATTTACGTTATTTCTAGAAAGGTTTTTTAAATTATTTATAGTCATTTTATGTTGATTTTTGTTGTTGATTTTATATTGATTATATTAATAAACTATTGATTCTAATTTACGAACTTTGTACATTTCTAATTCATATAAACTAGTCTGAACTTCAGCAAAAAACTGATTATCAGAATGCATTATTTTAATGCTAATTTTTTCAGCATTTTCAGTAAAAATTTTAATCATATCTAATATTTCATCAGTTGTAAATTTAGATTTAATTTCTTTTATAGTCATTAAGTTTATAGATTTTTTAATTTTCATAGTTTTTATCATTTTAAGTTTATATTTATATAATTAATGTTAATCATTAATTATATTTATTATAAATCATTAATTTATAAATGTAAACAAAAAATTTACGTATTTTAAAATTAATTTTATATAAATTAAAATATAATTAATGTTAATCATTAATTATATTTATTATAAATCATTAATTTATAAATGTAAACAAAAAATTTACGTATTTTAAAATTAATTTTATATAAATTAAAATATAATTAATGTTAATCATTAAT
>WLWH01002459.1_pt1 | contig 10364 bp, 17 predicted proteins | sample 6712741 | NCBI WGS metagenome assembly WLWH01 (sample SAMN12718694, study PRJNA515312) | sponge metagenome | isolation source: marine sponge | host: Mycale hentscheli | place: New Zealand: South Island, Marlborough, Capsize Point | collected 2003-05-01 | reverse complement strand
GGAAACTGCTGCAACTGATATGGATATCAAAACAGATGGTACTGACAAATTTAAAGGTGGTATCATGATAGCTGTAGATGATGGTTCTAAAAAAGCTTTTATTCCAGGTGCAACAAATGATGTTATAACTATGAACGGTTCTACAAAAGGTGGTATCGTTGGTAGCGTAGTATCTTTCACAGCGATTGATACTGCTACATACTTAGTTCACAATTCTTTATTGCTTGGATCAGGTACAATAGTAACACCATACGCAGACGCGTAATAAATTAACTCGAAGCGCCTGGTAATGCAGGCGCTTTTGAAAAGGAGAAAAAAACATGGCAGACACAGTATTAAATACAACTGTATTTGACGGAGACAAAAAGTTAATCACTCACTACAATGTGGTTTCAGACGCATCAGGTAGCACAACTACAATAGTTGATGTTTCTGAATTAAACACAAACAATGGTAAAACTTGCAAAACAGTAAGACTTAATAAAGTTAGTTTTAACGTTTCTGTAACAGCACCAGTAGATGCAATTAGAATGGTTTGGGATGGATCAGATGTTGTTTTTCAAACATTAAATGGAGAAATGGAATATGATTATTCTTCATTTGGTGGTTTAAAAAATAATAAAGCTAGTAGTTATAATGGAGATGTAAATCTTACTTTACCAGCTTGCACGTCAGGAGACTCTGGAACAGTTGTTTGTGAATGGATTAAAGTTTACGAATAGGATCTTAAATGGCTAATACCACTTCAGGAACTACAACGTTCGACAAAACTTTTTCTATTGATGAAATTATAGAGGAATCTTTTGAACGTATCGGATTAAATTCTGTGGCTGGCTATCAAATGAAGTCAGCCAGAAGATCTCTTAATATCCTATTTCAAGAATGGGGTAATAGAGGTATTCACTATTGGGAAATAGGAGAACTTGATTTAGATCTAATTGAAGGACAAGCAGAATATAAATTTTTTAGAGCAAGTTCAGATGGCACAAGTGCTACTTCAAACCCAAATGGAATCTATGGAATATCCGATGTCCTTGAAGCACAATTAAGAAATAACAGAACCCAGACTACTCAATCAGATAGTCCAATGACTAAAGTAGATAGATCAACTTATGCAGGTTTTTCAAATAAACTTTCTCAAGGGACACCTAATCAATATTGGGTTCAAAGATTTATTGATCACGTAAGTATTAGTATTTATCCTACACCAGACTCTACTAATGCATCTAAAGATATGCATTTTTATTACATCAAAAGAATTCAAGATGTTGGAGACTATACAAACGCAACAGATATCCCATTTAGATTTGTTCCTTGTATGACTTCAGGTTTATCTTTTTATCTTGCACAAAAATATCAACCACAATTAGTTCAACAAATGAAATTATATTATGAGGATGAATTAGCTAGAGCATTAGCTGAAGATGGTTCAGCTTCAAGTACATTTATTACACCTAAAGCTTATTACCCAGGAACATAATGTCTAAGTACGCAACAGGGAAACATTCAAAAGCTATTTCAGATAGATCAGGACTTGAATTTCCATATAGAGAAATGGTTAGAGAATGGAACGGTTCATTTGTACATTATACAGAGTACGAACCTAAACAACCACAACTCGAACCAAAACCTGTAGGTGGAGATGGTGTTGCATTATTACAAGTAAGACCCGATAGAATAGAACCTGCTACAACTGTTAGAATAGTAGATAATGGTTTTGAAACTTATGCTGCAGGATCAGGAATTATAAATGTATTTTCACCTGGACACGGTTTAACAGATTCGACAACATATAGATTTAGAGGACCACCAACTACTTCTGCAGGAAGTTCTTTTACTTATGCTAATCCACAAAGTTTTGATGGTATAACAGGAACCAATATTGCAAAAAGTGCAGGATACACAATAAGAACAGGTAAATACAAAGCAGATTCAGATGGAGCTGGTACTCCTGGTAGAGATGCAAGAAGTGCTTATTTAACTGATAACTTTTTCTTTTTTACAGTTGACACAAATACTGCTACAACAGGTAATATAAAAGGAGGAGGCTACGGTTGTTCCGTTGGGCCTGTAACAATAGAAGCATGATAAAAAAAATTATTAATTTTATTAAAAATATGTTTAAATGTGAAAGACAAGATCCTCATCTTGAAATGTATGAGGAAACTGCAAAACAAAAAAAGATACGTTTAAAACATCAAGGAGATAATAAATAATGGCCGGTCTAAGTTATTCAGATTTAGTTACACAAATAAGAAATTACACTGAAACAGATTCGAATGTTTTAACAACTGATATTTTAGAAAATATAATTTTAAATTCTCAATACAGAATAATGAGAGATATACCTATCGATGCAGATAGAGTTCAACAAGAAGGTAATTTAGTAACAGGTCAAGAATCTATTAATGCCCCAGCAGGTGCTTTATTTATAAGAGGTATTCAAGTCTACGATTCAACATCTTCTATAGCGGGTGCTAATACTTGGTTAGAAAAAAAAGATGTAACATATCTACAAGAATATGTATCTTCAACAGAATCTTCAAAAAGAGGTAAGCCTAAATACTATTCTATGTATGGAGGAGCAACAGGTAATACAGATACTACATCTGGAAGAATGTTTCTTGCCCCGGTCCCTGATACAACATACAAATTTAGAGTGCACTATAACAAGATGCCAGCTACTTTAGCTTCTGACAACACTACCAATTATATCAGTCTAAACTTTCCAAACGGTCTATTATATTGTTGCCTATCTGAAACTTATGGGTTCTTAAAAGGCCCAATTGATATGTTGACACTATATGAAAATAAGTATAAACAAGAGGTACAAAAGTTTGCTAATGAGCAAGTTGGAAGAAGACGAAGAGATGACTACACTGATGGCGCTGTTCGTATACCAGTTAACTCGGCAAACCCATAGGAGATAAAAAATTATGGCAATATCATCGGCAATTTGTACAAGTTTCAAACAAGAAATTTTAGTGGGTACACACAATTTTACAGCGTCAAGTGGTAATACTTTTAAAATAGCTTTATATACAAGTTCAGCTTCTTTGGGTGCTGGCACAACTGCTTATTCAACTTCAAACGAAATTTCAAACACATCAGGATCTGCATACACTGCAGGTGGTGCAACATTAACAAGCGTTACGCCAACAACTTCTGGAACAACAGCAATCTGTGATTTTGCTGATGTAAGTTACACAAGTGCTTCTTTCACAGCAAACGGTGCATTAATTTATAATGACACACAATCTGATAAAGCTGTAGCAGTTATAGCTTTTGGTTCAGATAAAACTGTAACTAGTGGAACTTTCACAATTCAATTTCCAACAGCAGACGCAAGTAACGCAATCATTCGTATAGCGTAAGGAGGATCTCCTTATGGCATCAACCTGGGGTAATAACACTTGGGGATCAAACGCGTGGCAAGACGATGAAATAGTCGTATCACTTACTGGAGTTTCAGCATCAACAGCATTAGGCACACTACAATCTTTTAATGTAGAAGGTTGGGGAAGACAACAATGGAGTAACTCCGGTTGGGGTGTTGAATACTCTGTTGAACCAACAGGTGTGTCAGCTACTGTTTCACAAGGAACTGCAACAGGTGCACCAATAACAATAGTTGAGTTAACAGGAATTTCTGCAACAGCAAGTGTTGGTGATATTTCTCCAGAAGACGCAATCGGTGTATCTGGTCAAGTTGCAACTTCTGCATTAGGTGAATTAACTAGTGTTGGAACTGCAGTTGGTTGGGGTAGAAATGGTTGGGGTGAAGAACCTTACGGAGATTCATTTAATAAAGTTGTAGTCGTTACTATAGGAACTCAAGCAGCAGCTAGTGTAGGATCAATAGCTCCTGCAGATGTAATGGGATTAACGGGAGTTTCTTCAACAGCTAGTATTGGATCAGCTACAATGATTGGAAACGTAACTGTAACTCCAACAGGAATTTCTGCAACTTCTAGTGTGGGAACATTAGATCCATCAGATCAAGTTATGGGACTAACAGGAATAGCTGCAACTTCTGCAGTAGGTTCAATAACACCTCCTGATTTAGCGTTTGGTATAACAGGAGTTTCCGCAACAATAAGTTTAGATGAATTAACTATTACCTCAAATCCTACTATTTTACCAACAGGACTTTCTGCAACTTCTGCAGTAGGTTCAATAACACCTGCTGATGTTATGGGATTAACAGGAGTTTCTTCAACAAATTCTGTAGGATCAATATCTCCTGCAGATGTAATGGGGCTAACAGGAGTTTCTTCAACAGCAAGTGTTGGAGATATATTTATTCAAGCATATCAAGCTATTGACACAGGTTCAAATACATCATATACAAGTGTTGCAACAGGATCAAATACAAGTTATAGTGACGTTGCATAGGAGATAAATTATGGCATCAACATACACACCGCTAGGTATAGAACTTCAAGCAACTGGTGAAAACGCTGGTACATGGGGGACAAAAACAAATACAAATTTAAGTATTTTCGAACAAATTTCTGGGGGTTTTTCTACTCAAGCTGTTACAGATTCAGGAACACCAACTGCTCTTTCTGTATCAGATGGAGCAACTGGAGCAACCCTTGCTCACAGAGTTATAGAATTTACTGGTTCTCTGTCTTCAGGTAGAGTTGTAACTATTCCTTTAGACGTACAAAATTTTTATATTTTAAAAAATGCAACTTCAGGATCACAAACAGTAACTTTTAAATATGTTAGTGGTAGTGGTGGTACAGCAGTTATTCCAAATGGAAAAACTGTAATTGCTTATGCTAAAGCAGACGATGGTACTAACCCTAACATTATTATGGTTGAGTTTGGAGGAGATGTTGTTGATGATACTTCACCTCAATTAGGTGGTAATTTAGATGTTAATGGAAATGATATAGTATCTACTTCTAATGCAGATATAGATATTGTTCCAAACGGAACTGGTGATGTTGTACTTGCAGCGGATACAGTAAAAGTTGGTGACAGTGGTGCAGCAGCTGTTTTAACTTCAAATGGCGCTGGAACATTAACTGTAACAACAGGTGGTGCAACAGATTTAATTTTAAATACTAATGGCGGAACAAATGCTGGAACAGTTACTCTTACAGATGCCGCAAATGGGGATATAACAATAGCTCCAGACGGAACAGGTAGAACAAAAGTAACTAACGCAACATCAAGCTCAACACAAACTGTAACTACGGATGGAAAAGGACTTGTCTTCTCCATGGTTTTCGGGTATTAATATCAAAGGAGAATAAAAAATGGCAACACCAAATTTAGTTAATATAGCAACAATCACACCAAAGAATGCTATGGGTAGTTTATCTGATACTAACAGAACTACTATGATTGATGTCCCTGCAGAAACTGCAGTAAGAATTGATACAATATTATTAGCAAACATTGATGGAACTAACGCTGCTGATATAACAGTAGAAATCAGTAACGACAATGGTTCAACTTATTATAAAATCGCAAGTACAATTTCTGTACCTGCAGATTCAACATTAGATTTAATTTCAAGACCTATCTATTTAGATGAAACAGATTTAATAGCTGTAACAGCTGGCGCTGCTAATGATATAGCTTTCCATGTTTCTTATGTAGAAATGGTAGACTAGGAGAATAAATGCCAAAAATAATTAAACCTGCAAAAGGTAGTTTTACAACAGCCGATATTACAATTGATAGTTCTGGAAGAGTTATAGCAGCTTCAAGTGGTGCTGGTGGAGATGGAAGTTATTTTCCAAGATTACTAGCTCACGGACCTTCTTCAGGAAATTTTACTACACCTGCCAACACGTCAAAATATTATGCGTTTGCTCAAGCCGGAGGCGGAGGCGGAGGCGGAGGATGCACTGACGTAACTAGAAATGCTGGAAACGGTGGAACTGGTGGTTTTGGTTTATTTTCAGGTAATGCTGCAGCAAGTACAACATTTGCTTACGCTGTAGGAACCGGAGGCAATGGAGGTGGTGCGGAAAATACTCCTTCGGGAGGTAATCCTGGTAATGCTGGAGGAGCAACTAATATAACTAATTTATTTACTGCTAACGGAGGAGGTGGAGGAACAGGCGCACCTAGAAATGGCCCAAGTCAACCAAACGGTACCGCTGGTAGTGCTCCGGGATCTACTAGTTCTTTACCCGTAGCATCATATTTAGTAGGTGGAAACGTAGCAGCCCCAGGGTCTAGAGGAAATTCGTCTAATGGTGGATCAACTAATGGTGGTAGTGGTGGAGGAACAGGTTCTTTAACTTTTTACGATGATGGAGGTCAATAAATATGGCTTGTTTAATTGTTAATAGTGATGGTTTTTTATATAAAATTGCTGCAAACGATACAGATAAAAATAATCAAAACTGTGATTATTCTATTTACACGACTATAGATATTTCTGATGATGATTTTTTAAAAATAAAACAAGAACTAGTTGATATAAATATTTCTGACGGGTCTGTAACTTTTACAGATAGAGATCTTTCAGCTCACTCTACAACAGAAGATGAACTAAAAAAATATCACGAAAATATTTTATTGAGTTTAGAAAATTTCTTAAATCCGAATAATTCTTCTAATAGCTTTTATGATAATTGTTTAAGTTATAAAAACTACTTAGAAACTTTGGATTATAGCACTATTACTTTTCCTTTAACAAAACCTTGGGAAAAATACTGTGAGGATAATTCAATTACTTATTTTCATCCTTTACAAATTCCATAAAATCTTGTAAACATCTTGTGTGTTCGAAAGTATAATAAAATTTACAGCTCCTAAAGATTATATCGAAAATAATAAAGAATATTTACCTGTACCTATTAAACTTAATATACCAGATTGGTATAAAAAATTAGAGCATGGGATAAATAATAAAACAATAAAAGGATGTATGCCTTTTTTGGATACTTTAACAAGTGGCTACCTTTTAAAAATGCCTGTTGACTATTACATAGTTCATAATATTGAAAATGAAGGTATATTAAAAACAGGTATGCAGTCTGGAACTAGAGAGAGGCAAGGACTAAATGTAAATTTTGGGCAACCTCAGTTTCACACCAGTGAACAATTAGGTGAAAGTCCTTATGTAGAAAAAAATAAAAATCTTCCTTTTCATAAAATTCTTAATCCTTGGACTATTAAAACACCTCCTGGATACTCATGTTTATTTGTACCACCGCTAAACAATACTGATGACAGATTTTCTATAATTCCTGGAATAGTAGACACTGATTCTTTTCCAACCGAAATAAATTTTCCATTTGTAGTAAATGGAGATAAATACCCCACTCTTGAAACAACTATTAAAATTGGTACTCCTTACGTACAAGTCATTCCTTTTAAAAGAGATAATTGGAAAATGAAAATAAATTCCGAAAATTTAAAAGATAAAGAAACAAGTAGTTTTTTTGCTTTCAAACATATTTTACATAACTATAAAAAATTATTTTGGTCAAAAAAATCATGGAAATAAATATTTGTTTAGATAAATATATTAAAGTGTTTAACGAAGTTGCTCCTAACGATGTTTTAGAAAATTTAATAAGAATTTGTAAGGAATCAAATCATTTTGAACAAGCATCTGTTTTAGATGGGGAGGGAAAAAGTTTTTTAGAGGATAAGATAAGAAACACTTTTTCATGGTCTATGCAAAATATAGGAGTAAAAAGTCTTACTGAAGTTCATTGGACAAATTTTTTATATAACGTGTTTAATAAATCAATAGAAAAATATTTAAAATCTTTAGATATAAATGATTCTTACTCTATTAATGATATACAAATTTTAAAATACAATGTTGGAGGTCACTATAAATTTCATGTAGATGACGCAGCAACCGTACCTAGAACATTTAGTTGTATTTATTTTTTAAACGAAGATTATGAAGGAGGGGATTTGCTTTTTAAATTTCCTGGAGATTATAGAGAATACAAAATAAACAAGAAAAAAAATTCTGTAATAGTTTGGCCTAGCAATTTTTTATATCCTCATTCAGTAACCCCAGTCACAAAAGGAGAAAGGTATTCGGTTGTATCATGGGCACGATAGGAAAAGATTTTAAATATAAAATAATTAAAAATTTTTTATCAAAAGATGAAATAGATTTATTTTCACTATATTGTGAAATGAAACACAGAACAAATTTAAAAAATTTTGATTTTCAACAAAGTAATGTTGCAGATACTAAGTACTATGGAGACCAGGCTACTGATTCTTTAATGTTAAAGAAAAAATCTTTAATAGAAAAAGAAAGTGGTAAAAAGTTATTGCCGACATATTCTTTTTGGAGATGTTATACAAAGTATGCTGATTTAAAAAAACACACAGACAGACCTTCTTGTGAAATAAGTGTTACAGTAAATATTAATGGTGATGGCACATCCTGGCCAATATTTATGGAGGGTACTTCACTAGATTTAAAAAAAGGTGATGCTGCACTTTATTTAGGATGTAAAGTAAAACATTGGAGAGAAGAATTTAAAGGTGATTATCAATTTCAAACTTTTTTACATTACGTAGATGCTGAAGGTAAAAACACAGAACATTACATGGATAAAAGAAAATATTGGGGATGCAGTAAATGATATTTGATCAAAAAAAAGATGGTTCTTGTGAGATACTTTTTTCTGAGGAAGAAATTAAAATAATTACAAAGCATAAAAAACTTTATTTGACACAAGAATTTCTAAGACATTTTTCTAATAATTTAGTTAATATAACTGTAGAATTTAATAAAAAATTTGATGAAAAAACAAAAAAATTACTTACTACAGGACATAAAATAATAACTAACAAACCAAAAAAATGATACATCGATTTAATGTAACAGATGATATCTATAATAAATTAATGAAATATTCAAAAGATAAATCATCCAAACATAATCACAAATTAGCAGGAAACATAAGAAATGAATTTGATTTAAATAAATATTCAAATGAAATACAACCTTTTATTTTAAAACAACTTTACCAAATAAAACCTTTAATGGATTATTTTAAAGATTTAAGGGTTCTACAACCTAAAGGTTTACCGCTTTCCTTGAGTGAGTTGTGGGTAAATCATCAAAAAAAATATGAATTTAATCCTTTTCATAATCACGCTGGTGTGTTTAGTTTTATTATATTTTTAAAAATACCTTACACTGTTGAAGAACAAGCTTTAATATCACCAGGAAAAAAATCAAATAATGACAAAGCAGGTAAACTATGTTTTTATTATTTAGATCAAAACGTAGATGGTGGAATAAATGAATTAACTTTACCAATTGATAAAAAATGGGAAAGAGTAGGGTTAATTTTTAAATCTAATGTTAACCATGTTGTTTGGCCATTTTACAGTAATGGTGTAAGAATAACTGTATCAGGAAATTTATTTATGGATTCATCCAATGATTGATGAGATATTTGATTTACCTATTCCTCACAGAATAAATGAAAAAATTATTAATTATTTAGGGGAGAAGTCTTGGAATTTTGTTAATGATGCTGATAGAAAATATAAAGATTCTTTTTACAATATTATATCAAATCCCATGCTAAAAGATGCGGGGCAAGCAGTTGTTTCTTACAGTAAATATGGTGATTATAAAAATGATAATATATTAAATTTTTTTGGAGATCATATTTTTTATTTAATACAAGAAAAGTCTAATTTTAAAGTAAAAGATGTATCAAGATTTTATTGGAATTTATATACACCACAATCAGTATGCCAAGAACATATGGATGAAAACCATATAGGTAGATTTATATCAGCTGTATATAACCTACATACTAATGACGGTGGAACTCAAATAGAAAATGAATTTGTTGAATCTAAAGAAAGTCAAGTCGTTTTGTTTAAAAGTGAAAAAAAACACAAAGCAATTAGCTCTAAAACAAGTAATTTTAGATTAAGTTTAAACATAGTGATGGAACTTTAATTAAGACGTTTTAAAAGACTATATATTGGCTCTTTCCTTCTTTATTTATTTAATATATAAGATAAATTAGATATATAAGGATTTAATATGTTACAAAAGATAGGTTTCCAACCAGGTATAAATAAACAAATTTCAGAAACTACAGCTGAAGGTCAGTGGGTAGACTGCGATAATGTTAGATTTAGATATGGAACACCTGAAAAAATAGGGGGTTGGAAGCAGTTAGGTACAGACAGTTTAACCGGAGCCGCAAGAGGTCTTCATCATTTTGTAAATAGTCTAGGTAGAAAGTATGCTATTATAGGCACTAACTCTATTTTATATGCTTATTCAGGTGGTGTTTTTTATGACATACATCCTATCAAATCAACAACTACACTTACAAATGCTTTTAGTACTACCAACGGATCACCAACTGTCACTATAACTTACC
>WLWH01002458.1_pt1 | contig 10365 bp, 10 predicted proteins | sample 6712741 | NCBI WGS metagenome assembly WLWH01 (sample SAMN12718694, study PRJNA515312) | sponge metagenome | isolation source: marine sponge | host: Mycale hentscheli | place: New Zealand: South Island, Marlborough, Capsize Point | collected 2003-05-01 | reverse complement strand
GTTGTATAACTACGTTATTAAAAAGCCTTGAGGCGTTCTCTATTTCATCAGCATTAGAAGAAAAACCATTAGCAGAAGATAAACCTAATAACAATGGTGAAGTAACTCTATGTGTTAACATAATTTTTCTACTACATTCTTCACTTAAATACGTGTAATGTGCTGGAGCATCATTTAAAGGTATATCCTCAACAGTTGTTTTGCTTTCTGCGTTATTGTTAAATGCAACAATTACTTTTTCGCCATAGCTACCAGTTAGTTTTTGCATTACATCATTCTTAATAGCAAGTTGTTTCTCTCTATCTGGCACGCCATTGTTAAAGTTTACCACCTTTGTACCACTAAAACCGTTCTGAGTATCGTTAATTAAATAACACGCAATTTCGTTTTCTAAAGTTGCATAAGCAGTATTATAATCTGCTGGACTATAATAGTAAAAACCAGTTACATATCTTTTTATAATGTAAATTTCATTTTGTCCACCACTACCAAATACTGGAAACTTTTTTAGTTTTGTATTCTTATTAACTTTTGTCCAATCAGCAGAATAAAAATAGTTTTTTACTTCGCCTTTATCATTCATTTTTTCAGCTCTTAACGTTTCTCTTGGAAAGTGTGTTATTGCTGATATTTTAGAACCATTGTAAGTTATTTGAAAAGCAGCTTCACCTAATAATTTTAAATCTTGGCAAACGTTTCTTAAATCGTGAGGTTTTACCAAACTTTTCATTTGTGCATACTGGTCTGGCTTTTCAGCTGAATCAGTAGCATCTAATCCTTTTCCGTAAATTTGATTAACAACACCATTTATAACAGCATTGTTTGTTGTGCTATCCATATAAGCATCTATCAAACTTTGGTAATAATCATTGTTATCACCTATTGATACCCAATCTTTATTACGTTCTTCTGTGATTGTTGGCCTTTCGTATTGGCCTAATTGTATTAAATGTAAATTATCCATAATATATAAATTGATTGTCTCCTGTGCTTTGTTCTATATAAACACCATTTGAAATCTCATAGTCTGAAAGTGTTTGGTCTGAACAATACATCTTGTCTTTGAAAATTATTGCGTTATCTGTTGTATTAGTGATTGTAATAGTATAGTATTGATTTTCAATTAATGCTTGAGTAGTTGAATATTGATAATAGTAATCCAGTTCAGCAAATGTTGCATCAACATCTGTTGCTATAACTTTATTTTGTGCCTCTGACTTTATCACTAATTTATAAGTTTTAGTACCTGAAATTGTTTCTCTTGGTATAAAGTTAATAATTCGTGTGCCACTTGTAGTTAATATTTGCATATTTTTTTAATAAAAAAGGGGAGGTTAATCACTTCCTCCCCTCCAATCAAACTATATATTATGAATCACACAATTAATTTAATCGCGTATTTTTTAACTATTTGTACCTACAGTAACTGTTACAGTTGCAGAACTCATTCCAGCAAAAGGGTCAGCAGCAGTACCACCAGCAATAAAGTTAGCTGGTTCTAATTCTTGACCAGTTAGTGTTAGTGAGTAACCACTTAAGTCTGCAAAAGCTGTTCCCGTAGCTATACTACCTCCCGTCACTTCCATACCGTGTTCTAAGCCACATAGCAAAAAGTTTCCGTTTCTATCCTCAACAGCAATGTGAGGTCTTCCGTAAGCCATTAGTTTTAATTCCTTGTTATCTTCTTTAGATAATTTAGGTAGTGTTAAAGTTAATGTTTCTTCAAAGAATGTTGTACCATTCTCTCTTGAGGATGTAATAGCAGTTTCCAAACTATTAGTTCCTTTTAAATCATATTGATAAGCAAAAAATGTACCAGATAAATCAGTAATTTCGTCATCTACTTTGGTTACCGTTCCTAAATCTCCAAAATCTACAAACCAAGCTCTAACTATTCCACCAATAACATCTTTACAGGGTACTTTTCTTCCTTGTGTTAAATCGCAAGCCATTTGTTATTGTTTTAAATTAAGGGAGCATTTCAGCTCCCTAATTATTATTTTGTTTCTTAAACGTGGTAAAGAACGATATCAGAACCTATTCCGTAGTTTACAGCACTTGTGTATCTCATTACAACTCTTACGTTTTGAGAACCATCCAAGTCAGCCATATCCAATACTTTAACTTCGTTCATATCATTTAATAAACCAGTACCAAAGTATAAGTTAGATTTTTGAGCAGCCATTGCAGTATTGTCGTTAAGACCATTAGCAACGAATAATTTAACACCATCAAAAGAAAGTGCGCCATCACCGTACCACATATGAGATTGTGCATTTACACCGCTATTAGTAGCAGCAAATCCACCTAAAGCTCTTACGTAAGCTCTTGCTATGTTTTGTGAAATGTAGATGTGAACATCTTCTTTTCCGTAAAGTGAAGAAGGAATTGCATCAACAATTTTTCCTAATTCTCCAACTACGTTAGCAGCATCTACAGCTTGACCAGTTACATCATTTACATCAGCATCAGCTAAAGCTAAAGTTGCCAATCCATCAAATTCACCAGCATTAGCATTAACACCTTCCCAAATGTTTTGTTCAGTTTTTTCAGCTACTAAACCAGCTACGTGGCCAATAATGAAATCTGAAAACAATGGTGGCATTTTATCAAATGCAGAATATCCCATTTGAGCAGCTTCCCAATCAGATACAAAATCTTGCTTACAAAATTGTAAATTTACTTGAAACTCCTCTGGTTGTAGTAATCTTTCGGTTAATGTTACTGTAGCAGTTGCGTCAAAATCGCAAGAAGCGTTTTTAATTACGTTTGCATCAGTAGCTACTTTTTTCATAGTAGACTTGTATTTGATATTAGGCATTACTTCTATACCGCCTTTATCAATTGTGTTAGCACTCAGTAAAGCTGCGGATAGATATTTACCCGCAAAACTGCCACTATACGTGCTTGTTATGGATGTTGTTGTCGCCATTTTATTTTATATTAATTATTGTTAAAAATTTTATCAAAAACCCTGTCTTTCGTTGTTGCTGTTCTATTGCTTGCAATATGAAAATTTACTTTGTTATCAACTTCAGCTTCAGGATTATGTTTTACAGGTTCAGGAGCAACAGCAGAAAGTTCTTCTTTTTCTTCTATTACTTCTTCCTTCATTTCTTCTTTGTCTCCAAATTTTTCGTCAATCATTGCTTTGATTTCTTCAACAGCAGATGTAAACTCTTCTTTGGTTACATATTTCATTTCTTCTTTTTCTTCTTCCTCTAATTCAGTTTCTACTTCATCATTAGATTCTTCAGATAATTCTTCTTCAACTACTTCTTCTTCAGCAGCTTCTTTAATACTGTCAATTAAACCTTCTTCAGATACAACTAAAACTTTACCTTCTTCTAATTTATATTCACCAACAGGTAAAGCAATTTGCTCATCTTCAGTTTTAATAAATACAGATTTTCCAGCTTCAAAAGATTCTGCAACTAAAATAGTTCCGTTCTCTAATGTAATTTCAGTCATTTCTATTTTTTCTTCAGAAAGATTAACTTTTTCACCAACAATATTTTTTATTTTGTTTAGTATTTCGTTTGCTTTCATAATTTGAGTATATACCTATAAACGTTTGAAAACCTTTACTGTTATATTTTTTTTAAACTTTTTTTATATTTTACCAATTCCTTGAGCTTGTAAGCTACCATCACAGCATTTATTACTGTATCTTTTACCATCTGGACAAATACAACCACGCTTAGTATTTTTAGGTGATGTATTACTTGGTGTTTTAAATCTTTTACTTTTCATAATTATTTTTTTATATGTTCTTTACAAGGCATATACCAATCTTTGCCTTCAAACTCGTGTATGTGAAAACCTTCACAGCCTATATTTAATGCCATCTCTTCTGCTTTCTCTTGTGTGCTATAAGCTAATCTGTCATCTATTATTGCAAAAGTTTCATCTACTACCATAGAAGATAAATTAATTTCTCCTAATTGTTTTAACTTGCTTTCTGACCATCTTAAACCAGCTTTACCACCCCACAATAAATAACTAATAGTTCCGCACGCTTCTTTATCTCCTTCATCATAATATTCTTGCGCTCTACTTAAATATGAATACATTCTTTTTAAAGTTGATAAACTAATATTTTCTTTTTGTGCTAATTGTTGCGCACGTATTTTACCAACTTGTGTTGCACATTTATTATTTACTTTTTCATTTAGTTCAATACCTCTTTTAGCATTATTACTAACTGCTTGTGGATAATCGTTATAAGTTTCTAATTCAATGTTTTTACCTGATTTAGTTCTTTTATCTTTTTTAATTAGTGCTTTAATATTACTAAGCATATATTCAGCTTCTTCTTCTTCAATAGCTTCTAACTCTTTGCTCCATTGTGATTGTAAACTTGGGTCTTTAACTTGTGCTTTATCTGCGAAGTAACCTTCAATACTAAAACCTTTTACTTTACCAGTTTTAACATAATCGTTCCATACATCTTCGTTTTCTACTTTCATTGAAATCATCCACGTGCCTTTAGGTACACTTAAACCATACTTTTTAGATTTATCCATTTCAGTATCTTCTACAATCCACGATTCAACAACAGTTAAATTGTTAATCTCCATTTCGTGTTCTAATGTTGCGTTGTTCTGCATACTGTTTTGAAAGAATAATTCGCTTGCTCTCCTTACTGTTTTCTCAGAAAAGTAAACGTAAAAAGTATTCTCTCCATTCTTTCTAAAGATTGGTTTGTTAGGTATTAAAGCTGCTCCCATTAGCAAACGCTTTTCACCATCTATTTTAGCCAATTTTATTTCTTGTTCTGATAGTGTTACAAAATCAGATTCTATTGCTGGCATTTCTACGATGCTCACAGCTTCGATTCCAGTTAACCCTTCACTATCTTCATCTAATATTAATTCTATTATATCCATTTTGTTTTATTTTAAAAAGTTGCTTGTGTAATTGTATTGTTTTGTAATTGTTGTGCTGTTGTAACATCTCCAGCTACTACAAATGCTTGTGTTGGTGGTTGTTGTCCTAATGCTCCAGCTACTTGATTAAACCCTGATTGCCCTACTACATTAAAACTTGGTGGTTGTGTTGGTGATGTTGCTGCTCCACCAGTACTTGTTGAGGGTGATGTAGTATCAAAAGAACTACTATTAAATTGTGTTTTTTGTATGTTTTTAACTGCTGCAACTCCAGATGCAGTTACTATTGCTGCATTAATAAAATTTAAAGGTGGTGCTGAACTTGCAAGTGCTTTAGAAACACCTACAGAAGTGTTTATTATTGCGTTGGCTATTCCTATAGCTTTATTTACTTCAAATGCTTTCTTTTGGCTTGCTTCATCTTCTTTTGCAAATGCTTGTGTTAATTCATTGATAGCAATTAAAGCATTCATTGTTGTGGTTGCAGCTTGTTCAAAAGCATCTAAGTTTTGCTGTCTTTGTTCTTCATTTGACAATTCTAAAGCAGCTAACTCATTACTTCTATTAACTTTTTGCTGATATATTTCTTCTTCAAATTCTGCTAATGCTATTTCAGCATCAACTTTAGCTTGTGTGCCTTCTTTGTAAAGTGCTATTTCATTAGTTAATCTTGTTCTACCTATTTTTGCTTCTTCATCATCAATTCTTTGTAATTCTAATAACCTTTCTTTTTCATCTTTTATTTGTTCTGCATCAAACCTTTTTCTTTCAATAGATAAATTATTTTCTGATTCTAATTTAGAATTAATCATTTCTATTTCCTCTTTATTAAGAGCAGAAGCATTAGTTATTTGCTCTGACCTAAAACCCTCTACAGTTGCTCTAACAGCAGCTAATTCATTTTCAGCTTCCATTACAGCTTTCTTAAACTCAATATTTTCTTTATCTTTTTTAAGTTCTGCCTGTGCTGCTCTTAATGATATTTGTGCATTTTCAAGCATTGCTTTTTCTTGTTGGTCTAACACCAATAACAAATCATCATTAGCTTTTTTTCTTTCTTCAACACTTAATCTTTCATCATCTCTTATTTGCCTAAGTTTTTCTGCTTGCCTATCATATTTTTCTATTAAACCCTGATTTGCTACTGCTGCTAATTCAGCTTGTTTTTTTAGCTCTACATTTGCTGTAGCTGCCTCAACTGTTGATTTAGTATAATCTACTAAAGCATCAACACCGTCACTAATTATTTCTGTTGCTTTTTCTACTGAATTATCAACTCCAGTTAATACATCTACAAATTCACTTCCAGCATTTTTTACTTCATCAATAGCACCTTTAAAATCACCAGCAAATAATTTTTTCATTGCTTTACCTAAAAAGCCAAACACCTCAAGAGCTGATTTAACTCTTTCAATAATGTTTTCTTTTATTGCATTACCTAAAGCTTTTACAGATTCTAAAGGGTCATCAAATATTTTTTTAAAATAACCTGAAATTGCTCCTACATTCTTTGATATATAATTAAAGAAATCATTAAAAGCTATAGATAATGTCTCAAAAGCAATATTAAAAGTATCTACTACTTTTTGATTTTCTTCAAATAATTGTTTTAATAAACCAAATGCAGCAAGTGCTAATCCAATACCAGCAGCTTTTAAAGCAGTTCCCATCATTTTAAAACCACCTGCTACTCCTTTAGCACCTTTTTTTAGTGTATCAAATGCTTTACCACCTTTTTTTAAATCACCTACTTCACTATTAGTTTTTTCTAAACCAGTATTAAGAGTTTCAACTTCACTTGATAAATTTTCAATATCTTTTTCAGCTTTACCAGTATTAGTAATTATTTCAAGTATTTTTGTTATCATTTCTTCATTCTTAATTGGTTAAATCCTTCTTTAAATGTTAGTGGCACTTTATTAATACCTAATGCTATTATTATATGTTTATCATATAATTTATTCTCCTTACAAAATTCTAATGCTTCTAATATTGTTTTCACGTTGGTTCGTTTAATAGTTCAAAATTTGTTTCTCCACTTTGTAATTTAGTAGACATTTTATTTATTGTATATGCTCTTGTGCCAACTACAATTAAATCATCTAATGTTAGATTCAATAATACTTTTAAAGGTAGTATTGCATTGTACTTAAATATTCTTGTTCTTTTGTTAAATACTCTTGTTATGTAATTCTGATAATAAGTTTGAAATAAACTATTATTATTACCACCATAATCAGTAAGTGTATAAGTATTTATTTCACTACCAAAGTTTAAATTGTATGTTGGTGGTGTTGAGGATGTGCCTAATTCATTGCAAGCACTTGGCATCCAATAGTTAATTAAATCGTATTGGTCATTTGATGAATTGTGTGCTAATGCAGCGTATGTTTCTGGCCTTGTATTATAAACAAAATGTACCTCATCTGCTGACTGTTGATATACACCATAAAATAATAAAGGTTGGCCTATACTTGGCTCTAAATTATCATCTAAGAAAGTACCAATCTGAATTGTTGTTAAAGCACTACTTGTTTTATCTTGTAATCTTTCAAACAGCATATGTTCAAAAGGTATCTTAATTTGATACTTTTTACTTTTAGTTGTATCAGCTAAATAGTTAAGCTCTCCATATTTTTGGTTATTAGTGTTTAGAAACTGTTGTGCTAAAATGCTTTTTGGTTCTGCATATTCAAAATCTATTTCACTAAATGGAACTGTAGCTCCTACAGTATGCTCATCTGTTTTTACAAATGGTGTTATATCCAAAGTATCTCCACCACTATAAAAGCTATCTAATGTTTTTACAACTACTTCACCATTAAAATTTAAAAATGCAGTTAGGTTGTGCATATTAAAAAATGCTCTTAAAAAATCAAGAACTTTAATATCAGGAACTTGGTTTCTAATTGTAATAGTTTGGTCAGTTGTTAGATTAGCATCTTGAGTAAAATCTGCTGCATAAGTATCATAAGTAAACGTGCTTAAATTAAATACAAAATGCTGACACGTTAAAACAGAATCAAAAGTTAATGTTGTAGCACTTCTTACTTTAGCTATTAATGTGAATCCTTGACCTTGTGCAATTGGGTTAATTGAGCTATAACCAAAACCAACACTTAAAGATTGAGTACCTGTAACACCTTCTAAAGTTGCATAAGTAATACCATCATTTTCATTGATTATATCAATAGCATATTGAATAGTATTATCTGTTGGTATTATCTGAGCTTCAAAATTAAATCCTTCTGGTTGCCCTCCTGTGTTACTATCGCTAAATATATATGAACCTCCAGTTGATTGAGGGCCAATAGGTGGAGAGCCAGAGCTAAAATGATTACAATTAGCTGTACTTGATGTACAAGTAAAAGCAGTTTTTAATTCTTTATTATTTGGTGCAATCAATTTGCCTTTTTCTCTATGTAACCACAAGTATAAATTTGTCATAGCAGCAGAATCTAAAAATTCACTTGTTTTAAATGTTATTCCATACTGCTCTTCAATAGCTTTTAAAATAACCTTGACAGTTATAGCTGGTTTCAAATCTTCTGGAAATACCCCACGTTTACCAAGATGTGATGCGTTTTGATGATTGCTAATATTTAAACCGTTATCTTGGCTACCTATACCATCATAAATGTAACTCTGTGAATGCGCTAATAATGGATATATAATTGCATCATTGTAAGTAACTCCACCAATAATAAAGTTCTTACCATTTTCTAAAGCATCTTTTACATAATCATTGCTTGCAACGTGGTTAAAATTATTTAGCCATAATAAACTATCTAAGCTATCTTCTCCAATTAATTCTGTTAGCGTTAAAGTATCACCAAAAAAAGTTACTTTATACATTGAAGGTTGGCCATTTTTTAAAACAGCTTCTTCAAGTTTTATTTTACCAAACCTGAAATGTAAATGATTTAATTCTATTCTTGCACTACAAAATATTTGATTATCAAAACCATCAATGTCAGGATTATACCAATGCTTAAAAATCTTATTGTTAGTTTTAGATGCTGGTAAATTAAAAGTTCTACTGTAATCAGTAAATATTTTTTCTATATCACTAACATCTTGAATAACTTGAGTTAATGAAATTAATTCTTCTTCCATTAAATCAACTCTAACAAAATCTTGTGTAGTAGTTGTATTTCTTAACTGTGGCTGTATGTATAAAATAACTTTTTGCACTATCTAATATTGTTTACTAAAGCAAATGATTTTTCAAAGTTCATTGTATAGTTTATTAACCTATCGTTTAAACCTGTTTTATAAGTAAATGAACTATCTTTTAAATTAACTGGATATATGTTAGCACTTGAATCAGTTAGCCAGATGTTTTCACTAACCATCAACTCTTCAAAAAATGGATTCATTAATTCATTAACAAAACCACTATTTAATAAAACAGATTCTGTAGCATTTGCATTAAATGTTTTCTTTGCGTGTGCTGTTGTAGAATAAGTATTGTAAGTAATTGTTTCTTGGCAATCTTGTCCAACTTCTTCAGGTGGGTCTAAATGCACATTTCTTGCTTCAAAAATACTTCTATTAAAACTCTCACTTCTTGCATCTAAACTTTCTACAGATTTTTTAAAGAAAAACAAATCTTGCATTGCTCCCCATCTATTTACAAATGTTATTTTGTTAACTGGATATTTGCATTCTTCAGTAGGTTCAAGTGTTATTGTTTGTAATAAATTACCTTGTCCACCACTTCCAGAATAAAACCTTGCTGAAATTGGTAGAATAGAAGTTGTAGCCCAATTAAGGTATTTGATTTTTTGATTATTGTTTCCATTATCAGAAGTATTTGTGTTAGTTGTAGCTCCATTATTGTAAAGCATATTAACTGAACCTACTTCTTCATTATTTACAGGTATGTTTATAACTGAACCAATATGATATTGTAAATAATTTCCTGTTACCATTGCAATAGGTTCTGTTGTGTAGTTTACACCATCTTTAAATTTATTATATCCTTCTTGAGCTAAGTAAGTATTTGTTGTTACTGAACCAATAGCTGTTCCATCTGATTCTCTTGCTGAGGTTGTTACAGTTACCCAAATAGAACTTTTAGCAGATGATGCTGAATAAGTGCCTGTAAATATTTGTTCTAAGTGGTCATTTACTATTTCACTAATATCAAATGAAACACTATTTTCAGAACCTAATGGTTTTTTCTGTAGTGAGTAAGTTGCATATAAATCATCGCATATTTCAGTTGAGGAACTTAAACCACCAAATACAGTTATATTGATTTGAAAGTAACTAAGGTTAGCATCTGTTTCTTGTGGTGTTCTTATAAAGAAAGGGCTTCTTGTTCTTATTATTGTACTCATTGTAAATCTAATTTATCTTCTAAAAATCCAGCAACTATTTCATCTCCGTATAAATCTAAACCACGTTCAAACGGTTTAGTAAAAAATAATGTTGCTCTAATACCTTTGTTTTTAATACTTCTTGCAATTAA
>WLWH01002448.1_pt1 | contig 10398 bp, 11 predicted proteins | sample 6712741 | NCBI WGS metagenome assembly WLWH01 (sample SAMN12718694, study PRJNA515312) | sponge metagenome | isolation source: marine sponge | host: Mycale hentscheli | place: New Zealand: South Island, Marlborough, Capsize Point | collected 2003-05-01 | reverse complement strand
ATCGGCCAGGGCTTGACCACCGACGCTGGCTTCACGTTTTCTTTTGAGGACTGGAATCTATTTGACGACATAGACGCGTGGTGCGAAGCAACCACGGGCACAAAGCGGCGGCACTCACAGGAGCGGATGAAGCCCGTGCATCTCAATATGTTGAAGCGGGCGGAGCAGCTCTCGGTGCATATGAGGTTGGAAAAGCAGTAGTTAAGAGAACATTTTTTAAGGGAAAAAACGGCAAACCAAAACCTACAGACGGCAAAGAAGGTGGAGGCGAGGAAGGGACTGGAGGCAGTGCAGATGCAGGTGCAGCAGAAGGATCACAAGGAGATTCATTTGGAAGTGGAGGCAATTCTTTAGCCCAAAATTCTACATCCGCCCATGAAGAAGCATTAGCCGATGAAGATTGGGACACGTCGCCCCCCGTTTCTCCACGAGCCAGCCAAGCTAATTTAGAAGATGATGCAACCGGTCCGCGAGCCAGCAATCCGGGTAGAATTAATGAGAGTGAGAGCGGTGTTGGAGGCGATGGAGAAGCGGCCGCCTTACCATCACAAACGGCATTTGAGGGTGAAGCTACACAGGCCAGAGTTGGACAGAATGTAGCACAAAATTTAGAGAGTTCTAATCCATTTGGAACTAGCCGTGCACCCCCCGCCAGCGAATCATCAGCCACAGATGCATTGGAATCTACACAGACAACCGCGACAGAATCAGCCAATAGAAGCTTAATTAGTCAAGCGGCCGAAGATACTGAAAAAGTTGGAAGAGGAATTGGCGAAGTAGCGGGTGAGATTGGCGGTGTTGAGGCAGAGGCAGTTGGCGCTATATCTGGCGCTAGTGCAGATGCAGCAGCGGCGGCAGGCGCTACTATTGGCGAAACTCTTGGTGCTATTGGCGCGGCTTTACCTGAAGTAGCCGGTGTGGCTCTTGTAGGATATGGACTTTATGATTTATTCCATCATCATCATCACAACCCCGCCCCCGTCACTCCAGCCGATACTGGCGTAAAAGTACCAAATAAACCTACTCTAAATCCATTAGCACAAGGCGCGACATCAGATATTAGATCAACTCGCGCTGAATTTACAACCCCTAGTTTTGATGCAGTCACAGATGTGGCGGGTAGTATATCCGCCTTTTAAATATTATAAAATATATATGTGCAAACATTCTAGAGAGATTAGGCTACTACGCGAATATTTTATAAAGACCCAACAATATTTTAAAGATGAAGCCTTAAAAAAAGATAGACATAGACGGATAGTATCCATGAATGATTATTACAAAAGAGAGCTACAAAAGCATATATCAAATAAAAAGTAAATCAATTTTACAAAGTATTTTACAAAAAATTGATCGTAAATTTATTCTAGTGGTATATGTGTGATGACTACTCCCACAACCCCCGATGAATTTAAGAATATGTTTGAATGCCCCGCTGCTGATGTTTGTGATTTGGCGATTCACAAAAGGGTTTTAATTATGAATGCATTTGCAAAGGAACACATTGCAGGTGATTGGAGTGATGATAAATGGGATAATTTTATTAAATATATGGATGCTCTAGCCAATCAAGGAGTATTCAATGATATTGTTGATGAATTCAAGGATAATTTTGAGATAGAATATGATGAGTGTCAAGCAAAAGAGTTGAAAAAAGCTGAAAATCGTGTAAAAGAACTTGAAAAAGAACTTGAAAAGCAAATTGAGGAGGAGGATGATGAGGAAAGATTGGAAAGATTAAGAGAGGCTGTAAGATCCGGTGAAATTGATGATTTTCAATCACATCATAACCGAGCGCTGGATGAACTATTTTAAATAATTTATTTAACATATTAATATTAATATTTTTTATTAATATTAATTATTCATTTTTTTTAAAATTTAATTAACCAGAAACAACCACATTACCGCCTTTAATAGCCATCTGGCGCTCAACAATAGCAAAATAAGTGATAGTCCGGCCAGCCTGATCAGTATTCTGATGAGTGACATTTGATATAATTCTAATAGGTGTCTGTCCTACCATAACCCCCTGTCCTATACCGCCATCAATAGTAAAATCAGCGCCCATGTAGTGCAGATTGCCCTCCATATTGCGAAGTTTTAATGAACCTTGACCTAATGCATCGGTGAGAAGTCCGCTCGCGTTAAAATAATTGTTGTTTACGGCTGCTCTCACGTTGCTTGCTTTAGATACTAGTGCATTAAAAGAATACTGTCCTGAACCAACATTAATATCAGTCCCGAAAACTTGAGATAATTGATGGGCTTTCATAGTTTCGCTGTCTAAATCAATTGGATAGACTTGTTTGTCATTTACCCTAATATTGTAGCGAGTGGGTGTCATATAAGCTTTTGAACCATATCGGCCCATTGGATTAGTCCCTGCATCATCGGTGCTGTCATGATAAAATCCTAATATTGACTGAACTTTCATTCCAGCAAGTCCTAAATCGTGAATTTCCTGCACCTCGCTAATATTACCCGCTCCAGTTGCTTGGGCAGCAAAACTAGTGTTTGTAGTGACTACATCTAGATATGGAATGACTAGTCCGCTGTCGCTCATAACCATTTCGGCTAATCTATTCATTCTCTCATCTGTATAAGTTAAATAATCGGCTAAAAATACAGCATCATTTACATTGACTTTTGCACTCTGTAAGTTGTTTGCAATTTGTGCCTCAAACTGTACAACAGTGCCGTTTTCAGCACCAGAACTCTGTTTGTTAAATGTGATTTCAATAGAACAAGGCTCATTAATTAAATATAGGGGAAGAGATACATTCCTCATAGCGGGGAATAGCTGACTTAATTTAATGTAGTATTGATTATTGTCTGCACCAGAAGTAATGAGAGCAAATTGGGGTAAGGGGTTTAGAATAGTTGCAGCGCCGGGAACTACATCGCGAAGTGAGTATTCACCTCCAGAACCAGCACCAGTTTCATCACGTTCGGGGCAGATAGTATCCATTGTTCCAACTCTAACCATATCTTTTTGGGATTTTTCCTCCTGTGTTTGGAATTGACGCCTTATTGTTGCATATTCGGGATAAGAGTCAGTGACAGCAACAACTTTAGAACCAATTCTCAAAACAGCTTGCTTAATTAAGGCATGAATACCAGTTGCAATGGGGAGAACTCCATCGCTAGAACCGGCATCAACAGATAGAGCAATACAAGAACCGGGATCTAAAATTCCTTTTCTCATGAGAACAAATCTCATGAATGTATCAGTTCTGACAATGGGGTTTAAAATATTTGTGTCAATTTCCATAGTATCAACGGACGCCATAGGTTTCACTGCTAATGCTTCGGGAATACTCATTTAAATTATATTGAGATAATATTTTTCCAGTTAATTCTGAACCATAATACCTTGTGGAGAATACATGAGTGAATTCTGCGCTAAAACATAAGTATAAATTGAATTAGGTGAATTACCATCTAGGTCGCTGACTATGCGGACACTATAAGGGACATTCCTATAATCAACACCAACATTAGAAAGTGGGTCAAGGCGAACACCAAGTCCGAAAACGGGCTCGGGGTCTGGGAGAGTATCAGTATCGGCTGGACCAGAATTAGGCTCATAGTGAGTTGGCGGGGCTTGAGTGACGTGAGTGCTAATTTTATTATTAGTAAAGGGACTTACTAATGTGTGAGTGATAGACTGATATGGCTTGATACTATCCATAAATTTAGTGTCTAATTCTGTCTGTGGGCGATTTTCAACACCTTGCTCTTTGACAAAAAGATCATAATCAAGGGGGAATTTTTGTCCGCCTCTTAAGAATGTTGCGCGCCTTATATTGGCGGTTGCTCCACTACTATTTTGAAGCCGTCCTGTGCTAAATCCGTCATGGCTATAATTATTAATATTGGAAGTGGGGATAAAGTTGTGATGGACAGCTAAAGTCCTAGAAGTTCCTAAATTAAGGGATTGTGTCTGATCACTAGAATTTAAGACACCATAAATCTGTGAAACAGAATTGTAGTTAATCTGTCCAGTGGCCGGGACAGAAAGTCGCGCCATACCCTCCTCATCGGGGACAAGAAGGTCATAAGATAGAGATAAATTTTTAAGCTGATAAAATGCACCATTAGCAATACCAGTGGCGAGAACCTGATTGCGCCTCACGTTATTCTGTGCATCAGTATCATAAAAATTATAACCAGATAGAGCATTAGAATCGGGGGAGAGCTGAAGTTCAACAGTGAGCCCGCGAAGTCCATTCTGTCCTAAAGGCAGACGCTGTCCAGAAGATAGAAGGCCAGTCCTTAAGGGGATAGAAAATTCTACCTCATTGTTCTGCTGACGTGCACCATTAAAAGATTTAGAAGCAGATACGGGATTACCAATCTGAAGATTAGTGTCATAATCATCTTGAGAATGTATAACAGGCATAGTGGAAGCAAGAAAACGTCCATAATTCCTAATAACCTCTAAAGTTCTGTTGTTCTCTGGGCTAGATAAAGTGATCTGATTAAGAGTGGCGGCTATACCAATGCGCTCATTTAAAGCAATACCGGCTGTAGCACTGGCCACAGTAGTGTTATTTGTGGGAAGCACTCCTGCATTATTATTGACACGTAAAACACCATTAAGACGTAGAGAATTTGTATCAAGTAACTTATTCTGTGTTGCAATGTTGAAAGTGCAGATCGGGAAACCATCCTTGAATGAATAGGTATTGTTGCTTGGCTGATTCACGGGGAATATTTGGGCTCGCTCCTTATTCGCTATATTCATTTAAAATATAATGAGATAATATTTTTCATTAAAATGCAGATACTTTGCCCCGAACAACTGTCATGCGCCGAAGATGACAAATATAATGATTATATATTTTCTGTTCAGTAGCATTCTGATAGAGAACCCGTAAAGATAGAGAGCGGTCATTAAGGTCAGTGACTTGATTATAACGACTAAAGCCCCTTGCAATTAAGAACCGATCCTCAACATTCTGTAAATCTCTCACTGCATATCCACAATTGACTAATGCCTTTTCAGTTTCTAATAGATGAAGAGCCTCTGTTCGGCTGGGAGTAAGATTGTATCTCTGCAATTCAATGGGTCTGTCTGGGATAAGATTACCACCTAGAACATATTGATAATTCTGCGCGCCATCAACCACACCGGACAGAGAGTCTGCAGTGATTTCAGTGTATACATTCTGCGGGAGTGGGACAGAAAGACATGAATATGCTCGCTCTGCATTAGTCGGGATAAGCTGTGTGCTTAATCCATTTACACTAGTTAAATTAAATTTATAGAGAGAATAAGTCTTAAAGTCCATAGCAAGCCCCTTATCACTCTGTATCTGATTCATCATAGCATCTACATAGCCCTGTGGGGGAGAAACCTGTCCACAAACGTACTGAAAGTCGCGAAGAGTGTAGCTTACTTTTGTAGACATACGGGCGCTGACAGAAGCATCAACGCTCTCATTACCAGTGGGGACAATACCATTCATTCTGTCTTTTGAGAGAATAGCAACGGGGTCGCCAGTGGCTAGAGTGCCGGGAATAGCTGTGCCTACACCATGATTGAAGTTAATGCCTAATGCAATCTGATCTGCATCACCAGTGCCTACGCCACCAGCATTACCCTCTGCCGGGCTCATAGCAGTAGTATTGGCTATTTTTACAATTATACCGGTTTCCGGTCCATTTGCGGTAAAAATGTATACACGATCACCAATATCATAGGGGTTGTTATTTTCGGGAGTTGCGGTTGTTTTCACACCATCAGCACCGGCTTTTGATACAGAGATATAAAAAATATCAGTCGCGGCCGCTGGCTTAACCACTGGGGGATTCACTAGGGGAAGAGTTGCACTTATCACGGGCATACCTCCGCCATGCGCTAATGCAGCCGCCCTCTGCTGGGCAGCCGTTCCTGTGGGAAGACTGGATAGAACGCCAAATGCACCGGTTTTAAATGTGAGTGCACGGTCGGGAGTGTCAAATGTTAATAGAAGACGTAAGCCAGAAGTCGCTACAAGGGGGAAAACTTTACCAGTCATAATACCGGTATAAAGGGGAGATTGTATCTGGACTTTTGCACCGGGCTGGGGTGCAGTGTCGCCTGCGCCTAAAGATATTACCTTATTAGCTCCACTCCAATCAGCATCACCACTCCAAAATAAACTGTCGCCTACATTGGGATTGAGATCCTGTCCCTCAAATGCGGCGCGCTTGTTCCTAATACTCTGATTAGCAGTCCAACCCCACCAATTAGCGGTTAAAACATTTAAATCTAGAATTTCCTCAATAGTAGATATACCATCACCGCTCTGAATGCGGACATCGCGAATGAGAGAAGTGAAACCGGCTTTAGGGTTAGGGATTGGCCTACCGCGCCCCTGCATCTGAAGCTCGCCCTCCATATTAGACTGACGGGGATCAATGAAGCCTAAAAACTGTGGAAGTAAAAAACGGGCTTGGATTTCAGTGCGGGGGTTGTAGTCAACCTGCGCCTCTGGCTTGATATTTACACTTTTAGTTGGAATAAACTGTGATGACTGGGGACTGCTCCTAAACATCTTATATATTATTCAAAGAAAAAAACATTAACAAAATTTACTAAATCTTTGTGAATGTTAAATGTTGTTAATTTAATATGTTAAAAATTGATTTAAAAAATGTTGTTTATAATATATAAAGATGCCCAAAGGTAGGACAGCAGGAGCACAAAACATCTTATTTTATAAATATTCACTACTACTCCCGAATGGAGAGATTAAACTGTTTAAATCACAAACAGAGCTACATAAATTATTAAATGTAAATAGAAGTAAATTAAGCCGGATTATTAATCATCCAGAAATTTGTCAAAACTGTGATATAGTCTGTAAAAAATTAGATCCCGCTCTCCCTGTATTTAAAAAAGTACCAAAAGGGAATTCATTTAAATATCAACTTATTGTATATGACAGCAAAGGGAATGACGTGGAAACAGAAATTCAACAAGAAACACAAATTTCCAGCGACGAAGAGCCATAGCATATCTGATTTAGCTAGAATTAGTGGAATCAAAAAAAGCATACTGCAAAAAGTATATAATCGCGGTATTGGAGCGTGGAAAACTAATCCACAGTCAGTAAGACTAAAAAGTGGAAAAAAAGCCCCATCAGCACCCCGTTCAGCTAAAATGGGTAAAGAGCAATGGGCCATGGCTAGGATCTATTCGTTTTTAGGCGGAGGTGGTGCACGTAAAGCAGACCGGGACTTATGGGATAAAAGAAAATAACATAATAATATATATGAGCCCGATATATATTATTAGTTGGATCTCTTGGAGATGGAAGTTAAAAACTATAGCTCTTGTTCTGTATTTTCTGTTGTAGGTGTGAGTTCAACACTAGGCTCTACATCAGGGACTTCGCGATCACAAGTCCACAACCCAAAACAACATCTAATATTTTTACATCTACTTAATTGTATTTGTGCTATTAAGCCGGTAAAAACACTCCCACAAGTTATAATTAATGCTCCTATTTCTGCACCGCTCCACATTTATATTAAGAACAGATATTTTTTCTCAATAAAAAAGCAATTTATTTTTTATATTAATTATATAAAAAATTGATATAAAAAACTTTTAATTAACTAATATATAAAATGTTCTGTCAAGAGTTCTACAACAAAGATGCAATTGATAAACTAGTCAAATGTGATCCCTATGAGTTGATGAATATGATGGACTGGCGGGACGGGAAAACAAATGCTAAATTTAAAAAACAAAAAGACAAAATAGAAGAGTGTATGAAAATATTGAGATTCTTAAACAACGCCAAAAAAAACAACTACAAAGCAAATATTCAATATAATCCAAGTGCAGACAATAGAGAAGGCAGATTATATTCAAGTCAAAAATCAATGCAAAATGTATGTTATTCTGTAAGGGATTTTATCCGGGCAGAAGACTTAATAGATTATGATATGAAAAATGCACACCCCACACTTGCAATCCACTTATTCAAAAAACTATTTGGAGAAACTGTTATGATCTCTACATTAAAAGATTATGAAAATAATAGAGCGGTTATTCTTGAAAATCATGGAATCACAAAAATGGAAGTCTTGGCTACAATGAATCAAGACCGCTGTCTTATTCAAAAACCATTCTTAAAAACACTCCACAAAGAATTAAAACCACTAAAACAAAAAATATTTAATAACCCCGATTATACTTATTTAAGGGGAACAAATACAAGAAACCCACACTCATCTGTACTAAATAAACTATTATGCATTGAAGAAAGAAAGATTATTGATAAAATTTTTAAGACCTACGGGTTTCAAGTAAATATGTTTGACGGATTTATGACAAATAAAAGTATTCCACTTGAAGAATTAAATGAACTCACAAAAGAACAAGGAATAAAATGGGATATTAAATGTCCAGCCCCGCTAGAATATATTGAACCCGATGAAAAAGAAGATGAGAGTATGTTAGTCAATTATAATCAACTAAAAGAAGAATTTGAGAAGAATAATTTTAAGTTAAGAAATCCAACTGTATTTGTTGAAGTAGGATCTGATGGGAAGCTTATTATGAGAAAAATAGCAGATTTTAAAGTAGTATATAATTGTCTATTTTATTATCTAGTAGGGGTTGATAAAAAAGGAAAAAAAAAGATTGAAAAAAAGAAATTTATTAATGCTTGGTTAGAAGACGAGTTTGCTAGGAGTTATGATAATGTAGATTTTTACCCGCCACCACTAGCCTGCCCTGATAAGGTATATAATTTATATAGCGGATTTGCTTATGAAAAAGAAGACTGGGAAAATAATTATGACAAAGGAGATTACACTCTTATTATGAATCATTTACGTCTACTAGCCGGAGATGACAAAACAGATGAATGTGTTGAATTTATTTTAAACTATCTAGCACACATTATTCAATATCCCGGAATAATGCCCCGTGTTTCTATGGTATTCCAATCGGATGAAGGAGCAGGTAAAAATATGTTCTTTGACAACTTTTTCAACCTTGTTGTTGGACGTAAATATTATTTAGCTAGTGAAAATGCAGATGATTTTGTAGGATCATGGGTGCAGTTAGATAATAAAATTTGTGCAGTGTGGAATGAAACAGAAGGCGCTGATACATTCAGAAAGATGGCGAAAATTAAAGCATTAATTACTGATGACCACGTGAGAATCAATCAGAAAAATATTCAACCGTATTATTTAAAATCACATTTAAGATTGTTGTTTTTCTCTAATAGATTGACACCAGTCCCCATCACAGCCGGAGATAGACGTTTTCAAGTTTTCAATTGTGGTAAGCCAGTAGGAGGAGATTATTATAATAAACTCTATGCAGCCATGACAGATAAAAATATTCTAAATGGGTTTGTAGGTATGCTAAAAGAAAGAAATGTAGATAATATAGATTTTAGAAGAAGCCGTGTTATGACAGAATATTATCAAGTTTTAAAATCAGGAAATAATGGTATGATTGATGCATTCATTAAAGATTTGTTTTATAAAAAAAGATTGCTTGCAAATGCAGAGGAAGTTGAAAAAATATATCAAGAAAATGGAGAACATTCTAATGTATTAAAAGTATCAACATTGTATAAAGATTATAAAGATTGGGGTGAAATAACCACTATTAAAATACAAGGCAGAAAGAAGTGGGGATATTGGTTCAAGAAAAATTATGGTGAAGGGTATTATGAAAAACAGATTAAAGGATCAAAATATTGGGTATTCCATACAGATATAATCTTGGATAAACTTGTAGACATTAAAGAAATTGATGAAGATGAGCGTGATGAGATTAAACAAGGTGTAAATGAAGATGTTGAAGAAAAAATTAAACATTCTAAAGAATCCAGTAATAACTAGATGAGGAAAATGTATGCACATTACGGTTGACCTAATGAAGCATGAGTGCCCATGTTCCATACGGAAAATGAACTATTACAAAACCTTGTTGTTACAAGTCCAAAGAGTGCGAGAAAGAAGTTTAGAGAAAGTATTTTTGAGTCGTGGGGATGGAAATGTATGTACTGTGATATCGAGCTTACCGAACAGACTGCAACTATTGATCATATAAAACCAAAGTTTAAAGGTGGTCATTCAACTAGAAGTAATATGGGTGCCTGTTGTAGTAAATGTAATTCAAATAAAGGATCACAATTAGTATCTGAGTATTTTAATAAGTCTCATCCATGCTATTCAGAGGAAAAGGCAAGTAAAATAAAGGGATGGACAGACCAACATTTTGTATTGTGGTCTTTAACACCTGAATAAATCATGAGACAGAGACAACTTAATGACAGACCATCTGCATTAGAAGCTAAATATGATCCAGAAGAAGAAGCTAAACAAGCTGAAGCTGATTCTTTTTTAGGAGATTACACAGAAGATGTGATTAAA
>WLWH01002447.1_pt1 | contig 10400 bp, 9 predicted proteins | sample 6712741 | NCBI WGS metagenome assembly WLWH01 (sample SAMN12718694, study PRJNA515312) | sponge metagenome | isolation source: marine sponge | host: Mycale hentscheli | place: New Zealand: South Island, Marlborough, Capsize Point | collected 2003-05-01 | reverse complement strand
AATAAGTAAGGATAAAAGTAAAAAAAGTTATGGCTTTCGATTTTCCAGATACTAGTGGATTGGCTAACGGTTATCGTGTCATAAACCCAAAGACTGGTACAGAATATGCGTGGATAGTAGCATCACAAAAATGGGTGCTTGTTAACAGTGGGACGACTGGTGATTATGTGAAGAAGTCTGGAGACGTTATGTCCGGACCTCTGATAATGAGTAACGGAGATCTACTTAACCCAGCACCAATTGATATTACAGACGACGATCAAGCCGTACATAAATTTTATGTAGATGAAACCATTGACGAATTCCTGCCTGACCTAGATGACGATCTTCAGCAGCCTGACACGATTGACGAACGCTACGTCAACAAAAAAGGTGGCGACTCAATGCAAGGACCACTTACAGTCACAGGAGGTCGCAGCGCTGGGGCCGACGGTCTGGAAGGTACTGTTAAAGCTCTAAATATTGATAGTGGTCAAAATGGCTCCCTTCAATTAAAGTTCAACGGTAATACCAGAGCTTATGTTGGCGACTCTGATTTTACTCTTATTCCAAATCTTAAATTCAATGGTGGTAATAAATCAATCTATGCTGGAAACGCTAAGAAAGGTTTTACCGTTAATGACCAGGGTGTATTCTATGAAGGTAATTATACCGCCGACAAGCACGTTGCTACTAAGAAAAATGTAGAGGATGCTATTGACGCAGCTACTACGGATAAAGAAGGTCATTTTACTTGGGATGCCTCATCTACTGTCCTACCTATTGGTGCTTGGCAATTTGAAGGTAGAAGTACTCCCAGCTATGAAGAACCTGGTGTTCAAGTTATCAACCTTCAGAAAGTAGATAACGATGGTCAATCGTTTGATACTACTGACTTTGTTGTTGGTGGTCAAATTGAAATCTCAAATCAAACTAATAGTGATCATCTTGTTGGTTCTATTACTAATGTTGTTGACGGTGGACCTGAATCTATTCAGATTACCTTTATTCGTATCAGAGCACAAGGTCAAGCTACTGGTGATCAAATCATCAAAACTATTGTTGACATCTCAGCACCTTATGTAAAGATTGCTGGTGACACAATGGTGGGTGATCTCACCATGCAAGACGCTAAGATCCAGTTTGATACTGATGATCTAAATACAAAGTACATTGATTTCAAGCGTCCTAATGGCGAGTATATTACTGCAATTAACTTTTCGAATAACAATGATGTAGCTAGTCAAGAAGGTGGCTATGAAGTTCACCTTAGTGGGTTTACTTCCTATAACCGTCTACGCCTAACTGGACGAAATAGTACTAGTGATCCTAATATGTTTGAGGCTCGTGCTGATGGAGTAATGACCTTCCTCAAGGACGTTGGCTTTGATAATAATCGGATTACAAATTTAGGTGATGCTATACAAGACACTGATGCTGTACCTTACGGTCAAGTTGTAGCAGAAGTAAAAGATGCGTTTGACAAAATCCTAGATGTTGGATCACAAGCCGAATATACCGTATGGAATAGCGGCTCGTTGGTTCCTGGCTATATGTTCCCAAGGGACAACAGTGGTAACCTCAAGTTAAGGCCATCTGATATCACAGTCATTGAGTTCCACAAGACCGACATTGCTGGTTTAGAAGCTGACTTCAATTCATTGAAAGATGGTGACCGCTTGGTGATTGTTGATGTTGATAACAGTCACGTCAGTAAGTACCGGGTAGATGATCCCCCAACAGTAAGCGGAGATAAGTATCTTGTCAAAATTGCTTCCGGTGAAGGTGACGATTTAGAACTAGGACATAACGTTGATATCTTCTTCCAAGAGTTCCAAGTCGGTGTGGACCTTGACGATTATGTCAAGAAAGCTGGCGACACAATGACTGGTGATCTTGAGATTAATCGTACTGCTGATGATGATCACGCGGCGACACTGTTGCTTAAAGGTAAACGTCCCAGTACTAATGATGCAGTTGCTACAATTCAATTCCAGAACAACACTAACCAAACCATTGGTTATCTTACATATCGTGCTTATGGTACTTATGGGTACTTTAAGATTAACCGTGATGTAGAATTCAACAATAAGAAACTACTTAATGTTGATCAGATTGATTTTACTTCTCCTGGCATTTTAAAAGTCAATGATGAGAATGCACTTACCATAAGACGAGCTGCTAATGGTAATGATGGAAACGCTAACTTCCAAATCTCTAGAGCGCCCAACACTCGCCGCACCTTTGCTATTAGAGGTCAAGATACAGACGGGACTGAAAGAGATGTTTTCTACTGCTACGCCAACCGTACTGATGGCGATGCTATTAACTACTTCGGTAAACAGACTGCAGACGACCACATTGCCACTGTTGGAAAGATTAAAGAACTGATTTCTACTGCTGGTGATGAGAACGGTGAAATTATTCAACGTCATGGTCCCTTCCATTTTGCCGGTATTGGTTCTGCTGTTAACCCTGGACAATTTTCAACAGATGTTGGTCCACTTAAACAGGTAAGGCAGATTACATTCAACCGTACAAACCTTGATGGTGAGGATGATTATTGGTCGGACCTTGCTCCAGGTGAAGTATTTACTATCGGTCAAAAGAGTGGTCCTGACTACTATATTGTTAACTACACAGTAAGAGAGCTTCAGCAATATAGTACTGCTACCATCATTGATGTAGATGCTACACAAACAGTTGTTAGCTACTCTGACGGTAATGTTGTTTATAACCCTGCTGATGCCTTTGGGTTTATTAGCAATACTGATACCTTTGTTTTAGAGAGTCAGCCAGCAACTCTAAACGGTGCTAGTGTACTTGCTCTAAAAGCCTCTCCTTCTCCTGCTTTCCATAGCTTTAGACTGAACTCAAATCAAACTGTACCTCTACTTGGCGTTCCTAGAGGACAGATGGTCTTCTCAGGTGGAGCCACTATCCAAAATCCTGGTGCCATTGTTGTTTCCGGGTATGATCGCTATGGCAATGGAATACAGAATGGTTCAAACTCATTTGATTGCCCAGGTTCAATCCTTGAGCTACACCGTAGAAATTTAGATGGTTCAACCATTTTGTGCCGTATCTACCAGTTTGACAGGTTAGTTGGTGTTGCCAGCGGAGAAAAGATTACTTATAGAGATCTACATCTTCTATATCAAGCTACTAATGGTACAGCTGCCGTTCCAGATCCTGGCACGATGGAAGCAGGTGCTGACTATTTACTGAAGCAACAGATTAACTTCTCTGCTTCTGCTTTTGTTATCGATGAAGAAGGAGACCCTCACTTTGAGGATCATCCTCTAGAAGATGTGGGAGAACCTGTTGCTGATACTGATGCTGCAACTAAAGGCTATGTTGACTCGCAAATTGAGTCATCCTTAGGTGGTGGTTCAGTGGGCCTTGACGAATATGTCAAGAAAACTGGTGACACAATGACCGGAAACTTATCTATTGATAAGTCGGCAAACGGACCAGCAGCTGGTGGATCGACCGGTCAAGAAGCCATGCTCACGCTTAAGGGTGACCGTACTGGCACAACACATGCAATTGGTACTATTCAATTCGCGAATGCTTCTGCACCAACTAAAACTGGGAATCTGACGTATCGTACTGATACAGAAAACTCGTGGTTTAACCTAAATGCAGAGCTTAATATTAGTAATAATGGTTTAAAAACTAACAAACTAAGTCCTTACTCTGGTTCTATTACTACCTTTGACAAGAAGATGGACTTTACGCAAACGAGTGACGTTAACGCTCGTTTTAAGAAAGGATTCGTAATTAAAAAGCAAGGTCAAAGTATAGACGGCACTAACATCTTAGCTGCTTACAGCGATTTTGTTGAATACAACGGACCTACAAACACAGACACTCGCATCGCTAATCGCAAGTGGATTTGGGATAATACTGTCCGTGATTACAAAACTGACAGTGGTTGGTCGGAAACAAGCGGATTATATATTAACGCGAAAAGTAGAGGAAAAGTTCAAAACCCAGGTGGCTCCCTTCTAAACAAACACAACTATGAATTCCTTGTCAGTGCTACTGGCTATGGATCGTTCTATGTGATAGGCAACGATGCCTGTGTCAGAAATGATATGTATGTCAAGTCGTTTGCAGAAGACAGTAACCCTAAAGGTAATAGGGTTGCGACTGTATCTAGTAGCCGTTCAATGATGGGCGGTATGCGCGAGGCAATTCTTGGGGCGACAGACTTTGAAAACCTTAAGTCAAGGTTGCTTGCCAAATTAGAGGAGATGGAAAACAGCAATGAATTTTCTGAAGAGCCTACTACATTTGATATACCTGAATGAAATTACTAAAATAAAACTAAGCACTTACTCGTTAGATACAATATAAAGGAAGGCATCTTAACAATATAATGCCAGCATTAAAAGTACGAGGGCTGCATACAGCAGACACAGCTTCAATTTATTCCACTGATGAAGTGGGAACAATTGATGATACCTTTTTATTCCCTAAGTGGTGGGATAAGAAGGCTAATAACGTTGAGTATATACGCTGCTTCAAGCTGCATATGTCACGCGTCTGTGACGACATTGATCTTATTATCCCAGCAAGCCACGATGTAGAAATCCGTGGAGAATACGACGGTAATGTTGGCTTCCGTATTGACTACCACCGTGGTGTCAAGCGGATGGCGTTGACTGCTCATAACTCAACCACAGTTGTCGCAGAGTACGTATTTCCAACACGACCTAGTCAGCAACCAAGTTATAAAGAATTTGGTGCTGGTCCAATCGTCTGTTTCTCATCTAGCGTGCTTGGTGATTGGGAAACCTTCTACTTTGAACACAAACCTACGCTGGACTTGGGAACCCTCACCGCAGCTGACGGCTTCTATGACTTAAATCAAGAAGAGTTCCACGGTTTTGATATGGGCGATTTACCTGAACCGCCTGACGTAATTGCAGACCTAGGCACTGTGACGTTCATAATGTCAGCCCCTCCAGATAATGCCGCCAACGGTTTGACAGTAAATGCTGTTAGAACAGCAAATGTTGAGTCATACAAAGGCAGCGAACTATTAGACTATGGTTTGTTTAATTATGAGTGGACATTACCTCCATTCCTTGAGTTTACTTCTGACTCATTGCACGAATCAGACGGTTACATAGCAGAGTTCAAAGTGAAATCATCCGGTGCTGGACTTATTCGCTGCAATGTAACAATCAAAAATCCAGATGAATTTTCAATGGATAATTGGGAACCTCATACCGTATCGCTGCAGGTTTATTCGAGTTGATACAGCAAGTTAGAATAGAAATAACGTAGATTATTAAATCAATGGCAGATCAGTTGCAATTACGAGGAGGCACTACCGCTGAATCGCAAGTATTTGTAGGAGCCGTTCGTGAGGTAACCGTTGATACCGAGCTGAAAACTCTGCGTATCCACGACGGTGTAACACCTGGCGGTCACCTTGTTGAGCTTCACGCAGAAGCTTTTGCCGCTCGTGGAGTGGTGTCTGCTAGCAGTGCGACTGCACTTGACACTGTACGTTCTACACTACAGCAAGCAATTGATGATGCAATCGCCGCTCGTGATGCTGCCGATGCTGCAACTTTAACGTCAGCTAATACGTACACCGACACAAAAGTTAGTGAAGTCCTCGGTGGCTCACCTGACTTGCTAAATACTCTTAATGAGTTAGCAGAAGCAATTGGTGATGACGCTGATTTTATTACAACAATCAACGCATCAGTAGCTGCTGTTCAAGCAGATGTAGATGCTAATGAATCTGCTATACAAGCAGATGTAGATGCTAATCAATCTGCTGCTGAAGCATCTATTGCTGCGTTAACTACAGACGTAAATAGCAATGAAGCAACAGCACTTGCTGGACGGAATGCTTTATCAACACGACTAGACGTACTGGAAACAGACCCAACTACAGCAACAGCACTTGCTAGCCAGCTGACTACAGTTCAAGGCTTAATTAATGCTGTTCAAACAAATGTTGATCTCAATGAAGCAGACGGAGATGCTGCTGTTTTAGCAGAAGCCACATCTCGTATTGCTGCTGATAACGCTTTGACTTCTTCGGTTACAGCTGAAACTACAGCAAGGACTACAGCAGATACAACTCTACAAACTAATATCACAGCAGAAGAGACAAGTCGCGTCTCTGATGTTGCTACATTAACGGCTACTATTAATACAAATGAAGCCGCTCACGTTGTTTCACATAATACGCTACAAAGCAGTATTGATACAATTAATGTAGACCGCACAAATCTGGAAGAAAGACTTCTTCACGCAGGTTTAGCGACTGGAATTCTTTACGTTTCAAATTTTGCCGGAGGCTAATTAAATGACTGCTATTACAACTCTTGGAGTAGACAATCTGTCACTCAGGGGAGCAGGCACTGAATACAATCTTTGTACAAGGTTGTTTACGACCAAAGCGGAAGCTGACGCAGCCCTTGCTTTGGGCGCAGCTTCTGGTGGCTGGGTGCCTACTGCTGGTAAGACCAACATCTGCTTGACTGCTGATGAAGGCATCCTGAAGTATGACTTTAATACAACCGCACTTGTCAACTCTGACAGTGCTACCCGCGCCTACGTTGATGCTCAAGTAGCTGCTCTTGTTGATAGCGCACCTGGTGCTCTTGACACTCTTAATGAGCTCGCTGCTGCCATCAATGATGACGCCAACGCATTCAACACACTGAACAACGCTATTGCTGCTGTTCAGGCAGACGTTAATCAAAATGAAACTGACGCTGATGCCGCAATCGCAGCAGTACAAGCTGATGTAGACCAGAACGAATCTGATGCTGATACAGCTATTGCTGCTGTACAAGCTGATGTTGACCAGAATGAAACTGATGGAGACGCTGCTGACGCTGCTCTCTCCGGTCGTCTCGATACTCTCGAAGCTGATCCAACGACACAAACACTGCTGACCGCAGAAGCAACCACACGTGCTACTGCTGATACCGCATTGTCTGGTCGTCTCGATACTCTCGAAGCAGACCCCACCACTGCAACTGCTCTGGCTGCAGTTCAAGCTGATGTTAATCAGAACGAAACTGATTGTGATTCAGCTGATGCTGCGCTCTCTGCTCGTATCACGACACTTGAAGCTGATCCAACTACAGCAGCAGCCGTAGCAGCAGTACAAGCAGACGTTGATCAAAACGAAGCTGATGCTGATACAGCTATTGCACTGAAAGCAGACATTGCTTCCCCAACGTTTACTGGTACGCCAACAGCTCCTACCGCTTCTGCTGGTACGAACACCACACAACTGGCTACTACCGCATACGTCAGTACAGCTGTTTCTGACTTGATTGATAGTGCTCCTGGTGCTATCAACACCTTGAACGAACTCGCAGCTGCCCTGGGTGATGACGCAAACTTCTCAACCACCATCACTAACAGCATTGCCGCTGTTCAGGCTGATGTAAACCAGAACGAATCTGATGCTGACACAGCTATTGCTGGTCACAACACTCGTTTGAATGCTCTTGAAGGTAATGCTGCTGTAACCGATCCGACGACAGCCACAGCAGTTGCCGCAGTTCAAGCTGATGTCGATGCTAATGAGACTGCTTCTGATAACGCAGAAGCCGCACTCTCTGGACGCCTCGATACTCTCGAAGTTGACCCTGTAACTAAGACTTACGTTGATAACACAACATCTGTTGAAGCAGTCACACGTGCTGCTCAAGATGATGCGATCCTCAATGGCACTTCTAATCACTCCGGCTTCAAGCTGGGTAATGTGACTATTACTGCTACTGGTACTGAACTAAATTACGTTGATGGTGTTACTTCGTCAATTCAAACTCAGCTCGACGCTAAGTTAGCTTCAGAGACAATCACACTAACTGCCTTTAAGACAGTTGTTGCTGCTTCATCTGACTTCGGTGACTTCCAGACTCGTGTTGCCGCACTTTGATAACTGATGAATAAACAAAAATTCCTACTACAAATGTTAGCGGGAATTTTTACTTTTCAAGCCTGCCTCTTTGGGGTGGGCTTTTATTATTGCGCTAAAGAAGGTGGACTATCAGCCTGTCCAAAGATAGGTGAGCGTTATGAGAATACATTCAACGTGATGATTGCTACAACACTTGCGTTGATAACTGGGGCCAGCATTAAAGAATAAGCACGCCCCATATTACCTTATAGATAGTTATAATAATGATAGAGGATTACCGCTATCATAATGAAAACTAAACCGCTACCTTCGCTAAAACGATTACAAGAACTACTGAATTATGACCCACTCACAGGTAACTTTACCTGGAAAGTAAGTAAAGGCCCAAAGCCATCTGGCTCTAACGCAGGACAACGATGGGTTACTTATATTCGTATTAAGATTGATGGTAAACAATATTCAGCTCATCGTATTGCTTGGTTGATGATAACAGGTAAAGACCCTGGCGAAAATATTGTAGACCACATCGATTGCGACAAACACAACAATTGTGCTAGTAATCTACAACTAGCAACACCAAGTGAGAACGGTGCTAAAACATTAAGAGGAGAACCAAAGTGTTATCAACGATGTGGTCCTAAACGAAACTGGTTCCAAGCAATTTATACACTTAATGGGAAACGTATAATTTGTGGAACATTTAGAACAGCAGAAGAGGCAAGCAAAGTAGGAAGAGAAGCAAGGCGAATTGCTAGGGGGCTATGACGCTCTGCTTGTATTCAATAGTTATTGGCTAGCATTAATAACAGGAGCCTCTATAAAGGAGTAGTTATGTTTGAAGCATCTGACTTTGAATTAAGCATAGAAAAAGAATTAAGACTGCGTGTAATCGATAAAGAAATTGAAGACTGCACAGATATTGAAGCAGTTAAAGATCAACTAAAGTTATGTGCTCATTCATTAATGAAGTATCAACACTTGCTAGAAGTGACTTTAAAACGGCAGATTACAAATGACCTTACTAATTTTATGGATAAAATAGATATAAGTCAGATAGAAGCGGATGCCTAATCAGAATCAACAGGAAGATCAATATAGCAGGGTATATCGTTATATCAAGCCAGGCAATACAGATCCTGGTACTTGGCGATTAGCATACCCCTCGCAAAACTTCAGTGGTGGTGGATCCGGTGGCGGTGGATCACCTATTGATGTTGATGGCATTCCACCTGTTGAAGTTGATACAACAGTTGGAGCAATTACAGTACATACTGTGTCATTGAACTTTCAGAAGCTAAAGCCTCGTAGGTAAAACCAAGTATAATAAATAAAGAACACAGTTTAATCGTTAGTCAATAGTTATGGCCTTAGACTCCACCGATCTATTTGTCGTACAAAGTCAAACCGACGCTGAACTTTATAAGCTCAGTCTTAATGACTTAGAAGCTCACCTTGGCGGTGGTGCTGGTATTCAATTAAGAGGTTCAGTAGACCTACTCCAGCCTCCGACAGGTCAAATCCATTTGCCTCAAGTGAATGGTGATATGTATATCGTCCAAACCGATGCATTAGTTATCAATGCTGGTTGGACAATGAAAGGTGGAGTTACCTCCGCAGATGCTAATGACCGTATTGCTTGGATCGCAGACGACAGCGCATATGAGCTAATTGCTGGTGGATCTAACACTGGCGGTACCGTTACTGATGTGATTGGTACTGACCCGATTGAAGTTGATATGATCAGCGATCCCACCAAGCCGGTGGTATCTGTTAAAGAAGCAACGACTACTAGCACTGGTGTTGTAGCACGTTTGGCACTTGCTACTGATGTTGACTCTACTAACAATAGCCCTGCTAGTGATGCTGTAGTTACAGCTGATTTGCTTAATGCTACTAACAAGGTTGTTGACGCTCTTGCCCTGTCACCCGGTGGTGTACAAACAGTCGCAACAGATGACGTTAACAATAACGATGCACTGAGTGTTAATCCTCAAACTGGCAACGCAAAGATTGAGATTAAAACTTCAAGTGATACTGACTACGGTGTTGTACAACTTGCTGATGCTGCTGATATTACAACAGGTACAGCAGGTGCTGGTGCCGTTGTCTCTGCAGATCAACTAAAAGATGTAATTGATACAATCCCAACTACTGGGGACTTCGGTCTGCTTACTATTCAAGAAGGTGGTACAGATATTGTAGCCGGTGCTTTGGACATTACTGATACATCAGGTGATGTTGAGATTGGAGTTAAGGAAGGCACCTTTGTTCCTGCTGATTTTAACTCATTACCATCTATCATTTGATAAGTAGGTAACTTATGGCATTAGAAAATACCGATCTGTTTATTGCACAGAGACCTGCTTCAGGCGACTTATACAAGCTTCGTGCTGATGTACTCCAAACTAAATTAGCAGATGGCAGCTTTGATGAAACGTTGCTTGTGTGGAATGGTGCTAACTGGGTTCCTTCAGACATGACTGGTGTACCTATTGGTATAACTACAGAT
>WLWH01002439.1_pt1 | contig 10445 bp, 21 predicted proteins | sample 6712741 | NCBI WGS metagenome assembly WLWH01 (sample SAMN12718694, study PRJNA515312) | sponge metagenome | isolation source: marine sponge | host: Mycale hentscheli | place: New Zealand: South Island, Marlborough, Capsize Point | collected 2003-05-01 | reverse complement strand
CCCTATAACTTTGTTTTCTTTGTTCGGCAGTTCCTTTCGGCACCATGCCTTTATTTTCTTCACGCTTATAAATCCAGTAGTCCTTATAGCGTTTGTCTCCAATACTTGCGACCTTAAACCCATCCTTGTATACATCTATTTTTTTATACTTGGATGCGCTGGGCCTAATGGCTACACCTAACCGTTTGGCGGATTTTCGTTGTTCAGTAAGGATCCGGTACATTATGTTTCGGTTCCGGGTTCAACATTGTTACGGCGTGTCTTAATCCCTGGCGAAACGCTAAATGTGTCATCATCTTTAACGGTTCGTTTAGATCGTAACCTTTTAACAATACTACCAGCATATCTTCTGCCGTTTCGCAGTTTTTTAATGCCGGTTCAATCTCATTTTTAAAGTAAGCTTGTTTATAATCCATACTCGTCGTAAATAGTAGTAGGTTCATCCGCAGTTTCCGGGGCGGCTTGAGGCCTTGGGCTTGCTTGTTGCCCAGTCATTGCTTGTATTTTTCGTTCTTGTAATTCAAAATATTTATCAGCCAGGGCCGGAAGTAATGGCGCAATTTGACTAATTAAATTTACCGTGTTATCGGCCATCTCCGTAGTTTCCGTATCGTTAATTTCACTATACAAAGACTCCAGTTCTTCTTCCAGTTCCGAAATTTTACGATCACGTTCCCTAACCATGTACTCCAGGCGTTCAATTTTGCTACGATCTTCCAAGGCCTGGCTAAAAGTTCTTACCGGTTCCATAGGTGTTTCATTTTCTAAGGTTGTTAATACTGGCGTTTCTACTTCGGTCTCCTCTATGTTCTTACCTTGAACCATAACTACATCACACGTTCCCCTGGCTTTTCTACAAAAACCAAGGCGGTAAGGGTAACTGGGGTTTGGATTACTGGCCATGTACTCCAAGGCCTTTTCCATATCCATTTCCAGGTTCTTAGTCCACACCCTTTTTTGGGGGTGTATAATACAGTTATCCTTATCCATAATGTTGCCCGGCTTATCGGCCAACATTAAGTAAGTGTAATTAGCGGATTTTCGTTTTTCAATCTCTTGTCGTACTGCGTTTATATCCATATTATCCTAATTGTTCCGGGGTTTGATTTGTATATAATGCGTAATGAATATTCAAAAAGTAGTTACATGCTGCCGCTTCTCTAAAATCTAAGCCAAATTTATCTTGTAACCATTGTGTAGGCTCTATTAAACCGTCTACTTGATCCGGTACGGCAAATGACTGATCCTGGGCATTACCAGGAACACCGCCTAAACCATAGTCTAAGAAATTGGCCAGGGAAGGTTGTACAAAATTTAATGGACTGGCCGCATTACTACTAAAAATACTTTCAACATTCATACTCGCCGCAGATCCACCATAGGTTAAAGACTGTGGCGTTTTATTTGTTACTGGTATAGTATTAGCCGAATTTAATTCTACACGTTGTATAAGGCCAACGGTAATGGCTACATCCTGGCTTGAAATAATATAAACCTGGCGCAATATGGGGTTGTTATTAATTTCGTAACGGTCAGTTAAAGTACCGCCACTATCTTCTCCGCTTCTCCTACAGTCTACGTGATGAATAAACGGATGAAAAGACTGTCCAGTAAAAAAAGATACTTGTTGCGTTTCAAAGGCTCTAATATTCGGGGGGTTGTCTTTAGGGTTGGTTCCAATAGTTCCATCTCCTAAAGTTAAACCACCACCAGCCGGTGAAAAGTCATAACCAAAAATTATAATATAACTGTTTGGAGTAACTGGTAATACGGACTGGCCGCCCATTCCAGTTTGGAACGTTCCGTAACGTGCTTTACCGCTTTTAATGTCTTGTTCTATTAATGTAGGTATCATATAATTTTAAAAAAAAAAGGCCAGGCCATAGGCCCGGCCCAATTAACCAATAAACCAACACAATCTATATCTCGTTACGGTAATAAACCGTAGCATTTAAAATTTGTGTAGCACCGCTACTGTTGGTTACTTTCAACAATATTGTATCCTGGCCAGTTAATCGGCGAGGAAACGGTACAAAAAAGGGGAAACCACCAGTAAAGCCAGCACCCGGTCCTAACGCATAGTGGTACGCCACGTCATCGTCAATAACTACATCATTATTAACAATTAATGTAATGCGCAACTGTGCCGGATCAATAATAGTTCCTGGGGCGGCCGCAGTCGTAGAGGTCAATAAAATACCTTCAAACTGTTTAGCCAATCCTGACAAACTTAACGTTTGATCAGCACCGGTAACGGGAACCGTTAATTGAAATCCCTTGCTTCTAAGTCCCTGACGATATGTAATATCTTGTTTCATAGTTTAGGGTTTTTAGAATGTATTACCAGCCGAGAAAATAACCCCGTAACCTTTTAATCCCAACGTTATGTTAGTATCCGCTAACACGTTTACCTGTGGAATTTGCAAAGAGGCTTGGAAATTAACTTGAGGCGGTATAATAATATCCGTAAGCAATCGAATTTCGCTGGTGTTATTGTCCGTATTGCTACTGTGCAAACGATCAAACGAAACACCACGGTTCGTACTGTTAAACGAAATATCCAAATCTTTAATTACTACCTGGTTTCCAACTGTAATATTTAACAAACAGTGGTTAGGGAAAATGCTAGTAGCACTACTGGATAAGAAAATAGATTTGATTACCATACTTTCCGATGAATCCAGTTTGTTTGTGGTTAGGTTAGTTTGAAACTCATCCTTACCATTAAAGTTTTTGAAAAACTCAAAGAATGTTTGGTTCAACTCACTATCTACACTATCGTAAACATAACGTGTAGTTTGCTGTCCCATCATTCCAGCACCAAGTTTACTATTTATTTGGTTTAATTTATTTACTTGACTCATTAGATAGAAGTATTAAAGTCCAACAATACACCAGTTCCAAACAAATAAATACCAATACGGCTATTAACTGCCGCACGTGTAGTGGTATTATATGTTTTCGCTACAATCTTATATTCTACTTGAGGTGGAATTAAGATACCAACGCCCTCGAGATCTAAAACGTGAGATTGAGCAGATCCATCAACAAAAAACGCTTGTTGGCCGTGAGCCTCAATACAAACATCTTTCATAACAGTTTTGTTACCAATGATCAAATCAAATTTAACGCCTATATCCGTAGCGGATCCGTAGTTTTCGCCATCATCTGCCGTAGCTTGAAAAAAACCGATTTTTTCAACCAATAAACATTCGTTTACCTGGAATTGGTTTCCGGTCGCACCAACATTACTAATTGGAAAAGGTCTTTGCTGGGCATTTTCAAATAAGGTTGCAGTATTTGTAGTAGCATCTACATCTTGATCATACACAACACGTGTAGTTCCTTGCATGTACTTTAAACTTGATAATCCAAGTTTATTCGCTACGTACAAAATTTTATCCTGGGCCTTTACATTACCTTTTACAGTACGTGCCGGCATTGGGCTTGTAATTGCCATAATTAACTATTTTTTAGGTTCAACAATCAATTACAGTCCTGGTACCTCGTATCCGGCCAACGTGTAATCAGAGGCATAAACACCCGAATTATCTTCCAGGTACATAGCGTCTGCAACGCCACCGTAAGCACTACCACCAGCAAGGAATCCACCTACACCTGGTAAATTAGACAATACTTTTGGTCCAGCGTATCCGGCCATACCCATAGCAATTTCCGGTTGCTTTAAAAACAAGCTGGTTGCAACTGCACCAGCCAAACCAGTATAAGGAGCAAATCCTGGGCTAATTGCGTTACCGGCCGTATTAGTCAATACTGAGGCAATAACGCCACCAAGCGCGCCTTTGGCCGTACCCATTACGGCTGCATTCATTTTTGCAGAAGTAATTTTTTGTCCCATTGAACGACGACGACGACGTGTAGGGGTTCTGCGTGTTACTCTTTTACGAGGCATAATTCAAAAATTTATTTTGTTAAATATATAAAAAAATTAAATACCGCCATGTGGCTGACCCATTCCTGGATCAAAAGTAATTAAACTACTTGTGGGATCAATAGCCTTACGATCACTACCACCAGGTCCAGGACTAATAATAGGCACAACCTGGGTATCGTTTTTAGGCCAAATACCCATTTCAATTTCACTTTTGCGTTTCATGTAAAAATCTTTGATCTCATTTTTACTAAAAGTGTTTTGTAATACTCGTTGATATAATGCCTCGGTACGCTTTTGCATGTCCGCTATTCGCCGGGTTTCTTTTAACAAAAACGCCTGGCGGTTCTTTGCATTTTTAATTAGTTGTTCCAGTTGCGTTACATCTTCTTCTTTGCCGGTTGGTATTAGTGCCTGGTATTTTTCAATATCTAAACCCAGGGATCGGATCTCGCGCCAATAATTACAAGATTCTTTCCAGTTGTTACGGCTTTTTGGATTAATAGGCACTACATTAAAAATCGCCGGGCGTTTTTTCCAAAACCATGGGCAAACTAAATGATCCGGGCCTTTTGGTTGGCCTTGCCGACCATTAGCAATTTGAATAAGATCGTATAATTCTTGACCAGGGGGCAAAGTTTTATAATCGGGCGTGTTTTTACGCAACAAATAAATGCCCAAAGCAATTAATAATAATTTCTCCATCACTTTTTCATAAAATATAGGTACGCCAACAATCCACCGCCCAATATTAACATAGTTCTTTGGTCCAAAAACGGAATCATGGCCTTACGCTGTTGGTACACTTGTGAAACCCTTGAAAGGGTAATCGCATCTATTTCTCGTTTTTCAGCCGTAGCGTTTAATAGATCCCCACTAATTAATTTTAGCTGGTTATCTATTTGTTGGGTTGTCATTTCATTTAAATTTTGAAAACTATATTGGTTAAGGTCGTAAAGATCCTGGATCCTATTATTAACGCGATATAATTGGACAGTCTTAGCAAAGTTTTTAAGGAAATCTACAATCTTTTTAAAGTTTCTTACCACCCACAATCCGGCATCTACATACCACTTTGCGCCCATTCCCTCATCGTCCTCTAATAATTCTTCTAATTCCTGTAGGTTTTCTAAACTTAACGTGGGCAATTCTTCTTCTGCATTTTGTTTAGACTGGGCTTTTAATAGGGCTTTTTCGGCGTAAACGCCGCCTTCTTCAATTGCTTGGTATAAAATGGCTCGATTTGGAACCTTAGCCGCATCCGGCAAATTTAGATCCGGAACCCTGGGGTAACGTGCGCTGGACATTCCCGGCCCATCGTGTAATTGTAACAACATAATAAACTAATTAGCGGCTCTAATATACGTTAATAATCTTTTTGTTTGTGTAGTTTCTGGTTTCCCCATAGTAAGGATTTACCAAATCAAACGGTACCCACTTACCATTGTCTAAAACTTCGCAGTATACATGAGAAGGGGCGGCCGTACTGTTACCTACGATTACAATACGACATGGAATACCAGCCGCAATACAACACGCCACTGCCGTTATGGTAAAACAATCGCAATCCCCAGCACCTGTAACACCCCAATAATTATCCTCAAACATACTGGGCATACTTTGTAGCAACTCAACGCCTGGGGGATCGTTACGGTAGGTTGTGTTTTGCCGTAAAATCCAAAATAATTCTTTAGGAGTACAATTAGCCGGTACGAAATCTTCCGCATAATCAATGCTTTCTTCTATTTGTCGGCCCATCATGTCAATGGTATGGCCTATATCTTTGTATGGGATCTTCATTTTCATAGGTTAAATATACGTTTTGTACCTGGAATCTTGCCCCAAAACATTAAACAACCACCTTCCCAGGCCAAAAAATCGACCCCGGCCTTTGATATATCATAATATCAATTATATTATATAACAGTTATAACAAGGGGTACGTATAGGGATATGTTTCTATATGTATCTTATCAAATAGAATTACACATTGTATAAGATACCTATAAGCGAGTTTAAGAAAGGTTAGGGGGTATAGTGGTATAAGTACATACTGGACATAAAAAAAGCCCCTTAGAGGGGCTTAAAACAACTTTAGGGGAAAAAGCAGAATAACCTTTAGTCGTTTTTGTTTTGTTCTTGTTTAATGAGGATTATTACCAGGGTAATAATTATTAATAAAATAAGGTTAAGCTTAATAAATGGGATCATTGCTTTAAAAATTTGATCATCTCCAATTTATTGTACTGGTGTTCCATGTATTTATCCAGTTCAACGTTAATAGTATTGTTTAGATCCTCTGAATGCTTTTGTACAAAATCATTTAATTCGCTAACTGCCTTTGCAAATTCTACAAAATCACGTGTATTTACCTTTAACGTATTATACTGTCCCATCTTTAAATCAATAAATCCAGTAGGGGTTTCCTCGTTTCCACCAGGGATAAACTTGCTAACGGACATGGTAGCAGTAAAAAAGAGTTCCTCGTTTTTGCCTTTATTTACCCATTTACACTTGCGGCTTACGATCTTTGCTTTAGGTACAAACTTTTTGCTACTGGGCCGTAACTGGGCATCAAATTCTAGTTTTCGGTGTTTCATTATCTATTGGTATTTGTAATTGATCTCCAAAAGCGGGTGTTTTGATCCACGGCAAGTACATAAAGATAGCGATTTCATCTGCACTTACTGGATCACTATACCGCAACTGGTTACAATAATTGGTTATGAGTTCAATTCTAACATCCTCGTTTGCTATACCGTCAAAGGCCCAGGCCCAAACAGTATGAATCTCGAACATATGTTTATTGTTCAACATCTCCCACCAGCATTAAACGTTCCGGATCAGTTACAAATACATAAAGCCATTGGCTGAAAGCCTCAAAACTGGCCCTGGTTCCTAACGGTTTGTATTGAATACTTATTAAACCGTAATCTTCAGTCATGATTTTTCCAAACCACGGCTGGTTAAGATCCGGTTTTCTACCGCCACCAGGTAATAAGGGTATCACAATTTTCGCCCATCTACCATATGGGTGTATAGGAACGTAGTGATAAACCGCACTAAGGTGCGGATATTGTTCGTAATAATGTCCCAGCCATTTATCCGAATCTTGTAAAATTTGGGTAACGGCCATTAAATCGTACTTTTTCATAGTAAATAGTTTTTCGTTTGCACCAATATAAAAAAAACCCCGGTTAAAAAACCGGGGCAACGAAAAACCTACTAACAGTACAATTAGAGATTATTTTAGTTTTGCTTCTAATTTAGCGATTTGCACCGCCATTTCCTTTTGATTTTCCAGGATTTGATCCATTTGGCCACGTAATCTTTTTATTTCCATGCCCAGGATCGCACCAATACCAGCAATGCCTATTGGCCCAATGACCGTCCAAACTGCTTCTACACCTTCCATTTTTTATCTTTTAAATCGTTCCCCATAGAGGATCCAAACCAATAACCGTATATATCGTTAAGCTTTGCTAACATAACGCCCAGGAAAGTTTGCATTAATCCTTTTTGAACCTCGGATAAATTAACCCAGTCTACCCAATCGCCAAACAAGGCCAGGCCCAAAAATATGGCAAAAGCTATTGTAAAATAGCTAATTACTTCGGGCGTTATCTTATCCGCGTTGTTTTCCCTGGCTTTTTCACGGTCTTTAACTTCCATTTGATACGCTTCTTTAATAAACCGCTTTTTTTCATCCGGTGTATCAATGAAACGATCTGCAATATCGACCGCCTTATCTAATAATTTATCATTACTAAATAAGCGTTTCCAAATAGGTACGGCCATAACTTATCGCTTTAAAACAATATTTGAGGCCGCAACTTTTTTGAAATTACGTGCCTTTAGTGATTTGAGCGCACGGTTTAAATCTAATTTGCCCACAACTTTTACGGTACTCTTACCACTCCCGGCTTTTGAGTAAGCCAGGATATATTTAATGCCGCTTTTTTTGTAGGTATAATGTCCGCCCAGTTTTGTTACTGGCTTCTTTGCAGCCGCTTTTTTGCGAACGGTTTTCTTTTTATAAGGCATAATATTATTTTAAACTATCTAAATATTCTTGATCTTCTTCATCTAGCTCTTGGTAAATTTCCATAAGATCATCGTAAAAACCTTCTTCGCCACCATACGGTAATGAAATAAACAAATCCAACTGGCCAAACCCATCCGACATTAATACGTTAAAATCTTCATCCACCAGGAACACATTACCACTCATATTATTAAAGCCTATACTAATTCCGTAAGGGCCGCTAAAATAATCTTGAGCCAACGGTGTCAAACTACCTGCACTATACAAGGTTAATAAATCCCCAGAATCACTTAATTCTTTGTACCCAAAATCATTGAATTGGGCGTATGCTACATCACGCATAGTAGGTCTACGTTTTTGCGCCATTGGGCGTACCGGTCTACGCATTACTCTATTTGGTTTTGCGCCACGCTTTTTCATCATTCGCTTACCAGCCGCCATGCTTTTTTTAGGCGCACTACTTTTTTTCTTTCGGGCCTGGGCCATCATGATAGAATTAACCAGGGCTTCTTTTTTCTTAGTAGAAAATCCCTTGATCTTTAACTTTTTCGCCTGGGCCTTCAACTGGGCCAGGTTCTTTTTCATTAAAGTGGCTTTTGGGCCGCTTGTTGTTTTTTTCTTTGTAGGCATTCCACTAAAATATTAAAAATAAGTGTAACCCGAACCAGGGGGAACCTGGTACTTTAACACCTTTCGGCGGTTGTTACCACTTTGCTTATAACTAACATGGATCCATAACGGCTGGTTATTATCTCCCTTTTCCCATATCAACTGGTCAAAAGGTAAATTATCCTTTATATAATAAAACATTTCAGCCAGGTTCCCGGCCGGATCCTGGAAATCTATTGCTTCGCCTTTCATGTGCTGGGATTCAGTCGCGCCGCCAATTTTTACATTACAAGCCGGGCTTCTAAAACCACTTGTTACACGAATCGGGCGGCCCATCGCGTTTCTCAATGGTTGCATAACATTTAAAACAATCGCCTGGAGCCGCGCTTGTTCAAGCGGCCCTGGTGTATTATCAATACCAGCACGTTCACAGGTTCCGCTACGCGTTACCTCACGCCAGGAAAAATTTTTACTTACCATACCTTGTTTTTTTCGAGATCCCCTGGTTAGCAAAAAACCCACACCTAAAAGGACCGCTATTTGTTTCCAATTCATAACAATTAACTAAACGCCCAGGACAAATTACTTTTTTGCCAAAGGCTTTTCATCTTTTGCAAATCACTACCGCCCATTTCTTCATCAAACCAGCCAAACAAATCTAAAGGCGCGCCCATACCAAATATATAACCCACTCCCGCATAATTTCTATACCCAAATGCGTTGTACACATCTACCAATTGTGGACCAGTCAAAGGGGTTAACGCATCAAACATAATTTGTTCTTTAGTACCAAAATCGCCCATAGCATAATCTAACCTATCCGCAATCTTTTTAGCCTCGGCCATGGACCATTGACCGGTGGTAGGCACACCACCACCACTACCAGGGCCAATGGTACTTGTGCCAATTTTATTTTTAATCCAGGTAAATAAAAAATATGCGCCCACACCGTAAGCCGCGTATTCAATTATTTGGTCTTTTTTCATCTCATTATTTTTTTACCAGGTAATAAGTAGCAATTGCAATTAACACATATTTTACCCACCAATTTTTTTGACGTACCGTTGTTTCCGGGAGTAATTGTGAATATCCTTCGGGCGCAACATTAACACCTGGTAAACATTCTAATTGGTTAGTAGTCGTATTTAAATATATGTGTTTTGGATCGCAGTTTTCTATATTGTCCATGTCAAGTTAGTTTTAGCCCATAATTGTTTCATTCTCCAAAAACTAAATTACGCGCAGTATCCGTAAAATCTACATTAATTGTTTTATAAACTTCCGGTAGGGTTTCCGCAGAAAACCGACCCAACAACCTAATCCTAATATCCCCAATCTTATTAATACTGTCCATAACCTTTTGGCCGCCAGTCTTTAATTCGCCAGGGGCAACTCTAAGATCAAAGTTTACCGGGGTAGTAGAATAGGGCTGAATATCTACAAAATCATTATTGATCGCCCGGCCAACTCTAATCCCATCTAAAAAAACATCGAAATCAAATAACCCAGCGCGAATCGTTGCCCCACTATTGTTAATAATATCAAATGTTAATTTAAATTTTAAAATTCCAGCTTGAAAGCCAGTTAGTCGTAATGTTTTAATGTTGTAATCCCAGGTTTCTAACAAACGCTTTTGAGTACCTATATATTTAAATACTCTCCACACTATAACACCGGCCGCTAACGCCTTAAAAAAGTTTGGCTTTACCATAATATTTTACAAGCATAATAACCAGGCGTTCCCTTGGCCGTACATTCCTGGCCATGTCTCGCCCTATAACTTTGTTTTCTTTGTTCGGCAGTTCCTTTCGGCACCATGCCTTTATTTTCTTCACGCTTATAAATCCAGTAGTCCTTATAGCGTTTGTCTCCAATACTTGCGACCTTAAACCCATCCTT
>WLWH01002438.1_pt1 | contig 10446 bp, 25 predicted proteins | sample 6712741 | NCBI WGS metagenome assembly WLWH01 (sample SAMN12718694, study PRJNA515312) | sponge metagenome | isolation source: marine sponge | host: Mycale hentscheli | place: New Zealand: South Island, Marlborough, Capsize Point | collected 2003-05-01 | reverse complement strand
CTTCTAAAGCTTCAATTTCTTTGTTAATTTCTGTTACATATAGCTTCAGTGCTTCACTGACTACATCTTGTTCGTGTCCGTTTAATTTCATATTTATATTATCTGTTAGTAATCGTATTTAGTTTGTGATATTATTCATTACTTCGTAAAGAATATCACCATGATGATTGTGGTAGAATTCAAAGTATTCATCCTCAAACAGCTCATAACCTGCTTCAGTTAAGTAGTTTTGTGATTGAAACAAGTAACATTTCCTCATTTCTTCGTTAACCATTTCAAACATTACATCTTGAAAGTGTTTAGTTATTTTATCTACTATTAGTATTTTAGCTTCTTCAACAGGATCTAGTGGACATCTATTTTGTTTCATTTCTTCTGAATTATTTGCTTTTTCAGCGTACTTTTGATGCTCATTGCCTGTATAGTACTCTTTAGTTTGTCTTATTTCGTTTATTGTTCTTGGTTTTACCATATCAGTTTAGTTATTTGTTTTATTTTATTGTACTGTAACTCTGATATTTCAAAGTTTTTAAGCGAGCGAGTTAAATAACGCTCTGCAATATTTTTGTCAACATCTAAATAGTCGATGTAAGTTTTACCTATGTGCTCGAACAAATCGTTATTACCTACATAAGAGGTTGAGCATCCATCATACTGATATTTAGTTTTACGTTGACTTGAGCCTTTAGTGATAGCTCTGAGCGTACCGAAACCGGCACGTTTTGTTAGTTTTGATGCTTGATCTGCATCACTACGTGACATTACTTGAATAGTATTGCCAGTTTTGTGGTTTATAGTATCGATACAGCCGAGTTTTTCTTCTGTAGAACACTCTATGCAAGTTGTATAGCCGAGTGCTAGTCTTTGTTTTGGTATATTGTGCGTACATTTCATATATATATTATCTATGAGTATTTGTATTTAGTTTGTGTATTTAATTACTTAGACCAATCAGGTAAAATATTAGGATCAAGGCATGGAATACCCCAAGACTCAAACATAGTTTGGTTTTTACCGTAGTCATCACTTGATAATATTATTTGTTCATAAGATATATTGTACTTGTCCATAAATTTGTGCATTTGTTTTTCTTTCCATTCAAAAGACTTAATATAAGTATCTTTAAAGCTCTTCATTATTAAGCTATCATATACTACATTATTTCTAAACAACCAATCAACAGTTACAACTCTAGTACTATCAGCTCTAGCTGTTAATATCAATATTCTTACATTAAAACTGTTTAAAACCTTTATTAAGTCTATTGTAGCTTTTATAGGTTTATCGTATAGCTCTATATACTTTTCGTTGTGTAATAGTTTGTAATCTAATTTACCATTAGGACTTGCTACTTTTAATCTTTCATTTATATCAGCTATAGTATTATCTAAATCAAATATCGCCCATCTTTCTCTTTCCATCATTTTTATGTTTAGTTTTACGTGTATATTTCTTTTTACTCTTTTCTACTGAAGGCTTCATAGCATCGTATATTTCCTTCATTGTTACTTTTATTAATTTCATAGAGCGAGAGAGAGGATTCGAACCTCTCATGTCTAGAACAGTCGTAACTTCATCGTGTGGGAAGTTACACCTGACCTCGCTGTCCAAGTTGAGCCGTCACTCAACCCCACTGTTTGTCGTGGTTTAGTTAAAGAAGTGTAAGAGTAGTTTCGCCGTCCAGACTCTATTAGTGGTTTGCATTTAAGCCGGTCACTTCTTAATTTGTTTTAGTTTAATACGTAGGTTAAACCTTTGAAGTTAAACCATGAGTTACACTCTTCAGGTATACTATCTATAGTGTAACCTTTTACTTTCTTGCCGTCTAGCTTGATCACTGATCTGTTGCTAGAATAAAATTTAATTGTTTTCATATATATATTATCTTTCTTTTTTTGTGTTTAGTTTGTGTTTTTTAATTTCTTTCAAACTTTGTAACGTGTTGTTTATTATCAAATAATACATATCAAAGCAATGATCTTCTATATCTCCATTTATATAGTCATCTAGTACAAATTCTTCAAATTTTTCTAAATTATGTATACATTTGTTAACACTTTTTTTAGTAACATGTATTTTTGTTTGATTTACTTTACAGCTGGATACTATTAGTAATCCTGTTACAATTTTTTTCATGAGAAACATTTTTCAATGTGATCTAACACCCATTCTTGCTCATTCTCACCTAACTGAGTAAAATCCATGCCAAATTCTGTATTGGCTACTACATTTTCAAAATCCATAGTTTATTTTTTAATTAATTTTCTTACTTCTGAACCAAATTCTTGGTCATTAGAGTATTTTATTGCTAATTCTTTTACTTGTAACCATCTCAATTTAGTGATAGTTTCACAATCTTGCTCAGTTAAATCAAACATGTGGAGTGTATAAAGGGTCTATAATTAGTTCACCTTCAAAGATTTTCCTTGCTTGGTTGTGAGCATATTGCCACTTTTGAGTTTCTGTACCACATTTCTGTGTAGTACCATAGTATCCGGCTAAGATATCTTTTGTTATCGCCTCTATTTTTTGTATTTCAGTCATAATCGTATATTAATTCTTGTATTTCCATAAACAGCATGTCATCTATTTCTTCTTTAGTGTACCTGTCTTTGTGTAGTTGGTAAGCTACTTCCCATGGACATTTCATATTAATTCTAGTTTGTTTAGTAATTCTTGTGACTTTTTCTTTAACATAGCATCTTCGTGACCTGAATGTAGCATTCTACATAGTAAAGTTTCCATTTCGTGCCATTGTATAGCGAACGATCTTTGATCACTATTTGTTCTAGAAATATCGTAGAAACTACTATTATTGTATGGTGTTCTAAACTTTTGTTCTATATTACTTACAAATGCTTTTACTTCTGATCTTATTTCTTCAGCTATTTTTTGTTGTAAAGCTTTTTCTATTGCATTAGTACTAGTCATTTCTTTTTATTCTTTAATTCGTTAATCACGAGTTTAAGCGCGTGAATATCACTTTGACACTTTTTCATTTCTGTCTTCATCTTTCTGTCTTGGTAAAATTGATTCCAAGAGTAAAGATTTTGTAGTTGTTTAATAGTTTTACTTATCATATTAACTATATATTTTTATCATTTGAATTACTACGTTTACCATTGCAGGTATCCATAAGGATAGGAAAACACCTGTCATAATTACTGCATATATTCTTAACATTTGCCACTCAACAGCTTTGTAGCATATTTTTTTTATTGTATTAACCATTATTATATTGTTTTACTTTGGTTATTAACTCGTGTATTTCTTCGTTTGGAAAGGTAGAATACACCTCGTCTACCTTATTACTTACATAATCGTAAGTGAATGCTTTTGTTTTTACACCGAATGGTGACAATATCATATCTCTTTTAGTCCAACCGTATGGTGACTTTTGTACTCTGTTAATTACTAGTTTGATGTAATCGTCGTCGAGTAAGATAGCATCGAGATATTTAGTTGATATATATTTGTTATTCATATTTGTATTATCTTTTACTAATTGTATTTAGTTTGTGAAATATGCCCATAGTATTACTACAAAGAAACATAGTATAAAATATAATAGTACTTCGAATGAGTCAGTTGTAAAGTCAGTTTTATTTTTCATTGTATAGTTTTATTAGTAAATCTTCAGTTCTATTTAAGTTATCTAAGTAATATTGAGCTTCTTCTTCACTTATTCTACCATTATTTATATCTTCTTTTATCCAAGTCATTTGATCTTGTACATTATCTATTGCTTCTGACCACTCCATTTGAGTTTGCATATTGCTTTCTGCAGTTAATAACTGCGCTATTGTTAGTATTATTTTAATCATAGTATTTGAGTTAAAATTTCATAGTGATCTTCTTGTTGAGATTTACTTAGTTCAAGGAATTTACCTTCTACTTTGTAGCCATGAAGATGGTTTATAATTTGCTGTTCGAGTTCAGCTCTGTTTACTGTCTTTTCCATTTCTGCAAATGCTTTAGACCATGACCAATTACTTGGTGAATTAGGATTATACATAGTTATTTTTTGTTTTTAGTTATATAGTTAGCAACTTGTATTTCAATCGCCATATTTAATTCATCAAAGAGTTTAGAGTATTTACTTTCATATACATTGTCAAGTGAATATCTTTCTTCACCATTTACAATCATCTCATAAATGTCATTATCTTCATCTATTTTTATAGTTATAGTTTTCATAGTATTTGAGTTTTATCAATTAGTAAATATGACTCGTCTGATAAGTGACATGACTTGTGACTAAATTCTACATTATTATTTATTAGTTCATTAGCTACTTCTGCTACATTATGTAGATAAGAGTATACAATTAAGTAGTCTTCCATATTCTTCATATTTAGTCGCTCATATAGTTCTGAGTAATCTGGATTATCCACTAGATACTCATGAGTATTATTTAATTCTGGTAATTTAGTTAAATCAAGCATAGTTATTATTATTAGTTTGTGCTGAGTAATATATTCATTATATTTATAGTCTCTAAAGTATTACTATCAACTAAGACTTTTGTTTTATTATATTTATATTATCTATAAGTAGTTGTATTTACATTGTAATATAGTCTACTATTATTATTACACAGAATATTACTACCATATAAATTAGTATTTCTTTTGATTGTTCTTGTTCTTTATTATTATTATATTTATTCATTTTAAGTTAGTTTAAAGGTGTTAGTTAGTTTATTAGTTTAAAAGTTAGTTATAGTCTTACACTTGTTATCTCAATAACTTACATAGTTATATTAATATATTATTAATAGTGTAGTATGACAATAGCTTGTTAATATATAATAGTAACTGGCTACTGTCACATGTTACTTATGCTATTTCTGCTAAGTTTCTTGCGAAAGCTGGTACAGTATTAGAATTAGTATATGACTTGTATTCCTGGAAACACTTCATAGTTTCGAATTTTTCTTGAAATGTTGAGTATATTTCATCATGGTCATAAGTGAAAGTAATATCTTTTTTATTAGTAAAAGTAATTACTGTGTTAGTGCCAATTAATGATTTTCTTATTACAAATCTTTTAGTAGTTAAATTATTAGTTTTCATAGTTTATTTATTTTATTTATTTATATTAGTTTAATTGTTATATTTATATTATCTTATTGAGTTTGTATTTAGTTTGTAATTATTTAGATTTATAATCTTGTAAGTCATTATGAGCTTTCATAAACTTGTGATAGTTAGGCGATGAGGTATAATGCCAGCCATTGCTTAACATTTCGTAAAGATTAGTGATTTCGTGAGATTGTTTTTTAGTTAAATTATTCATAGTATTTATTTTTATTTAGTTATTAATTATATTTATATTATCTTTTATGTGTTGTGTTTACTTTGTAACTTATTATTTTATGATTAATAATGTAATGAAGTAAGAGATTAATATTGTTTGAGTGATTAATGTAATGTAATTAGATTTGATATTTGTTATTAATGTTTTCATAATGTTATTTATTTTATTTGTTTAGTTATTAATTATATTTATATTATCTTATGCATAATGTATTAGCATCGTAACTATTAATGTTAGTAAGTTACAAAATCAAAAAATAAAATTGCGAATGTCGAAAAAAATCAAAATATCATATTAAAATGTAATGAAAAAGGGTAGGGCCCTAAAAACAAAATTGCGTTTTATTTTAAAAAACAAAATTAAATTGCAGGGGGCAACACTTTACTTCTATATAATTCATACCGGGGCTAAAAATAGTGACACTAGCTAGGTAAGTATATATAGTAAGTAGCTTATGTCACAGTGTACCCTTATTTTTATATGTAAATTATTGTAATTATCTGTAAATAGGTATACTATACGTATAAGAATAAAAAATAACTATAATTATGGATAAATATCAAGACAAAGAGGCGTCAATGGACGATTACTCTCACGAAAAGAAATTAAAAGCTGACGGTAGATACGAAGCTGCTAAAGGTGATATGGCAAATGCTAAGAATGATTTCGATCATGCGCATGCTTTAAAGAAAGATGCACACTATGACGCTAAAAATAGAAAAGGCGGATCGTACTTATCTAAACACATGGGCGGAAGAGGCGCATAAAAAGCAAAATATGGGACTATTTGGAAATAAAGACAATAAAAATAGGTTTAAGTCTAAGAAAGAGCTAAAACCTATGATTGCTCAAGCAGAAAACGAGGCAAAAATCAATAACATGTTCAAAGGAATGGCTAAAGGTGCTTTAAAAGGGGCTGTAATTGGTGGAAAATTAGGTGCAGGAGTAAAAGATGCAGATACAGAGTACTCACCTATAGCAGATAGAGAAAAACAAACTACAAGCGAGCAATATTACGACAGAGGTGATTATGAAAACTCATATAGCCCAGGTAAAAAAGCATTAAAAGGTGAACAATACAAATTAAGCAAACCTCTTAGAGACGCTATAAAAGCTTCACCAGGTAAAAAAGTTATGGATGCTGATACAGAAGACATGCCTATAGTAACTGATGAAAAAGACGGGGCTTATGTAGCTAAAATGTATGGTAATCCTCATCCGGCTCAAAAAAGAATGGGTGATATGGTTGCAGCTGCTCAAATGGCTTATGGTGATAAGAATACGTCTGCTCCAAGTAAGCAGGTTAACGCTGAAAAAAAAAAGAGTTACGACGAAGCGTTCAAGAGTAGAGACATGAAAACATATGGAGATCTTAGTAAGCAAGAATATTTCAATGAAGCTGCAAGACAGAACAGTGCTAAGTCTTCTACAGGTAAATGGGACGCACCATCTAAACCCATGGTTGGTAAAGATCCTAATAGATTTGAAGGTAGACCAGGTGTAGAAATTATGGGTGATGAGTCATTGGCTGACGTAGGTATACCAACACCTACCTCAAATAACCCTGATAGTGATTACTTTGTTAAAGAAGGTGAAATACTAGGTGAATTAGACTTAGAGAAAAATAATGTTATAGGTTATGACAATGATCAAGAAACAGGTCTATCTTCTATAATTAGAAAAAATCCTATAAAACCTCAAAAAAAATAACACATGTCGATAATATATTCATACCCAATAATTGTACCAGCGTTAGATGACTTGTTTGTATTATCAGACGCTTCTAGTACACCTAAGTATAGTACTAGACAAGCAACATTATCATCTATTAAAGATTCTTTAGATGTAGTAGATAGTATAACGGCAACATTACCTATTTCTGTTTCTTCTGCAACAGGTTCACCTAATGTGTCATCTAGAGCATATGGCGGTGGTTCTATTACAGGACATGTACCAGCTGGTGGTTCTGTTGGTCAATACTTAGGTGGAGATGGCCAATGGGCTACAGCTTCTGGATCAGGTACTGTAACTGGTACGGGCGTTGCTAATCAAGTAGCTAAATGGACAACTGCTTCTAATATAGGCGGTGATAATGAATTAACATTTGATAGTAACACTGGAACTTTACAAGTTGGTGAGTTTGGTGGAAATGGCGGTCTTATTATAGCTAGAGCAGAGGATGGTGTACAATCTGGAGTCTTATCAATGGAATACAAAGCAGGCGGTACATTCTTAAATTTAAAAGTAGGTGATGACGTAATGACCCAAACCTATAACCTAGTTCTTCCTTCTAACCCGGCTTCAAGTGGTGGACAAGTTTTATCATCAGTTGGAGCAACCGGTGAATTAGCATGGACAACTCCTACCACTGGCGGATCATCTATAGGAGCAACAGGTGATATACAGTATGTAGGTGCTAGCACAGGAGATTTTAACGGAGCTGGAACTCTTAACTTTAATCAAACAGGTACTGTAAGTAAGTTAGCAGTAGGTATGGGATCATCAACTAATAACGGTGTAGTAAGATTAAAAGCAGGAACTTCTGGAGAAACAGGAACACCAAGTGCTATTGAATTTCAAGCTGCAGGTTCACAAAATATTGTTAGTTTACAATCCTTTGGACCAGCATCATCTTCATACGCTATAACATTACCTAGCGCTGCTCCAGGTAGTAATAATAAAATACTAGAATCAAATTCGTCTGGTGCATTATCATGGATAGATACACCTGGCAGAGTTTTAGGTTATGTACCTATAGACTATGCAGCAGCAACCACAATAGTAACTGGAAATAATGCAAACAAAGCGCATGCTTATCAAGCAACGCCTGACTCAGATTTTACATGTACAAAGGCTACGATATTACTTTCTGGTGCTGCACCATCTTTTTCGGGTACCAACAGTGGTATTACTGTAGGTATATATACTAGTGTATCCACAGGTATAGGTACAGGTGCTGGAAATGTACTATTAGGTCAAGGCTCTAAATCTCTTTGGAGTAGTGACCCATATGCTTCTATTACTTTAAGTCCTGTAAATGCTGGAGACTTAGATTTAGTAGGAGGAACTGCTTATGTTATTGTTGTAAGATGCATAGGAGCTCAATCAGCAACTGGTTTATTAGGTATCGCTGGTGTAAGCAATGTATCTTACGCAGCCAACTTTGCTAGCAATTCAGCTAGCCTACCTTCATTAATTACCAATGAACTTGAAGTTGGAGCTACAACCTTCAGACCTGCAATAACACTTAATTTTTAAATAACCGAACTATCATGTGATAGTATAAATAACCAACGTTAAACTAAAACCAAAAAAATAATGACGTTTTTATACACCAGTAGCTTTAGAGCTGCTACACAACCAGATCAAAGTATGATCAACCATTGGCAACATATAACCAAGAAAAGCAATTGGAGAATTGTTCAATTACCTAATGGATTTTATCAAACAGAATATAAACACCCAGACGAAGAAGACTGGATCGATGTAACTAGAAGAGAAACAATGGATGGCGCTGAGGCTGCTATTGATGGATCTATAGAACATTACACAAAAAAATTAGAGTTTTTAAAAGGACCTAAAGTAGTTAAAACATTTAATGATTAAAAGAAATGACATTAATAAGAAAAAACTTATATAAAGACTTAATAGCGGTAAGAGAAACCATATTAAAACAGTTAGAAGACGTTACTAACGAATTAAACGCGGTTAAGGCGGAATTAGCTGTAGAACAAAAATTTGCTGATGGCTTTGCAAAAACTCAATCTGATCTCGAGGCTTCAATAAAAGCTTTAGAAGAGAAAGTAGTTAGCAACGAAAATTCTGTAAAAGATTTATCGAAAAAATATGTGGAACTTCAATCAAGTGAAGCAGAAGGAAAAGCAAATGTTAAGGAAGCTGAAGCTAACTTAAGGGAGCAGCTAGATATTCTTGAAGAATTAAAAAAATCAGGAGCAAGTGCAACTGCAATAGCTAATCAACAAGCTGTTGTTAATTCTGGAGAGGCAGTTTTAGACTCAAAAGTTAAAAATGTTGATTTAATAAAAGCTAATATTGAAGCAAACCAAAAAGCTCAAGAGGATTTAAAAAGAGATATAGTTGTTAGTAAAGAAGCTATTTCTGAGTCACAGAAACAAAAAGCTGATAACGACGAAAGAAAATCAGAGTCTGATCAAAAAATAAAAGACTTGACTGACAATGAAACAAGAATAACAGCAAAGAAAAATGAAGTTCAAAGTCAGCTTGATGAATTTTTAGCTAAAAACCAAGACACTATTAATTCTTTTGAAGAACAGCAATTAAAAAGAGATAAGAACATAAGAAGAGATAGTTCAGAAAGAGTACTTTTTAGACAACCAGCTAATCACGAAGTAATTAAGGCAGCTGATGAGGTAATGAGTGAAGTAGTTGGTGATGAATTTTCTGCTACAGAAACTGAAGCGGATCAAAGAAAAACATGGGTGGAAGCAGGTAGAAAAGCAGATATTAACCCGTCTTATCTTAGTGCTCAAGAAGCTCAGAATTTAACTTTATCTTCTATATGGTCAACTAAAAAAGTTGCTAAGCAAATACAAGATGCTTGCATTGCTGGAGAATTTCAAACTGAATGTGGATCTTTAAGCAATAGTGTTATTTTTGCTTTACAACAAGCTGGTTTTAAAATTTACTTAACAGAATCAGTTAAAGATAAATTAGCAAGTGTAGTAATAAGCTGGGAAAATATAAGTTCAGCATCGTAAAAAAGACCAATACAATCCAATCAAATTAAATTTAATTAAATGAATGAAACAATAGTAAAGCATCTAAACTTCGGTGAAGATGCTAAATCCGCTATATTTAGTGGTATAGAAAAACTCACACAAGCTGTTAGCTCCACATTAGGAGCTAGCGGTAAGTGTGTTATACTAGAAGATGGAGGAGGTAATCCTCAAATAACAAAAGACGGTGTAACCGTGGCTGACTCAGTAATACTTTTAGACCCTGTAGAAAATATGGGTGCTACACTTTTAAAAGAAGCAGCAAGAAAAACAGTGAGAGAAGCAGGAGATGGAACTACTACAGCAACAGTTTTAGCTCACTCTATATTAAGTGAAGCTTATAAAGTTTCAAAATCAGAGTCTATTAGAG
>WLWH01002431.1_pt1 | contig 10472 bp, 10 predicted proteins | sample 6712741 | NCBI WGS metagenome assembly WLWH01 (sample SAMN12718694, study PRJNA515312) | sponge metagenome | isolation source: marine sponge | host: Mycale hentscheli | place: New Zealand: South Island, Marlborough, Capsize Point | collected 2003-05-01 | reverse complement strand
TTGACACAAAATCAACTTCAGAGCCAGTGTATTCAGATGAAGCAAGGTTGGCAAAAATTTTTACATCAACGACATTGTATGGGTTCATTTTATTGTCTTGTATTTGCCAGTTTTCTCCTGCACTTGTGGATTTCCAAAGAATAAAAGCAGGACGAAACCCAGTGTAGACAAACGTGCCATCTGTTGATCCATTACCAGTGTAACCGCCTACCTTGCTGTAGCCTTCTACAGAGTGCCAACAATACGCAATCATGCTGTCTGTATTGCTTGGTCTTCCATTTGCCGCTGAAGATGCGCCTAAATTAACTACAGTAGATGATGGAGCATCTGGAAATGTATTTGAATCACTAACGGCGGCAGCATTTGTATTTAAATATAAAGCATAGTCAGCGCCGTTAATTGCGTTATAAGTAGGCCAACCATAAACGGCTGATCTATTTTTACAAATAACTAATTCAGGAGCCTGACTCAAACCATGACCAAATGACGCAGACGAGCCACCGTTGGCGGTATAAGAAACTATTGAAAATCCAGCAGTAGTATTTGCGCTTACTGATGAAGTATATGAACCATCACTGTTAGAGACTGCTGTGCCTCCGGCTTTCCAGTTCCATGAAACGTAGGTGTCGCTAGAACTATTGTTCACTGAATTTCTATTACCAACTACAAATCCGTCTGAATTCCAACTGCTCAAAGATTCAGCATCAGTCGCTTCTCCGTCAGAGTTATTTGATTCTAGACGTATAATTGCGCCAACAACGGAGTTATATAAGTTATGGCTTCTTGTTGTGTTTCGTTGTTTTACCCAAGTAAAGTCGGGTTGAAAACCAACACCAGTAACAGTCAGACCACCCGATCCAATTGCTGTACCGTTTCCTGTGTACGGCACAGTATTAAAATAATCTGTTGGTAAAGCAATAGCAGGGTCATCAAGGTTGTTAGTGTTTAACGCTTTGTATCCTGTAGGTGGTGCGTAATAGAAGTCCTCGCCTACTCCGCCATTTCCTTGTGCTGTTTTTACACCTGCGAATGAGGAGTCTTGGCCAAAGTTGAATGTTCCACTGTTAGTACCATTTAAACCACCTCGACCCATAGCCGCAACCCAAGTTTTACCAACTAATTCGGTAGTGTATGCCGCTCCTGTTTTAGACGCTCCGCTTGTTGGATCACTGCTATTCATCCAAGTATTATTTTTGGCAAAGTACATTGCGTTGTTATCCATATCAACAGCAACACCCATTACATCTCCATGAGTCCAAGACACGCCGTAACTTGAACTCGATGTTGGTGCGTACTTATCACCATCAACATAGATATACAAGCCGTCACCTGCTGTACCTGTATATCCTCTGGAAAGACCTTTAGTAACATCAGCAATACCTAACATCCAAGTATTGTCAGAGTTTACACCACAAAACTCAAAATACCATTTACCACTAGACATACCAAAATTACCAACCTGAGTATATTTGGCATTCCCACCAACTTCAGAAACCTTAAGATTACCTTCGGCAAATGTGCTAGACCCTGCGTGAAAAGTATCTAACGGATTCATCGTAGCAAAATTATTTGTTGGGTTGTCCAGGACCTGATCTGACCATTCTAGGTTGGTTGTAGTAAAGCTATTTCCTTGGCCGCTAGAGTCGCCGCCCAAACCATAGACCGTTTCTGAGAAGTACATTGCAAGCCTGCGGCCTGATGTATTTACAGTACCCGAAATTCCTAGTATGCGATAATATCTGTAAGAGGTAGTATTAGCATTTAGAGTGCCACCTAAATTATAGGTAACATTAGAACCACCATCAGAACCACCTAAAGTAAATGTACCACCAATATCTGTCCAAGAGGCATCATTATTTGACCCTTGCCATTTCCAAGTTCCTTCACTGCCAGTTGAGTTAATACTAATCCATTGGCAAGCCTTGTATACTTTTCCAGTAACAAAATCAAACTTAATCCAACGGTCAGCAGCATTTCCAGCTGGCATCCACCCACCACCAGCATCATTATTTGTTAAAAGACCATTGACTAAATCTTCACCAGAGGTATTTCCTGAACTAGAAAACGCCCAAGTAAATGAACTTGTGACTGCAATTTCTGCCTCTCTGTCATAAGTTAGAAATCCTTCCCCACCAAACTTTAGGTAGAACCCGTTAGTACCGTAACTTCCAGAGTACTCAACTGCCTGCCATTGGTTAGTGTCTGAATTAGTTTCACCAAAGGATGCGGGTGTAAGGGCTTGACCGTCTATGAAGTTGACTTCTGCTAGGTAGCCGTCAAACAACCAATAAGGGCCATAGCCAATAGAAAAATGTCTATGCTCAACAGTATTATTTACAATGCCATCATGGTTTAAAGCAGGGTCAGTTGTTGATGAAAAATCTGATACAACTTCTCCGTTTACATAAATTTTTATGCGGTCACTTGCGGTTGATTGAGTCGTATCATAAGCAACAACAATGTGATACCAAGCAGACGTATCTCTGTAAACTGCTGTAGATGTTCTGCCTCCTTTAAGAACGTTAGATTCGTAATGGTCAAAAAACAAAGCATCAGAAGTGTTAAACGCTAGGTTTTGAAAGTTTGAGCCATCTACTCCTGCTGAGAAAAAACATTGGTTACTGCCTGTTGCTAAGTTTCCACGTTTAACCCAACCGCTCCAAGTCCAAGTTTTGCGATTACTTGCACTGCTTAGCGTTCTATTTAAATTTGCAGAATCACCGTCATCAACCCGCAACGACTGTTCTATGTCGTAGCCAGTAGTCTGACCAGAAGAACCTCCAAGTATGTTGTTACCAGTTAATCCGCTCATGAATAGTTTAGGGTCGCCACTGCTTGAATGTTAGTGCTGTCAAGAACAACGTAATCAATACGATCTACTCCTGCCGCAGTCGTGGTTAGTGTAGGCGCAGTACCTCCTATAAAGTCCCAGTAAGAACCCCAAGACCCAGTGCGTGAACCAGTACCGTCTTGTGTAATAAAGATAGAACCTGTTTGTCCTGCTGTAATACTTGACGGATTATTGAACGTAGCGTTATGCCCTAACGTAACCTTAAAGTTATTGCTATCTGATAAATCAATAGTAATACTTGCAGAAGACGTAAGCGTTGTAATGTTTCCTGAAGTCGCAGAAACAGCAACAGTACCACCTGCTGTCCTTGATTCCATAGCATCAACTTTTAAATTACTCATTTTGGATGCGCCTCCTTGACGGCTTCGATAGCATCAAGCCAAGTGCGTGAGCCTTCAGTCTGGTCGTGATACATCATGTCTAACTGTTCAGCAATGTTTGGATATGCTTCGGCTCTTGCTCTTGCGTATGCTTGTGCATTGTATTCGGCTTGCAGTCGTGCAACTTCTGCTTCGTAATCTGATTGGACAACAGGAACTAGGTTGCCGTCTTTGTCCATTGCTCCCGCAGTGTCATCAATAGAAACAACATTAGGGTATAAGTTATAAATTGCTCGATGGTTCATCCTGCGATCTCCATAATCGTTATTGAAGAAATAGATCGTTTATATCGCGTGTCATCAGTATCGGTTTCTGATCTATTTAGATAAACGTAATTACTATTTCCTGTATATCCTCTCGCGTACATTAACTTATAGGTTATTGATGAAGTGGATGAAGGCGTATCTAGTGCATTGATAGTCGCATTGTAAATATCAGTACCATTATTACCCTGATAGTTTGTTCCTACTGATGTTCTAAGTCGGTTCCCTGCGGTATCGCCCAAATGAATTGCTGTGCTATCTCTATAAAGTTGAAACACGGAATTAACATCTGCTTGAGTTTGGTAAGAAAAAACTACAGTTACCAACACTTTGCTTGACGTTGCTGACGGAGTAATAGAAGCCTCTAGCCCTGTAGTTACTGCTGTACCACTATTTGTTGACGCTGTGTCTGATTTGGTTGCTTGAACAACTTGCAACACTTTGCCACCGCCAAAGCCTGAAGCAGTCCCATTGTTTGTCAGTGTTACACCTGATGGCACTGTAAACGTGTCACCTGAATCACCTAATGTAATAGCCGTACCTGTAGCAGGGCTTATCTTGTTTGCTTTAATTTCACTAGCCATTACAGCCCTCCTGACAGTGCTTTGATTTCAGCATCGGTCAAGCCCAGTGCCTCAAGTTTAGATATAGCAGATGCTTTGTCTGCTTCTGCTTGAATCTGTTCTGGTGTTTTTTCTGGTTCGGGTTCTGGTGGTCGTGCTACAAATGCGCCGTCAGCGTAAACACCGCCAATATATGCGTTGGAATCTGCTTTGACAAGAATGTTGTCTGCGTTGTATTCGCTATTGCCATCCCATTCTATAATGTTTTCAACAATTCCTGAATTTATAATTGCATAATGCATTACTTGTACTCCGTTACGATTACTATTCCAACAGCACCTGCACCAGAATATGATGTTGATGTATTAGTTCCGTCAGAATGACCACATCCTCCACCACCCAAAATTCCTACATTTGTTTGAGCGCCACCGTTGGGAACGATTGCTGATCCACCAGAGCCTAAAAAAGATGCGCCACCCTTAAGAGCGCCCGCATAACCTCCACCTGCTTGACCAGAAACATTTAAATCTCCTCCGCTTCCAGTACCTCCGGCACCAGTAACATAATCATTACTGTTTGTAAATGACGGTGCGCCACCTCCTGTCACTGTATTTGTTCCGTCAGACCAAATGCTACTACCTCCTGCATTTGACGTAGTAGTAGAGTTAGTTGCGGCTCCTCCTGTACCTACGGTAATTGTTGCTGTAGAGATGCTACTAACATCAATAACTTTTCTTGCATATCCTCCACCGCCTCCTCCTGCATATCGACCAGCAATTGCGCTGGCACGAATACCACTAGAACCCGCACCTTGAACCTCCACCATTACAAGTCGAATCCCAGACGGTTTAGTCCACGTTCCGCTTGAAGTAAAAGTTTGTACTGATGCAAGACCGCTATCAAAGCCAGATGTAGTAGCAGATGCGTGAACTGCAACGGTTGTCCCTGCTCCACCCAACGTAAGCGTTGAGCCAGACTCTTTGTCTATTGAATTTACATTTATTTCACTCATACAATTACCCAAGTTGATCCACTAGGAACTGTAATAGTTCCGGTTACTGTAAGCGGCCCTGCACTTACTCCGTTGTAGGCGCTTGTAATAGTGTAGTCTTCAGAAATTGTAATTTCATTCTCAAAGACAGTTGCTTCACCATTACCTCCTGATGCACCTCCTCCAATTGCACCCCATGCCGTTCCGTAGCCCTCAAATCCTGCTGTTGTACTGTTGTAGCGGATCATACCTGCTGATGGTGATCCATCACGTTGAGCCGTAGTTCCAGAAGGAAGTTGACCAGAGCCTGTTGCCGATGTTTTTGCTACAAAACTACCGCTACTTGCGGCTGTAATTCTACCTTCTTGATCTACTGTAATAGCGGAAGCAGTATAACTTCCGGGAGTAACCGCTGTATCAGCAAGTTTAGCAGAAGTAACAGCACCGTCTGCAATTTTTGCTGTAGTTATTGCATCATCAGCAACGGTAACATCTTTCCAGTCTACACCATTTGTTGCTGTACTATCCGCTGTTAATACTTTATCATTAACACCTACAGGAAGTCTTGTTTCAGAGTCTACTGTATTGTAAACAAGCAAGTCACCTTTGGTTGTTAGTTTGTCAGTACCGACAATAGACACCATTTGCCACTCATTAGCACTAGAAGAATACTTCATGTACTGATCGTTAGTAGGAGCGGTAGAACTTACTGCTTCACCTTGTATTTTAGTAACAGTAAACGCACCTGCGTTAGACATAGATACGTCACTAGATGGAGCGGCAGACGTAAAACCAGTCCCATCTCCAATTAGTATTTCTCCATTACCTACAACTTTATCAGAAGGCACACCGCTTGAATTAGCATCTCTAACTTTTACAGTGTTAGCCGCCATATCAGCCATTTCAGCGTTAGAAACACCTGCATCTTTAATGCTTACAGCGCCAGAAGAAACAGAAAAGTTATCAGCAGAAAATGAGGCTATACCTTTATTGTTTGAACTAGCATCTTCGCCTTTAACTGTAAGAGTTGTTCCTGTAGCAGATGTATCAATACCTTCACCACCTGCAATGGTTAGGCTTTCTGAATCAAGATCAATGTCAATATTGCCGCTATCAGATAAAACATCCAAATCTTGTGCTGTAACTTGTGAATCAACATACGCCTTGATTGACTGTTGTGTAGCAAGTTTAACAGCCGAGTCGGAGGCCATGTCATCTTCATCTTTAATTCCTGTAACTGTTGCTCCATCACCCGCTACGTTAACACTACTAAATTTACCAGTAGACTCAGAAGTTGCGCCAATAGGAGTTCCATCAATAGACCCTGCATCAATGTCTACACTGTTACTTACTTCAGGATTAACAGCCAAGGTAATCCAAGCATCATTAGCTTGATTCCTAATCTTAAGAAGGTTGTTTGATGTATCTAACCAAACTAAACCTGAAGACTGAGCGGCGTTACCTGATATACTAGGAGCCGTAGCCTTTGCAATAATAACTTGAACAGCCTGATCTGGGCCTGTATTATTAGAACCCGCAGGGAATGTCTTTTTTAATACATCCTTAATTAAACGTAAATGATCGTCACCTTCACTTACGTTGTCACTCGATAGCGGGTAAGAACTATTGAGGTTTGTTATAAAATTTCCAGATTCAATTCCCATAATTTATATCCTAATAATATCCAGAGGTGTTCATCACTCTTAATTGAGAGCCAGAATGCCTGTCTTTATCGTCTTGACTTTGCAGGTCAGAAAGAGCCTGTCTAAGTCCTCGCTCCCACACTGGAATACGTTGATCGTTTTGAAGGAAAGGCTCGGCTTGTAATAAGGCTCCATACAAGTAAACATCTGGAGCGTTTAAGATAACCCAGTTAGTTGTATTAGAATCACTGAGTGCGTCAAATGTTTTATAATAAGTCATAGTATAGTTATAAGCACTATCTGGCGTAGGGCCAAAATAAATTTTATCACCTATAATACTATAACTATCAGGCTTTCCTGAAGAACTACCTGCCCACACTCTATAAAGCATCTCCGGGCTTATATACTGTAAAGAGGTTACAGGAGTTGTATCTAAGTGTATCTCTCTCATTTGAACGTATCCAGTAGGCAAGTCATATGCCTTTGTTCCTGATACGGTTGCGTCTGTTACTATAGTCTCCATAGGTCTAATCCTAAGAACCCTATTAAACAACGCTTCATTAAGAGAAATAAAATCAGGCAACTGGTCAGACAGATCATCTCTATCTAACCAGTTTGAGATAGCCGATTTTAATGTGGTAAATGAATTAATAGCCATTAACTGTTTTTACTTTTAAACCAGACTGCGTTATTAACCACAGGCTTTTGATTGTTACCAGAAAATGTAGGTTGATATAGCCACATAATTAAACCCTCGTAGGTGTAGTCCTGAAATATTTGTTATCAGGATCATTTAAATATTTTTTAAGCAACTTTTCGTCTTTCTTTATAGCGCCATTTGTTTCTTCGCACCAGATTTCCCAGACATTTGTAGGTATAGATGCAACAGTTACTCCGTTATCACTTCCCATTCCAGAGGCTTTACCAAATGTAAGTTTGTCGCCATAGTTATTAAAATCTTTTTTGTTCTTTTCTATAATAGGTTGAACATCTTGGTAAGTGTTAATAGTGGCTGTGCCATCATTGTTAATATCTAACTTCCAAGGTCTTGAAGTATTGTAATCTTTAGTCCATCCAGAACTGCTAATACTCATAATGGCATTTCGCTCCTATCTGCGGCAATCTTTTTAAATTTTGCATGAACATTTTTAGCATGAAGTTTTGCGTCTACAGGTTTCTTATCAACACTAACAGACTTCTTAGCCTTTAACGCTTTATTAAGTTCTTTCTTTGTTACCATTACATCTTTCTCCCGAAACCAAAAAGTTATAATCCATTTATCTCCGTTTTCTGGAGGTAGCCCCATATGCAATGAAGCAGGATGAGGAAGTTTGTTTTCATCAAGGTTGCCAAACATAAGAACTCGCCCTTGCTTGGCTTGTACTGCTAGACCTAAAACAGGAAACACTGTGCCACCACCATCTTGTACTTCATTTAAGTACGCAACAATAGTGACACAGCGGTTCCCACCTTCTTTTACTTTTGAAGACTTAGGCATTTCTCCCATTTCATCAGGGAGAAAAGCGTCATAGTGAGGTTTATACTCCTGACCCGGCTGATACCTTTGAATACTTACAGGTTCCAACCGAGTCGGAGGTAGACCACACATATCGGATAACGCTTCAATAACACCATCTAACACATTATTGTTACCGTAATCAAAGAAAGCACCTTTACTGGTTCTTACTTTGTCTTGGATATAACTACCATCACGGTTTATCAGATTATCACCAAGCCCTTTATTTGCGGCAAGGTTAATTATGTGTTCACATAAATCTGGTGAAAGCACATTATCTTCTACAACAATTGAAGGAGTGTTATTGTATTTTATCATTAAGCGTCTTTGACTCCGATAACAGCCGCGTTTGATAAGCCATTCTTGGCACGAAGACCGTACTCAGCAATCATCAACTGCTTCATGCTGTCACCAGTCTTGGCAAGAGTTTCCGTCTGGAAAGGTCGTAAGTAATCAATTGACCAGAAATCATAGTCAAAGAAATACAACTGATTAGGCAGACATAGACGGCTAGGCACAATCTTTAGCGTACCAAAATCAGTCACCAAAACATCAATGGCGTTGATAGCGGTAGCAGGAGCCGCGCCCGGCGCTTCTTTCTGAAGGTCAGCAATAACCGAACCACCAAGCGAACTAATCTTCTGCTTGAGGGAAGCGTCACACATGATCTCGGTAGGTTCACCACCGTTTTCAAAGCAACGCTCCATAGCAAGGTTAATCATTGCCATAGTTAGGACTGCATCAGCACCTGAAGCCGCCGCAACAGACGTTCCGTTAGGATAACCTGCCGCAGGAGAACCTTGGTTAACAATGCCAACAACAGGTGACGCTGAACCATCAATGATGTTAGACGTTCCTGCTGAATCAGTACCTAGCCAAGACATTACTGCCGCTGTTTTACGAGCCGTGCCTGTACCACCTGCTACTGCAAGGTCTTCAGAAAGAAGCATCTTCTCCATGTCACGCTTAATTTCTTTAGCGCGTTTAGCAAGTTGATACGCCTGTGACGATTTACGTCCCGCAAAGTCAACAGACTCAGCAGTACCACTCGTCTGAACCGCTTTGTACGAAATCTGAGCATAGTTACCCAAACGTCGCGGCTCTGCAACAGCCAAAGCATTCATGCTGTCATCACCCTCTAACTGTTGGTTAGCGGCGGCGGCGGTTAGTTCATCCGTCTGCCATTCAAAGTAAGTGTTGTCACAAGAGCCTTTGCCCACGCTTGACATAAACGGCGTGTCCATAGGACTGATGTTATAAATGATATTACTTAGGTCTTCCCGAATGCCTATGGCACCATAGGTTGTCCTAGTGTTAGTTGCGATTGCCATAAAATGACTCCTTTATTATTATAGTTCTACGAAATCTTCAAACAGACCTGCGGCATCTTCTGCCTTCCCTGTCTGCTGTAGACGTTTCATTTGTTTGGCACGTTGAGTTTTGTCATTATCTGCTTTGTTTGCTTTTGCTTTGCTACGAACTACTTTAGGTTTATTTTTTACTTTCTTTTTCCTTGCAGTAGTTTGTTTGCTTTGCATATCTTCATATGCTTTTGCTTGCATTAAAACAATAATTGATCTATGATCCACAAGTTGATTTAACTCATCTTGACTATATCCTTTACTTATTGCAAATTCAGCAACGGCTTTTTGTATCGCTTGCCGTTTACCATCATCTGCCCAGTCAGGGATAATACTAGCCATTTTTTGATGTTCCTGCATAGCAACCCTTTGCATCTCTTGTTGTGATGCGGCTTGCTGTTCTTGTTGGGCTTTTGACTGAGCCTCTTGTAGAGATCGAATTTGCTCTTGAGCCTGAGTGTACTCATGGCTTTTGATTAAATATTCTTCTCTGTCCTCAGTCTTAAGTCTGTTCCAATCAATGTTACGGAACTCATTTAAATGTGAGTAGTTTGTTTCAATTGCTTGTGCGACAGCACTAACGTACTGTTCTCTGGCTTGCTGAGTCTTGGCAATTTCAGTCTGATACTGCTCGACTGCATTGTCTATCTGCTTTCGATATTCTGCAAGTTGTTGAGTTTTCCTTGTATAATCCGCTTGTCGGGAGTAGCCGTTAACGAGTTCTTCTTCCGTGACTTCATGTTCCTCTCCGTCTACTGTTACAGTATAGAGAGTTGTCTCTTCCGAGTCGTCTTCAACTTCTTCTTCATCGGATTCTTCAGATTCATCATCCTCAGTATCTTCATCCGGTTCTTCACCTTCTTCTTCAACTTCATCAGATTCTTCCTCTAAAGCGTCTTCAGTT
>WLWH01002430.1_pt1 | contig 10475 bp, 15 predicted proteins | sample 6712741 | NCBI WGS metagenome assembly WLWH01 (sample SAMN12718694, study PRJNA515312) | sponge metagenome | isolation source: marine sponge | host: Mycale hentscheli | place: New Zealand: South Island, Marlborough, Capsize Point | collected 2003-05-01 | reverse complement strand
TTACGAGTTCTAATGATAAATCTGATGAATAAGTTGATGCCATATTAGTACGGTTTTATTGGTGTCCAAACCATTGTTGCTCCTGGTATTATATCGTTCCACGTAATAACTCCTGGTTCTACTGTATTTAATGTTAATCCAGAACCTGTAGGTAATACATTTGCGTCAGCAGTTATTGTAACATTTCCTGTAGCCAAGGTCAACGAGTTTCCAGAAGGTGTTACGTTAGTATCTATATTAATTGTAAATGCACCTATGCCTAAAGATACAGCATTTCCTGTAACTGTGTGATTAGCATCAGCAGTAATAGTTAAAGCACCTGTGCCTAATGCTAGTTGATTTGCTGTTAAATTTTCTGTTACAGCGTCTGCAATAATACCTACACTACCGATTGTAATAGATAAACTATTACCTGTTACAACTACAGCTACATCTGAATCGGGTCCTGATGTAGCGAATGGTAATGCTGCTATTGCGTCAAATCCTAAACTCATAAATAATCCTTAAAAGGAGACAGGGGGTATGTGGTGGTGCCCTGCCTCCATCTAAAGATTATATCATCGTTTAAACCAACTTGGAAGACCTAAATGAGGACGCTTGTCAAACATATTATCTTTAGCACCAACAGTTTTACGATTGTTATAATGAAGAAATACTTGTACGCATTCCTTACCTCTAAATTTATTACGCCAATGTTCTAGCTCACAGCCAGAATAGACTAGCATATCTCCTTGTTTAAGATCTACTTTAATTCCTTTTTTACCTACTTCTCCAGATGGCTCTAGATATATAGGCCAATCATCACCAGCAAGATTCATAGTCGTAGATATCTCACAACTGAATCTATCTTTGTGTCTTTTAAGTTCATCACCTTTTTTATAAATTCTTGCATATGTGTAAGCAGGATATAATTTAAGATCTGTTACTTCTTCCATTTTAGGTTGACATTTAAGCATCAATGTTTCCATAGCTATATTAGAATACTGACTATAAGTTTCTGGTATCTGTTCGTTTTTACCTTCGTAGTGACCTATGATTTTTTCAAACGGAGATATATATCTTGTAGCTCTACAAGTATCATAAACTTGTTTTTGCATTAAAAAATAATTTGCAACAAAACTAGCTAAATCTTTTGATATAGCTTGACGAATAACTGTGTATTTTTTTTTCTTAAACATCTTTAGCCATTTCTTTTGGCACCGCTTGTATATTCCAATGTATAAATCTAAAAGGCTCTATACCAAAGTCTACACTAAACTCGTGTTCTAAAAATCCTGGAAATATAATTAATGTACCTGGTGTAGGTTTAAGATGAAACTGTTCGTGACCTGCCCATACACCTTTTAAGTCTGGTTTTATTTTTAATTTTGTACATCTTGCACCAGTCTTTGGTTCGTGAAATACTGGCATTGATGTTTTATCACTACATTTTAAAAAGTAAAAACCTGATACGTGTTGATTCCAATGTATGTGCGCTGAATGATGTCCACCACCTTTTTTAGCAAACTCTTGTACCCACATCTCACTAAATATTGTTGTGTACTGTTGCATATCATAACCTTGGTGATCTAAATATTCCCAAGACTTTTGACCAATGTAATTTCTAAAATCTATAAAGTCATTGTCAGCTGTAAGTGGTGTTGAATGATATGATCTTCCAAAGTCACCAAACTTTTTTATATGTGCTTTAGCTTCTGGAAAATTCCTAGCAGCTTTAATATATTTGTTAGATGCTTTAGTTAAAGATTTTACAAACTCTGGTTTTTCCTCACTCCATATTACAGTTGGAAAATAACTATTTATAAACATTATTTAAAAGGCCTCCCTAAATGCCATACCACAAGACTATATCTTGTGCCTGATGTTACTGGTTTAACTCTATGCCACACAAAACTAGGAAATACAATAATAGATCCTTTTGGTAATATCTCTTTACATTGTACTCTATGTTTTAATTCGTCTCGCATATGTGGATCATAGTTTCTAAAATCAAATTCTAATTCACCACCTTTATATTCTGATCCATCTGTTAACTGACAAGTCATAGATAGTTTTCTAATCTTACCATTATCGGGATCATCTTTGTTTTTTCTTTGATAGGGTTTATCCCAACTATCACAATGCCAATCGTAGTATTGGTTTAGTTTATATTTTGTAAACTGACAAGACTCACTTCTGTCCCAATCAAAATTCCAACCAGCTCGTGCATTTGCTTCGTGAACGTATGGATGTAATTCTTTATATATCCAAGTATCATTCAACCATACTAAATCAGAGTTTCTTTTTCTTTTTAAATCTAATACTTCTTCTTTTTTTAATTTTCTATCACCATAGCCACCAGTTCTAGCCATAACTTCTTTTTGTGATTTAGCATACTCTATAACATCATCACAAAATTTAGGTGTTAATACACCACTAAAATACCAATAGTAATTAGATATATTCATTGTAGTTGTGGTCCACCTAAAAATATTGTTAATGTTTTTCTAGTTCCTTTTAGAATAGGAGTTACTTTGTGTAAATGATATGATCTAAACATTATCATATTTCCAGGATTATCAAGTTCTTTAATAGTTAAAGGTTTTTCATAAACCCAAAGTTTAAATTTTCCACCTTTATATACAGTATTAGATATATTAATTAATACAGTAAATTTAATATCAAAATTATCTTCAGAAGTGCAATCTATGTGCCAATTATATTCTTGTCCTTTTTGATAAGTATTATGCATTAATTTAGTTTCATTTGGAAAAGGAAACAAATTACATTTAAAATTTTTTGAATTAGCATCATATAGTGTTTCTACACAATTATTTAAATAATTTTTAATTTTAGAATATTCTATAAGTTTTACTTTAGAAGTTTTTGTAGAATTTGCTTTTTCATCTTTACAATTATAAAGTTTAACTTTATTTATTAAATTAATTTGTTCCATATTTAAAATGTTTTTCCAATACCAATATTTCCACTTCATTAAATATATTCATAGGTTATTGTTTGTACAAAATTTAAACTATCTTTTTGATTGTTAGTTAAATAATACATATTGGTTGATGGAAACATAATGAACATATTGTCTTTAAGTTCTATATCCCAACTTCTACCTTTACGTCTGTTATCTTCATAATGTATTCTAACCATACAATCTTTAACCTTTACACCATAAAGTAATGTAAAGTCTGGAGAGTTACGTAGATCTACTGGATCTATATTTAATAATGGAACTGTTGTTTCCTGGGGTTTATAAATATTTCCCCAGGTTTCTTTGTTGATTAAACTAAAATTATACTCAAGATTAACGTGATCTCGCATATATGTATTTAACATATCCCAAGTTCGTGAGAACGGAAAATCTTTGTTTTGAATTACTGATTGTAAGATGTCACCTGATAATTTATCTCGGTCAATGTCCCAATCTTTAGGCATTGCCACATCACCGTAATATAAAGCTTGTTCTGTTAATACTTTCTTCTGCATACCACCACCATTTTTAATTTATGCTAAAGCGTCTGTCAAGTCCCAAGTTGTATTTGCTTCATTCCAAACATAACTCCAAGAATGAGTATTAGCTGTATTTTGTGATTCTTGTTCAGCTGTTAATGCGGGAGCATCACCGATTGGTGAATCCCAATTTGCAGTTGTCATATTTTTTACCCAAGATGCATAAGGTTTTTTAGACCAAAAGATTTGATCATCTTCGTCCCAAGTATAACCTATACCTGCGTAGTTTCCTCTAAATGCTTTTGATTGATCAGAAGATTCAACCGAACCTGTTGGAGTATGAGTATAATGTTTATTACTAGATGTATTGTATGAAGTTTGAATCCACATTTGTGCAGGCCAATTATTATGTGTTTCTAAATATTGTTGTCCTACTGTTTCATCTTCAACGCCGTCAGCATTTAACATATCACCATTATTCAAAGTAAGTACTTGAATAACTTTTCCGTTAGCTCCTAATTTTGCAAAATGTGCCATAATGTTTCTCCTTATATATTAATTTTAATTATCATTCAACTATTGAAATTTGTACCTAATTGCTACAAATCCAGAACCTCCGGCAAAACCTGTTCCTGCAGCTGCAGCTCCACCACCTCCACCACCAGTATTTGTTGCGCCAGGAGTACTTAAACCTGGTGCTGTATTACAATAACTTCCACCTCCGCCGGCTCCACCCCCTTTTCCATAAGGTGAACCTATTCCTTGAGGTGAAGTTCCACCACCACCTCCAGCAAAATATCTTCCATTAGGTGCTAAAGGACTGGGGGCTTGTCCATAGCTTGGTGCTGTTGGACCAAACCAAGTTGCTGGAACATACATTCCATCTCCTCCAATTCCTTGACCAGTATTTTCACCACCTGTAACTGCTCCACCCACAGCTCCGGCTCCACCACCACCACCGCCTGCTCGATCTGGATTAATGGGAACACCTGCTGCTCCTACTCCACCATTATTACCTTGAGGAGGACTGACTGGAGGTTGATTACCTGTTCCTCCTGTATAACCTGTACCTTGTCCACCTCCTGCACCACCACCACCAGAACCACCATTTGCTCCTTGGGTTGATGCAGCACCACCACCGCCACCACCGGCTGATGTTATTGTTGAAAAAGTTGAAACTGAACCAGAATTACCGACTGTGTTATTACTAGATTGTTCCGCACCACCCGCACCTATTACTATTGGATAAGCTTGTACAGAAACTGGTGCACCTGTTGGACTAGCATTTGGATGACCTGCTGGAACTGTAGATTTTGAATATCTCATTCCACCTGCTCCTCCTCCACCTGCTGAATCTGCTGGGTCACTTGATCCACCGTTTCCACCTGAAGCACCACCAGCAACTACTAAATAATCTACTGAATTAGATCCACCTGCATTACCTGCATCTGATACTGTAAAAGTTCCTGGACCTGTAAATATGTGTATTTTAAAATTTCCACAAGTAATTGTAGTATTTCCACCACAAGCTGCAACAAATGAAGCTGTTGGAGCTTCACTTTGTAATCCTGAATCTGTTACTAACCAACCTTTAGTTGCGTCTACATAAACTAAAGTAACTGCTAAACCTTCTATACTTAAAGTTCCATCAGTTGTTGAATCTCCGCCAATAGCAGAACCATTTCTACCTAATGTTAAATTTTCTGTATCAAATGTATTTGCATAATCTTTTATGGCAACTACGTCACCTGCTGAAGGTGATGCAGGTAAAGTTACTGTAAATGCTCCTCCACTTGTATTACAAAAATATCCTTCACCAGCTACTGCTGTAAAACCTGTTGTTTTAACTGTTGTTACCCAAGACGCCGAACCTGTTGCACCAAAGTTTACTGCCGTTCCTTGGTTATTAATTGTTGCACCTGAAGGAATTGTGAATGTATCACCACTATCTCCTAGTGTAACACCTGTTCCAGATCGTGGACTTATTTTATTTACTTTTACTTCACTCATAATTTTTACCTATTGAAATTTGTACCTTATAACTACTATACCTGATCCACCAGCTCCACTTGTATTAGGAGAGCTACCTGAATTATTTCCTCCACCTCCACCACCAGAGTTTGCAGTACCGTTTGTTGAGGTAGTTCCACCACCTCCTAATCCACCTGCGCCTGCCGGATAGTCAGGACTTACTCCTGCACCTCCACCACCTGCATAATATCTAAATGATCCACAAGGAACACCATTTGCACCAAAACCAGTTGGTAATCCACCACCTGCTCCACCGGGACCATTTCCTGGTTGACCACTTGCATTAGCACCTGATGCCATTGCACCGCCACCACCTGCCGCACCTTGATCGGGACTTACATTTCCACCTTGTCCACCATTACTACCTTGTGCTGGAGTTGTTGGTGGAGTATTTCCAGTTGCAATAGGAGAGCCTCCTGGTTGACCACCACCTGCTCCACCACCTGAACCTCCATTACCTGCTGTTTCTTTTCCACCTGCACCTGCTCCACCATAGCCTCCTCCAGCAGAAGTAATTGAACTAAATGTTGAAATACTTCCACTATTACCTATTACACCTCCAGGCGCGGGGCCTACTGCTGCACCACCTGCACCTATAACTATTGAATAATCTTGTACTGAAACTGGTAAAGCCGCTGGACCATTTTTAGGATGTGCCGGTGCTGGGGAAGTTGGAAAAGCAGTTTGACAAGAACGAAATCTAAACCCGCCTGCACCTCCACCACCATTAGCATTTCCTGGATCTCTTGCACCACCACTTCCTCCTCCAGCTACTACTAAATAATCTACAAAATTGTTTCCAGGAGTAGAACTTAAATTTGTTACATTAAAAGGACCTGAACCTGTAAAAGTATGAATTTTATAATCTCCACAAGTTGTTTCTGTTCCACCAGTTGCTACAAGAAAAGGAGGTGCTCCTGTTTCAGTGTCTTCTGCGTTTTGAACGTTAATCCAACCTTTAGTTCCATCTACGTAAACAAACGTTGCCGCTTGACCATTAATATCTAATGTTGCATCTTGTGCAATTCCACCAATTTTTTCTGAACCATCGGGTGATATTGTTAAATTGTATGTTGCAAAGTTTCTTGCATAATCTGATACTGCAACAATAGCTCCAGCAGAACCTGCTGGTAAGTTCATTGTAATTGCACTACCTGAATTTATAAAATACCCTTCACCATCTGCTGCTGTAAAAGTTGCAGTCTTTGGAGTTGTTTGCCAATTAACAGAACCTGATCTACCAAAACCTGTCTGACTTGCACCTGATGCAAGAGCAACAGTACCACCACATCTACCCATAGTAACTGTTGAACCACACACAACAATTGTATTACCAGAACCTGATCCAACTGTAGTTGTTGATCCACATTTTTTGATGATGTTTGAATCATCTGAAACTTTATTTATATTATCTACTTTAATTTTACTTGTCATAATTATTGAAATTTGTACCTTATTATTACTATACCTGAACCGCCAGCGCCTGAAATAGCACCATTAACATCAGCTGAACCACCACCACCGCCACCAGTATTAGCTGTACCGCTTTCCCCTGTAGAACTTGGACCCCAAACATTAGGTGCATCATTAGCTCCTCTACCTCCACCACCTGTTCCACCAAGAGCTTGTGCACCATTAGGTCTTGCACCACCACCACCTCCGCCAGCATATGATACTGGACCTGCTGTAATTTGTGATGTTGCACCAGCACCTCCTGAACCCGGAGTGGGTGATTGTCCATCACCTCCATCTAGACCAGCATTTAATGCTCCACCGCCACCACCACCTGTTCCTGCTGGTTCAGGTTGAGTAGCATCTCCACCATCAAAACCTTGTACTGGACTGACTGGGGGTGCGTTACCTGATCCACCTGCATTTGCTGCTGGGGAAGGTCTCCCTGTCATACCGTGTACACCTCCACCACCTGATGCTCCAGGTGCTCCAGCACCTGTAGGTGTTCCTGTTCCACCTCCAGCTCCACCACCTGCTGATATAATTCCACCAAAACTTGAAACTGCACCAGCCGTATTAAGTGGTGATGCTGGATTACAAATTGGATTTGCTCCTGTTCCTGATGTTCCTCCAGCTCCAACAACGATTGGATATGCTTGAGCTGTAACTGTAACTCTATTTGCTGGTGTTCCATAACCATCTGCAGGACTTGCTGTATAAGGTGTGATAGGATTTTTAACTTCTCTATAACCCCCTGCTCCACCACCGCCGGCTCTTTTTACACCTCCACCACCTCCACCACCTACTATTACGTGAGACATTATATTATTAGTAGCACAAGCACCAGCTGCAGTTACAGTAAAAGTTCCTGGTCCTGTAAAAGTATGAATTTTACAATTTCCAGAAGTTGTTTCAGTTCCTCCTGTTGCTACTACAAACGCATTTCCTCTAACATTAGATGTTGAATCTTGAACGTTAACCCAACCTTGAGTTGAATCAACAAAAACAAAAGTTACTGATTGACCTTCTGTATTTAAGAATACACTTGCATTAACAGAACCAATTTTATCTGTACCATTTGGTGTAACTGTTACATTATGTGTTTGCCAAGTTCCTGCATAATCTGCAAAAGAAACTATTGCTCCAGCAGTTCCTGCTGGTAGGTTAGCTGTTATTACTCCACCTGATGTATTTAAAAAAAATCCATCTCCTGACACTGCAGTAAAAGTACCTGTTGTTTTTGGAGTTGTATTCCAATCAACAGTTCCTGTTCTACCAAAACCTGTTTGAGTAGCGCCGCACGCAAGTGTAACTGCTGTGCCTGATCCACCTAAAGTTAAGGTTGAACCACTTTGTTTATCTATTGCATCTACTTCTATTTTTGACATTATACTATTACTAAAGTCCCTGTTACTGTTACTGTACCAGGTATAGTGATAGGTCCTGCAAGAACTCCGTTCTCAACAGTTTGTGTGCCATCAATCGTACCTGCTTGATTATTTATAAATTCATTTGGAGCCGTTCCGCCTCCGATGTATTGGATTCCATTTACTATTGCCGTCATAATTCCTCCTATGTACTAATACTGTCAATAAATGATGTAACTATATCTAAAGACGAAGCTGTATTGCTTTGTGCTTTAAGAGTGTCACCACTTTCTAAAACAATTTTTGCACCGCCTTGAATTAGTTCGATTGCAGAGTTTGGTGGAACGCTAACTTCTTTTGCAATGAAGTGATCGTTTCCGCCATTTACAATCTGACAACTAGCCAAAACAGTTGAAGCGCTAGTATTACATATTCTGATACCTATAACAGCATCATAGTTTCCACCAACCACTAACTCGACTGGTGATGTACCAACATTTCTTTGTAAATTGTTTCTAAAATCTTGTGCCATATTTTTTTCCTATTTATAATGCAACCGCCATTGCTAATGCAAAGCCAGCTGACGCTGCTCCTACTGGTGTTCCTGTTGCGTCCAGGTAAACCGATTTACTTGCTGGTAAAGTACAGAATACATCTTTTGTACCACTAGTAAAGTTAACAGCTGCATCTGAATTAGAACTGGAGATAACTGTAGTTCTAGTTAAGTTTGCACTTGTACCATCTAATGTTCCAAGTCCAACTTCAAACTCTGTTGTACCTTGATTAAAGATACAATAGTAAGTCGTATTGCTGTTTCCTATACCTTGTGCAAAAGTTTCAAAACCAGTTACTGCTGCTCCAAGTGCCATTGCACCTGTACCAGTAGTTGTGCTCGTTACTTTTACTCTGTCGTTTATAACCAACGCCATAAATTTTTTCCTTAACTCATACTAATAATTGCATTAGCAGGTGTAGTCGGATCAGGGAACGTAATAGTGAAATCACCATTCGTCGCTGTCTTTGCTCCACCAAAATCTAAAACTACTACTAGTCTGTTTGCTGTACCATCAACTGTATCTGTATTGTAAATTGCTGCATAAGCTGCAGTAAAAGTTGCACTTGACCAAGTTACATTATCAAAGTCAACTGAAGCAACTGCTGTAGTTGAAGCAACTCCAAGTCTAGTTAAAACTTTAACTGCATAGTTAGAGCCTCCACCAGAACTTACTTCATCAGTAGCTGAATATACTGTACTTGCTGCTGTGTATGGAAAAGATCCACTTCCTACATACAGAGATAGACTAAAGCCGTTTCCACCTGAAGCTTTAAAGTTGTGATTAGCTTCAAATAGAGCACCTCTAAAACTATTAGGTATTATATTTGCCATATTATTTTATCTCCTTAATTATTAATAACTCGATGGGGATTCGGATTTTAATTGAGTACGAATAACTCCATCTTGATATTCATCTCTGCGTCTTCGACCTTGTTGTTCAATCGCATACGACATCAGAGCTTTTTCATAAGCCTGATTATAGTATTGTATCATATCTTGAGGTCCTTTCAAGTATCCATATGCATTTACCAGACAAGCATACAAAAGTAAATCTTGATATTTATTTGATAAATAAGTTCCATTTGTAGCTGGAGCCGGTGTAGATGTTGTATCTGTAATACTAAGAGGTTCTTTATTATAAGCTAAAGTAATTTCATAAGTTTTATCAGGTGTTGGGGCAATTACCCAAAATTCTGTATCCCAGTTACCATAATATCTTGGTATTCCTACAGCTTGTGTACTAGGTGTTGCATAGTACTCAGCCATAAAACTAGTGTCTCTTTGCTCTAAATAAAATTGATCTCCCTGAGTATTAGTTAGTTGAACGTATCTAATAAATCTTAAATCAGCGGGAATAGTTACATATCTGTTTCCAATAATAGCATTTGATGTTGCATAATGTCTTTCTTCATCAGAATCTACTTCTCTATAAATTTTGTTTTCTGCATTTTTAATAATAGGATTAAGAATAGCAGAACTAAATACAGTGCTATCTACTTCTGTGTAGTTTCTAATATCATTTTCTAAATTTGCTAATGTGTATGCCATATTATAATGCCTTTAATGTTACGGGTCCTGCAGAACAAGCTGGACCTCCTCCTTGTATATTACCTGTTGTTGCATTGCTA
>WLWH01002422.1_pt1 | contig 10500 bp, 23 predicted proteins | sample 6712741 | NCBI WGS metagenome assembly WLWH01 (sample SAMN12718694, study PRJNA515312) | sponge metagenome | isolation source: marine sponge | host: Mycale hentscheli | place: New Zealand: South Island, Marlborough, Capsize Point | collected 2003-05-01 | reverse complement strand
TCCGTCACGCCGTTCACTGAGATAACATCAATGGCAAACGTCAGTGTCTTACCAGCCAGCGGGTGGTTAAGATCGACGTCAACAGAATCGTCGTTGATCTTAGTAACAATGCCCATCGCTGGGTGTCCGTTTTGGCTCATCAGAGGGATCTGAGTTCCTTCTTCAAGTGGGAAGTCGTCCGGGAGAACAGAGCGGGAAATACTTGTGGAGTTCCCGGCAACAGGTTCACCATAAGCTTGGTCAGGAGAGAGGGTAACGGTTTTAGTTTCTCCCGCCGTCATGCCTTCGAGAGCGTTCTCAAAGCCCGTGATAAGATTTCCTTGACCCGTTTCAACAGTCATGGGTTCGCCTCGTTTGTGGGAATTATCAAATTCAGTCCCGTCATCGAGCGTGCCTACATAGTGCAAGGTGACGGTGGATCCCGCCGTGATAGTTGTGTTAGTCATTTTTTTCTTCCCTTTCGAGGTAATATTGTTCGCAGACCTCAGCGAACTTTGTAATTGCATCCCAAATTTGAGTGTCTAACTCGTCTAGTTCAAAAGCAGGATAGTTATCGTCATAGTATTTTCCAACCTCTTCGCTGTCTAGGCACCAAATGTTTTTATTCTGTAAGACTTCTCCATCCATGACAGCTACGCCCGTGACACTTGTTTCGTCTTTTTGAATCGTTGTCATCACCATCAGTTTGTTTTGAAAGTAGTGGCTCCCCAAGCTGGCATTTCGGAACCACTCTACGGGTGCCTCCCACTTGGAGTCGAGCACCATGGTGATAGTGTGGCTTTTCTCTTGATATTCATACTCATCCAGTTCAATGCCCCATGCCAGGTTCCCCCAGTCGTCTTGATCGGGCACCAACTGAGTCAGCAGCCCGGTGTCAAACGTAGAGAACTCAAATTGAAAGTCCTCTGCTGCCTGAGGGGAGATGTTATAAATGGTAATATAACTTTTTGTTGTGTCCATTTTATTCTTCCTCGGCGAGACGGAAAGATCCAGCCCCTTCTACAATGGGGTAGACAACCGACTCATCATATGAGTTATAGGGTCCGACCATTTCAAAAATAGTTTCTCCCCGCTCTCCAATTTGAGTATGATGCATTTTATACTCAAGGTTATCTAGAGCCTCTTTTTGTTCTTGCTCAGTGGAAGCCCGATAGACTTCCACAAGTTCAAGCTCAAGTTCAGGGTATTGCTCGGCGGTGAGAGTAAAAGAGGGATACTCCCTTACTACCTCGCTGCGTTCTAGCCAATGAAGTTTCAATTTCATCTTATTCCTTTCCAGGGGTTAAGTTCTTAAGTCGCTCCAACGACTTATCATAATACTCTTTGTCAAACTCACATCCCACAAATGAACGTCCCGTATTTTGGGCTGCGATCATTGTAGAGCCTGAGCCACTGAAGCAGTCTAACACAACTTCTCCAGGTTGTGTATGTGCTTTTATAATTCTTTCCAATAAAGCGATAGGTTTCTGGGTAGGATGCCATCCGGCGTACTCTTTGCTGGTCGTGTGGTTGTTCTTGGTCCACACATCGGTAGGAATCTTGCCCAGTGCATTAAGTTCTGCTCCCTTGCGCACACTCTTAGCCATCTTGTAAGGGACACGGATATCGTCTGCATAGAAGGGAAAGTCTTTGCCTTTTGAGTACATCAAAAGGTCTTCATGCTTTCGGGGGAACTTCTTCTTTGTCCGTCCGCCCCAATCATACGCCCAGATAATCCAGTTCTGATAATGGGCTCCTGGGATTGCATTGAGTGTATTAAGTTTATACTTTAAGAAGGTATCCGTCTTGGTCGTGCCCCACACATAGAAGCAGGCTTCAGGCTTCATAATGCGAAAGCACTCCTTGGTCCAGGCATCGCACCAGTTTAGGTATTCTTCTTCAGAAGCCCACTGATTATCCCAAGCATCCTTAATGATCTCAAAGTAAGGAGGGTCTACAACAACCAAGTCAACAGACTCATCCTCAATCGTTTTGAGATACTCTATACAATCAGCGTGCTTTAGTTCTATTGTCATTTCCACTCCTCAATGTTCCGGAACCAAGATGGGATTTCATTCTTGATCCAGTAGATCTCTTGCTTGCCTTCTTTGCCGCCATGCTGACGATAACATGACTTTCCAAATATGTTATCCTCTAAATCTTTTTTTGTTGCCCACCAAACGTTTACTTCATCTGGGTTCATCCCAACAAACATGATCCGATCATAATCCTGTAGTGAGCGAATCTGTTGCCAAGTAAACCGATTGGGCTTGCCATCCCAAGTTAGGCTGAGCTTCACCTCTGTGCGGTAGCCATCAACAACAATGTCATGATCAGCATCACCCTCAAGGCGAGCCAGCTTGCCATTCTTTTTGCGAAGTACGGCGTGATCCAACTTCTCCATAATCTCGGCAGCTAGTCGCTCACCACGAGAGCCCTTACCTTTCGGGCTAGACATAAGATAAAAACTTTCAAAGGTGCTATCTCGCCAGAAGTCAAGCCCAGGGGATTTTTCCTGGAGTGTCGCAGAGTTACTAGCAATCTCAGTTATCAGATTCATTTTCTCTCTTTAGATTTTAGTTTGCTAGAAATGTCTGCTGCTTATCGGTGCCGTTTGCCTTGATGGTTGGCTTAGCAGAGTCGTAGTGAGTAGTAAAGCCACGCTTATCCTCGTGAACACCTTTAATAATTTGACGTGACGATTTGATGGTAAAACGCCCAGCAATGGGAACCGTTTTATAGAGTTTTTCCATTAGGTTTACGACCTGTTGGCGATCTTTAACGATTTGAGCACCACCCTTAGTCAACAACTGTTTGCCATGATAAGATATTACAACCGTAAAATCATTATCAGGGTTCGTAAAGTAATGCCTCATGTACTTGCCATACAAGTTTTCCTGCACTCGACCGTTTTCAGTGAGATGATAGACCGTTTCGGGCGTAGTAGTTGACTTCTTGAACTGATTGTATTTCTCTTGAGTATAGCCGGTCCCACCGAGTTGTTCATACTCTTTAATCAAATCTTCCGTCTCATAAGTCTTAAGTTTATCTGTCCCGCCGGCATCTTTCATCACTAGTTTAGTAATCCGATTTGAGAAGTATACTCGGGTACGTCCAGAGTTAGGGAAGATCTTTTGAAGAAAATATTGACCAGCGAGGCTGACAAACTCGTCCACTTCCTCCGCTTTGTTTGGGTCTAAGGCAATTCCGTTATTCCGGGAAGCCACTTCTCTAGCAAGACGACCACTATCTAAGCGCCTCTTCATGGCATCTAGCATATCAAGTTCGGTGGATGGGCTGCTGCCTTCATGGTCATTAGAACTATCTTGGAAGTCCTCCCAGTCATCGTTACTAAAACCCTGGGTATCGTGAATAAAAGTAGAGATCAAAACCTTTTGGCTTGAGTCCGTTAACAAAGCTTTCTTTTTTGCCTTGCCACGAGTAACCCCATCTTTTACGCAGTACTTATTATTTCCTGCACCCATGGGGACGACCGTAATCGGTGTGCGCTGAGTCACTCCCTGAGTAAACTGCCCAGCGTAACGATTGATCATATCTTGTAGGTTGCCCTTGACCCGTGCTACTTGGTCAAACTCGACCAGATCATCGGGGTGTACCCATTTCTCGTATTTGGTGACGTTTTTCTCACCATGCACCGCTTTAAAGTTTTTATATTGTTGTTCGTTCAATTTGATTCTCCTTTTCGTACAACAAGTTCAACATCAGTAGTATCGGTATCCATCTCAATCCACACTCTGGCTCCACAACTCAGTGGCTTGTGCGGACTATAGATGACCCTACCTAATTCTACACCATCTTTTGTTTTGATTATAGCCTCGTGGGCATAATTGTTTTCTTTATATGTTTTTACCGTCAAGACAGGCTCATCGGTGCCGTGCTTAGTATTGCGCTTGATGATATGCTGGTTGACGTGGATTATCTTTTTCACCAGGAGCCCTTTCTAGTTCTTTTCTGTAGCTTTTCGATGTGCTCCTGCTGTCTAAGCAGTTCCTCAGCCATCAGGTCGCTGCGAGTGGTAACATCACTAAGTAGTTCGTGCAAGGTTACAAAAGTTTTAGTAATCTGCTCAAGAATGGCAGGAGTGAAAGTCAATTCTTCTTCCATCTTAGTAACCTCTGTATTCGCTGACCTGATTGACAAGCTCATCAATCTCAGGCTGAAGCTCTGGGTCGGCAATGCGGTCACCCTTTTCAGCCCGATGTCCGTACATGTAGACCCCGCCAGCCTCTGGACTGAGGAGCGTCACGTTGTCGCCCTGCCAGCCGCTGTCCTTGTTGAGGTTGCCACCAACAACGCCGCTGACTAGTCCCCAGCTTTCATCCTCGTTCTCGTAGTAGCCGTACCAGCTTTGCTGCTGGGTGTTTTGCGGGAGACGCATCAAGCCTTCATCACCGTTAGGAGCCCGCACCCGAATCATAGGACCCTTGAACCAGCGGTCAGCGTTTCGAGGCAGACCTTGTGGGGTATCGTAGCCAGGCTCCGCAACTCGGTCCCAGTCAATGCCGATGACCATGCACATTCCTTGTTCGTAGTCGTTGGCTTTCCAACTCCACTGTCGCTGGCGCATCAAAGCACCGGGCACGATGCCAGCCTTCTTGAGGCAGGCAGCCAGAACTCGGTGAGCCAAGCCTCGCATCGCATCACAATCTTTGCGATGTTGCTTCTTGGCTGGGCAGGTGCGAGCGTTGTGTCCACGCTCACCGCAGAAGCCACACTGGCGACCACGAGAATTCTTACGAGCCTGAGCCATCTTCCGCTCTTCAAGTTCTTCCCAGAGCCAGCGGTCACGCCAGGAGATTTCATCCTCATCGGCGTCTTGAATCTTGGCAGCCTCATTGATTCTGCTAATCCAAGAAGTGGAAGCGTAGGCAAGCTCATCTTCCAAGCGGTAAACGCCATACTTCTTAGCAAGCCTCTCGACTCTGGCGTGGGCTTCTTTGATTTGTGGGCAACTACGACGGTTGTGTCCCCATTGACCACAGTGCTGGCATTGAACTGAACGACCCATATCTCTCTCCCTTACATATGTATAGTATCATGGATCAGGGGTCTGTCAAATTATTATATTATATTAATCGTAATTAACTTTCTTGGGATCAAGCTTTGCCAACTCTTCGTCGGAGAGTTCTTCTTGAATGAGATCATAAATAGATTGTTGGTCTTCTTTTTTCGTGTGGCGTTTTCCTGTGAGGATATGATGGACCATCGACGGAGACACTTTATAGATATAATGGGTCTCCCGAGCAAACCACTTGGCTATCTCTCGGACTGACTGCTTGCCTCCTTGAGACCTAATCATCTCCACATGACGCTCTGTCAGCTTATGTGTTTTCTTTTTAGCTCGCCGCCTGTCTTTACGAAGCGGGGGCTTTTTGTCGTCGCTCATTATATTCCTCGCCACAAGTTTATCATGAAATATATAATTCGTATACCATAAAAAAAAGACACCCCGAAGGGTGCCTTTCCCAAACATATGTTTGTAATATTCTACCTACGAAAGCTCGTAGTAATACACAGTCAAACGAATCACTCCAACGGTGTCGTCAGGAGCATTGCTGAATGTCAACAGGGCGTCATCCGCCGCTGCATAGAATTTAAATCCAGCCGCTGTGTCCACGGGACCGGCTCCAATTATAGCACTTGTGCCTGCGATTTTCATGTTTGCGGTCAGACTGGTGTCAAACGCATCGGCAGTACCGTCGAGCCCGATATCAGTAAGGTTAACCGCCCCGCCAGCACGCACAGCCGGCGTAATGCAGGTGACCTTTACCCCTACTACGATACTATTTGCAGGAATCGCACTAGGGTATTCCAACGTGGTTGCTGTTGCAACGTTCAAATCTGTAGAAACAGACTTGAGGGCAACCGAACCGCCATTGCTTTTAACCTGAAGCGGCACATTGTCCAACACCATGTTGCCGCTTCCACTTTCTTGAACCAGACCTCTGCGGTCATCTACTACTACCTTTACCATAATATATTCCTCCTTTTATGTTCACATGCTTCCGACACGGGTGTGAGTTCCCCCTTATGGTTGTGTCGGGCTTATACTAAATAGTCTGCACCAGCGTCTAAGTTAGGTGGAATGCATAGAATATACTATAACGGAGACAAAAAATAATATAATTACTTCTAAAGCGTTTAGTCGCATGATCTTTTTCCTCGCTGGTGAGTTTCGATTAGGCGTCCGGGAGCATAATGTACATTAGTATCTACCAGGATCTCTCCTACTTTTAGAACCTTATCATAACGAAGTAATAGCCCCACTTGCGTAGCGGCAGAGTCATGCGTCTTAAATCTTACCAGGTCTCCCACTCTCATCTTGTTGGTTCTCCACGAGTTTCAGGTATTTTTCGGCAACTTTTGATTTTATAAACACTTCTTTACCTTCTAATAACACTCGATAACCGAGAACTTGATCTAATTTATTCTTCTGCACATAGACGATCAACCCTAGCTTTCCTTCAAGGGTTTCAAAAAAACTTTTAGAGCGGCTGGTGCCGTCGCTATAAACAACGTACTCGCTTACAGGAACCTCTCGCACCATAGGGGGAAAAGCCTCCCGCACTATGCTGAGGGTTTGTAACTCATGGCGATAAACTTGAACTAGTTCGCCTTCCTGAAAACTATTCTTCATCCTCTGATGCTGGGGACAAATAAGCCTGGATAAGATTAGCAAAATGATAAAGCTGAGTGCCCATCTCTCCAGCCAGCGCCGCAGTCTCCCCAAGTACTTCGGGATCTAGCGCATCTTCAATTGCCCTGCGGTAACCACAATCAATAAGCTCCTCTACCAAGCGTCGGTCCTGGTGGGATAACTCAAAAAAACGAGCCGCCTTGTCCGCTGTTTGCTTGGTGGTGTCACTAAGCTCTTCTTCATAAATCTGTTGATAGTTAATGTTTGTCATAGGAATATCCTTTCTTCTTAATTATAAGTATCTTTTAGATAAGTTTAAGGGAGCAAACTTTCTTTTTTTTCACCCAAGTAAGGGTTGATTTCTTCACCCCGAACCCACCAATTAACATTAGTAAGGAACTGCACAAGATACTCCCCAGATCGCCGGGAAGTAGGTCCCCGCAGAATCAAGCCTAAACTACCCAGTTCAATAAGGTAGGGAGCATCATCAGTAGAGTGCAGATCCTTGGCTGCCACTACCAGCTTGCCAGGACTAAACAGAGAATACTCTTTGGTCATCTTAATCGGCATATTTTTTTAACACTTCATAAAGTCTTTGAGGTGTAAGGTCCGGGTGGTGATACAGGTTGTCAACTGCGCCAGCCAAACGAAGAGCATATGCAATCCACTCAGAACAATACCAGCGCCCTACCCGCTTGATAAAGAATGGCGTGAACTTCGACAAGATCATGCCCGGCCAGTCGTAGCCATCTCCCTTGGTATCTTCGAAGAATTTTTCTATGGTTTCCAGTTGCTCGTCAGAGGCAGGTACGCAAATCATATCGTAATCTTCTTCAGGTTCCGTGAACTTTTCCCGACGCACGCCAGACGTCCCAAAGGGTGTGATGCTTATGCAAGTGTGGTCAGGCATGATCAGTTCTGCGTGCGAGTATTTGCTGTTGGTGGTATAGCGAACGATGCGGTTGTGCCAGCCGCCCTCACCCTTGTAGAAGGCTACGCAAAGTTGACGTGGCTTGGCTGCTTCAGTTACCCCATAGTATTATAACTATTCAGCAGTTTCTAAAACTTCCAAGATTCTCGACAAAGAAGTTTGATCCGGTGTCGATTTTTGAAGATTGTGGATCTTGACGGCTGCTCGGAATGAGCGGGGATCCAGCTTGCTCTTCATCTCTGTGAAGAGTTCAGTGCGGTCTTGTCGAAGGATTGTCATCTCGTTCTCAATGGTGGTGAGCTTATTGACGAACTCCTTGACGGTGGATTCAAACTCGTTGGTGGTGTTAATCATTTTGATTACCTTTCTGTGGGTTGCCGGCTTGTTGCTCAGCTTCAAACTGGTCTTGTTCGCTGGCATACTCCATTAGTTGTGAAAAAATTTTGCGGCGAGTTTCGCCCTTAAACTGAAATCTATCTAGGATTCCCTGAACATCTTTCTCAAATCTTTTTAGGTCCCTCATTTTCCAAAGACCTCAATGGCTAGATCCTCGGACGCTTGGTCCAACTCGGTGCGAGCCTTTTCTAATACTTTGCCCAACAAGTGGAGCGTGACCTCTGCCTTGCATCCGGGTTGGACCTCGTGTGCCAACTCCTCCGCTGCCGTGATCCACCCGATTGTATCTTCGAGTCGTCCGGACGCTTCCGTGAACGAAGTAAATGTTTTATCCAATAGTCTTCCGGGTCGTGTAGCCATTTTATTCTCCTATAGTAAATACATGGCGGCTAAGAAGCCCGCTACAAAAAATAGCGGGTGTAACATAATGTGCAAACGCATTCTATCATGATAATACGACATTGCAAACATAAATTTAGCGGCGAGTTCGGCTGTTTGGTTTTTATCTCGGCTGTCACCAAACTTTGTAACCCATTCGGTCATTGACAACTCTACCTGTTCATCCGAAGGTTCAATCATCTTATTCTCTTAGCCACTTTGGATCTTTGACCTTAGCAGCACCTTTCTTAATCTTCAGCAATCTAGCTACGGGCGGGATGTTCATCCACTCTAAGTCATATGCTCCTTCAAAATCACCAAGTTGAGTTGCCACACAACCCAGCTTAGTAAGTTTCTTATGGAGGTAAGTAAACTGCCGTTGAGTTTCTCGGGTTACATATACACCAATCGTTCCATCCTTGAAGTTACAGAAGAACTGGTCTTCTTTGAACTTTCCTATTGCTTTTGCTACAGGAAGACCATCTCCTGCCTCTCTTAATCTTAGGCGGTTGTTCTTACAGAACGTCTTAAAGGTAGTGATGTGTTTATTTGCTGCTTTTTCAACCATGGGATTCCCTTTCCTCTTTATTGAGTGACCAACTTGGTTCGGCGTGAATTCTGCTCAGTGGCAAACCATGCCAGAGAACGATTATTATAAATTAATTCATGTTCAAAATAAGGATCATTGCTCACAATATCTACAAAATAATTGATCCATAAATTCCATTGTAGTTCGCTAATCGGATCCAGACGCTCGTGGTGGAGTCGCTGATTAACCTGAGCTAATAACATTCCCTTGCGAGCACAGGCTAGCAAACACCTGCGCTTCTTTCTTGATGTAGTCAATTTTTACCTCGTGAACATATCTGCAATGTCGGCTGCCCAGGCGTCTGGCTTGACTTTGACTGGGAACCCCATACCATTTACCATACCTACTATAGCACTAAGTGAGCGATTACTTAAGGCGCTTTCTTCGGTATTGACATCTGCGTGAATTGTTGGGGGCTTGCCCGTGATGGCTTGGACCATGACTGCGGCTTCCAGGGATACCACTGTTTCATGGATCAACCTTTCAGTTATATTATTAAAGTTTTCTATCTTGTTCCGCTGGTATGCAACGAGTGCTCCCTTTGTGTCCTCACGGAAACAAATCGTCGTGGTCATAATCGTGTACTCTTTGTATTGTTTGCTGTCAGTTCCTACATGAAATGTGAAACGATCATCGTCAAAACGCTTTTGGATTCGCTGGCGGATATCGGTGATAGGTTCGCCGCCAAGCGATACCCAATTGTTACTCGTTAGGTGGTCCAAGGTCAGTTCCCTTAATCGTTTCTCGTAACATAACAATGGCGAGCATACCTAAGCACGCAACGCTAAAAACACTAACTAAAGTATATGTTGTAATATCTTTTAGCATGTTCTATCTTATATGAGTTTTAGTCTATGTCAAGTTTTTGTTTGATCTTATCTACCGCAAGGATAGAAAGGTAGATGGGATAGTAGGCGATGGTCACAAGCTTATCATAAAAATTATGGAGCATTAGTCATACTTTCTTCGCATACCACCACGATGATAGTGGGAGTGAATGGCGCTTTCAAGGATTTTTCCCATCTCATGAGCTATTTCTTCCATGCTCATGTCAGTACGCCCACAAATATCCTCAACCATCTGGATAGCCTGGGCATTTGCTCCTGCTGTAAATCGCAACACATGCGATAGGCGAGAGTATGATGCGTCTCCCACCTCAATCTTTTGGTTCGTAATCACTTAGGTCCTCCATCAACCGTAAAACTTGCCGTGTGCGGGCAATCATATAAAATAAAGCAAAGCCATAGCCAAAGGTAAAACCAGTTATGCTGTCTCGAATAATATCAAATAGAACGCAAGCAACTAAAAATATAATTGAGAAATAATAAAAACTCATGTACATCAGTTGTTTTGTAGTGAAATTCCGCATATCTTTTCCAATACCTTTAAGGCTGTTTCTGAATTTTCTGTGTACGAGTTCAGGGCCACAACTTCTTCCCCAGATAGTTTAACATACTCTTCGTCTTCACTTAAATCATTTGTTGATATTTCTTCTATTATAAAGTCCAGTTGCTGAGATATCGCTATCACAGCGTGAGAGTAGGCCACTGCATCGATAATCGGAAATTC
>WLWH01002421.1_pt1 | contig 10504 bp, 7 predicted proteins | sample 6712741 | NCBI WGS metagenome assembly WLWH01 (sample SAMN12718694, study PRJNA515312) | sponge metagenome | isolation source: marine sponge | host: Mycale hentscheli | place: New Zealand: South Island, Marlborough, Capsize Point | collected 2003-05-01 | reverse complement strand
TTGAGGCTGGCCTGAAATGCATCCAAGGAAAAGGCATTGTCAATTCAATCAGTCTGAAAGAGGGTGAGGATGTGTTCCTCAAGCAGGCTCGAATTATCCGCGATTACGGAGCCGCCGTAGTTGTCATGGCGTTTGACGAGCATGGCCAAGCGACCGACATAGACAATAAAGTGGCGATTTGCGAGCGAGCCTACCAGCTCCTTACGGAAAAAGCAGACTTCCCCCCCGAAGACATTATTTTCGATCCCAATATTCTCACGGTGGCCACTGGGATGGAGGAGCATAATCGCTATGCGATAAACTTCATTGAAGCGACGCGAAAAATCAAAGAAAAAATGCCTCTCGCGAAAATTTCAGGTGGCGTGAGTAATATTTCCTTCTCGTTCCGAGGAAATAACCTTGTTCGTGAGGCGATGCATGCTGCTTTTCTTTATCATGCCATCAAAGCCGGTATGGACATGGGTATCGTAAACGCAGGCCAACTTGCGCTCTATGAAGACATCGACCCCGAACTCCTCGAGAAAATTGAAGATGTCTTGTTTGACCGCCGGGAAGATGCGACGGATAGGTTGATTGATTTTGCAGAAACCGTGAAGGGTGATAGCGAAAGTGGCTCTAAGAAAGTTGACGAGTGGCGGGAACTCGATATCGACGATCGATTAGCCCATGCATTACTTAAAGGGCTTACTGATCATGTTGAGGACGATATCGAAGAGGCTAGAACGAGGTACGACACGGGTCTTCAGATCATTGAAGGGCCGCTCATGAGTGGCATGCAGACAGTCGGTGACCTCTTCGGTGAAGGCAAGATGTTTCTTCCTCAGGTAGTAAAAAGTGCGCGTGTAATGAAGAAGGCCGTTGCGCATCTCCTGCCTTACATGGAGGAGGAAAAAAAAGCACAAGGTGAGGAGGAAACAAAGCGTGGTCGTATTCTCTTAGCAACCGTTAAAGGCGATGTTCATGATATTGGAAAAAACATTGTTGGTGTTGTTTTAGGCTGCAACGGCTATGAAATCATTGATATTGGCGTCATGGTTCCGTGTGCCACGATCATCGACAAAGCTCGCGAAGAGGACGTCGATATTGTTGGTCTTTCTGGCCTCATCACTCCGAGTCTTGATGAAATGGTACAGGTTGCAAAAGAGTTCCAACATGAGAAATTCGAGGTCCCTCTTTTGATTGGTGGCGCGACGACGTCAACCCGTCACACTGCGGTGAAAATTGCCCCGCAATACGCCGGAAACGTCGTTCATGTAACAGACGCCTCTCGAGCAGCTGGTGTTGTCGAGAAACTACTGAACCCAGCGTCTAAAGAGGCGTTTGCGGAAGCGAATCGCCAGGCTCAAGCCAGAGATCTTGAAAATTTCCAAAATCGCCAACAGGTAAAACTTGTACCGTATAAATCTGCCATAGAAAAACGATGGACGACCGACTGGTCACTCGCGGAGATTGGAACACCGGAGTTTCTTGGCCTTCGACAACTTCCAAAAGTTTCACTTGAGGAACTCGTTCCCTTCATCGACTGGTCACCATTTTTTATGGCCTGGGAACTAAAAGGAAAATACCCCACTATTTTCGATGATGTGACAGTCGGCAATGAAGCCAAAAAACTTTTCGATGATGCACAGAAACTCTTGGATAACATTGTCACCACACAGAAACTTGAGGCTCGTGGAGTCTACGGCTTCTTTCCTGCAAATAGTGACGGAGATGACATCATTCTTTTTGATGATGAAAACCGACAACATGAAACCGGTCGGATCCACACTCTCAGGCAACAATGGGAACGACGTGGACAAGAAACCTTCTACGCGTTAGCCGACTTTATCGCACCTGTATCAAGTGGGCGTAAAGACTACGTTGGGGCCTTTGCATGTACCGCCGGTCATGGCTGCAATGAATTCGCCGAACAGTTTGATAAAGATCATGATGACTACAACTCAATCATGGTTAAAGCACTTGCTGATCGGCTCGCTGAGGCGTTCGCAGAATGGCTTCATCAAAAAGCGCGGCAGGACTGGGGTTTCGGAAAGCAAGAAAAGCTCGGCACAGATGACCTTATTTCGGAAAAGTATCGTGGCATTCGTCCTGCTCCCGGTTATCCGGCCTGTCCCGATCACACAGAAAAACCGGGCTTATTCCAACTACTCGATGCCGAAAAAGTTGCTGGGATGAGCCTCACAGAGAACTTTGCGATGACACCAGCGGCAAGTGTGTGCGGCCTCTACTTTGGTCACCCTGAAAGCCGATACTTTGCTGTAGACAGAATCACCCGTGAACAAGTGCAGTCGTACGCTGTCCGAAAAGGCATGCCCGAAGAGGAGATCGAGCGTTGGCTCGCCCCAAACCTGGGATACGATCCTTGATTTGTGGAGTTGATTTGAGGATTCTTTTGCCCACTCAGACAAATCAGCTCCATGGAAAAAAAGAGACCAGCCACGAGTCTGAAGAAGCAGAAGAAGCCCACACCACGTTCACGAATTCGTAAGATTGCTTTTGAGGGTCCGCAGAGCAAGCCTCTTTCTACGATCCGCATCGACGAACTGATCGAGCGATTTCTTGCCTTCATCCGTCACGAAAGAGGCCTGGCGGAGAATACCCAGTCGGCGTACCAGCGTGACCTGCAATCATTCGGTGCGTGGCTCCGTGGCCGATCACCCCTGAAAATATCGATTCAAGAACTTGGAGATTACCTTGGCTCGCTGTCTGATCAGAACCAGTCCCGAGCCACAATTGCGCGAAAAGCAGCAACACTTCGTTGCTTTTATTCTTTTCTTCAACTTGAAGGAGTCATGACTGAAAACCCTGCTGAACAGCTTGTCTTGGCTCGCCCCGATGATACGATTCCAGCTGTTCTCTCATCCCGTCAGGTTGACCTTTTACTTGACAGCCCTTCTCGATTTACTGCCACAGGATCACGTGACCGTGCTCTCTTAGAACTACTGTATGCCACTGGCTGTCGCGCGTCGGAAGTGTCTTCACTGAAAATAGATGATCTTCATCTCGAGGAGCAATTTTGCACATGTCACGGCAAAGGGAATAAGGAACGAGTGGTGCCTCTGGGGAGTCGGGCTCATGCTGCAATCTCACAGTGGACACTTGACCACAGATCTCAGTTTGTATCTCGATCAACTGATCAGAACTATGTCATTGTGTCTACTAGAGGAAATAAACTTTCCAGAATGCGAATCTGGGAAATTGTCCGGGAACACGCCACCTCTGCCGGCCTTGCCAATGACATTTCGCCCCATACTCTTCGGCATAGTTTTGCCACTCATCTTGTCGCTGGTGGCGTTGACCTCAGGCACGTACAAGAAATGCTAGGTCACGCTAGCATCGCTACAACACAACGATACACTCACGTCGATTCCGGACGACTGAGAAGTGTCCACCTGCAATACCATCCGAGAAGTTGAGTGATTCAGACCGGGCAAACTATGGCTGTTGTTCAAGTGGAACGAAACTGATTTTCTTCACCATTTCAACAAGTTGTCCATCTTCTATCCTGCCCGATACTGCAGTAATTGCATCAATAATATTGATATAATTAAGTTCGTAGTCGCAATCAATTTCTAATTCAACATCTGCAAGTGAGGCTCCGCTCTCCAGAGCAACGTCAACAAAGCCGGCGACTCTTTGTCGTAGATCACCAAAATCTTGAACGGGCTCACCATTCATCGAAATCCCAGCAAGTGTGCCCTCAGTATCTGATGCCAAACGAACTTGGATGGGGGGTAACTGGAGGTCATCAGGAGGCTCTGCAGATGACTTCCCAAGTGGCATACGAACATCAAAGTCGCCTTCCGGGGCGATAATATTAAATGTCAGCATAAAGAAAATCATCAGTTGAAATACAACGTCGATCATGGGGGTCATATTGACCGCCACTTTTTCAAGCCGTCGACGGGGAAGGGGAGGGGGCATCATTCAGTCCGGCTTGTAAAGGGCACGGAGCGCGAATTTCTGGAATCCAAGCTCCTGGCAAATCTGAATAACTCGCTGTACATCACCGGCATGTGCCCGACCATCCGCTCGAACAATAACCGTTGCACGTTTTGGATCTTTATCAGATGCAACAATAATATCTCGCTCGCGTTGTAACGAGCCTCCAATTTCATCAACTGGAATGATCTCTCCAGCGTACAAGACCCCACCATTCGCCATGAGTTGCATGGTTATAGGCGCCTCAACAACTCCCTCGGCAGGCTTTGCTAATTGACTCGATGGAAGCTGAATACGTTCATCCTGTTCTGCCTCACTGAAATTCAGTACAAACATAAAAAAAGTGATCAATTGAAACGTAACATCGATCATGGGCGTCATGTCGTTCTCAACTATGGCTGGCCCATTACTTCTCCGTATCACTGCGAAAATTCCTATAGATTCGATTTTCCGTTGTCACCGCGACACTACTTTTGAGTCAACGGCACCTTGGAAATAAGACGCACTGCTTCGGTATCCACGTCACTATTGAGTTGCTCAAGCCAATTACGAAACAGGCTAAAACATGCAACAGCAGGAATCGCTATCCAAAGCCCGATAAGAGTCGTCACAAGTGCCTGTGATATCCCACTTGCCAACTCATGATGTTTGGGCTGTGTTGCAGACTGAGCAATAACAGTGAAAGCGCTCACCATACCACTTACCGTCCCAAGCAATCCAAACATTGGCGACAATGCTCCGATAAGAGATACATAGCTGATCTTGTGCTCGAGTTGCATTGCTTCCTCAGCCTCGGTTTCGCGCATTGCATCAAACGCCTGCTGCCGCCCCACCTGCAATTTGACAAGGCCGATAGAAAGCACACGACCAAGGTAGGAATCATCCGCTTTTGCAAGTTCGTACGCCTGCTGGAACTCTTTCTTATCAAGATGATTCTCAAAACCTTCAATGAGATCAGGAGGTATAAGAACCGTTCGGCGTAATTGCAAAAAGCACATCACAAGTAACGCAACGAGAGCGAAAGAAAGTGCGACAAAAACAATCACAAAAGTCGCACCGAGTGCTTTTATATAATAGACAAGTAAATTATCCGGTGCGATTGGGATCATGTCATCGCCACCTCTATTTGAATTTGCTTGAGGTATTGCTGGCACAACCGCTGCAGGCTCAGTCGCTGCTCCAATCACCACTCCAGCCTCTGGAGGGGCAGGCTGACTTTCGTCAGCAACCTGACCCACTACAACAGCCGACCATAGAAGAACCATTCCTATTACAAAAATGCGACCCTGAGGCCGTAGATGATTCCTGAAAAACTGCATCTGTGAACATCCCTGCTTTCTGGCATATGAGCCCTAATCAACCACTCATCCTAAAGTGTAATCTGCATCAACAAAACGTCCTGACGACTGCTAAAAGTCTACTGGTTGTACTCCAAGAACATCAAACTTGCTACGTCGATTTACTTGCTAGACGGATTCAACTCAGCAGCCCACGTACTTTGTGGATAGTCCTTGATCAACCTTTGTCGTACTTCTGCCGCACGACGAGGATAGCCTCCCTTATTCCATAAATGAAACAACCGAAAAAGTGCTTCGGCGTGCGTGCCTGGGGCATCACCATACACCAGATCCACAGTTAAATATGCAATCAAGGCATCTTGATCCTCTTTCGTTTCGAGGAGCGATTGACCGAGCAGACTATACGCTTTGCCAAGCAATATATTGCTTGCGGTAACAGGCACTCCTTCAGGGTATGTTTCCGCAAGCATCGAACCAATAAGAGAGACTGCTTCATCAAAACGGCTTAAAGAAATGAGGCTCTCTGCCTGCCCAAGACATGCCATCATCTTCTCCTGCTCAACAAAGCTCCCTTCTAGATCAACTGATTGCACGTTTTCAAATTCTGCAATTGCCTCTATATGACGACCCTCTGCGGCCAGAACATTTCCTTGAAGTCTTTCTGCGCGAACCACCATGGGCGGGGGACCCCGTGAAATTTTCTTATATAACGCCGCAGCTTTATCGTATCTCCCGAGGGCTCCCTCGAGATCTCCAGCAGCCTCGAGCAAATCATAGTAATGAATTGAACGGGTAAATTGGTCGAGTACCTCTTCAATATACGTTAGCGCTTGGGATAACCCTTCAGTCGTATCCATAGCAACATGACAAGCGGCTACCGATCGAACGTACGCATATTCACCACGAACCGCCACCGAGGCTCTCTGGATTTCATCTTCACTGACTTTTTTAATGGCTTCGAAAGCACCGCCGAAGTCATTCTTTATGAGCCGCTTTTTTGCCTCAATCAAATATTTTGGCTCATCAGAATATTGAATCATCACAACATCTGTAACGCCTATTTCTCGAATAGCATTCGTAGAGCCTCTGGGAAGTAACCGAACCGCCTCAGTCGACACAGACTCTATTTCCCCAAATAACGTTTCTTCACTGGTAAACACCTGATCCGCTGCGACAACGCATGCTTCATTTTGAAATGCTAAATAGACACAACAGATCAGAAGCGACCGAAGAACTAGCTCAACCAATCCCGGGGTACCGCTTGGCATCATCTCAAGATATCTGTGTTTCATAGTCTTCATCTAGTCCTTGAAATCGTCACAAACTCCTGCTGAATTGCGTTCAGCAATATTTCAAATCTTTCTTTCAACGCATCCCCACCAAGGCCGGGATGCAGTTGGGTCTCAATTTTTATGTCGGCTTCAGCCTCTTTGAGCAAGCGACTCTTGATAGAAGTGTCGACCTCCTTCTGCGCCCATGCCAGTCGGCAGTCAGCAAGCCGATAACGCGCCTCAAAATAAATATCCCGCATCTTGTCAGCAACAGCACCACGCGAGCTAAATGCAGATTTTGAAACTCGACTCGCAAGCGACCCCCAACCCCAAACGATGCTTTCACCATCACCTACCATGACGCGACTACCGACAATCGCCTCACGAAAATACCCTCGTGCCTGTTCAAGACTTTGTGAATCCTGAGCCGCTTCCTGAAACAAATCCGCTGCATACTGCTGAAGCATTGGTGACCGATTGTTCTGTGGATCAGCCAATATGACTCTCATCTGCTCCACAGCCTCATCCCACTGACCAAGATTTGACCTGACCGCCACCAACTCACGTCGCCAAGAAGTCTTTGCCAACTGAGGAAGCTTGGCATGTGACAGAATTCCCTCTATTGCCAGAGCATCCTGAGTGAGAAAGGATTTTTTTTTGCCCTCTGGAATACTTGCAACAAGACCATCACCTGGGAACCCAAGCCTACCCAAGGTAACCGCCACCCATGACAGCACCTCTAATTGTTCTGTGGCAGCTCTTGTGAAGTCCAGCAATTGCCCAATGAACTCAATTTCGTCTTCCGAAAAACCATTTCGTTTACTTGTCGTGCTGTCTTGCTCGATGCGTTCTTCTACTCTTTCGATAAGTTTTTTTCCAACTGAGATAGACGTTCTGACAAGCCGATGCCTTGCTTCCTTGTTCGAAGATACTTTTGCTACCAAATCCTTCATTGCCTGCATTGCTAGGTCATATCGTTGAATCTTCGCAAAGCCCCGAATGCATACATGCAAACCAGGCTCATAAATTGAAAGCGGAAGTTCTATTGATGAATCTCGAAGAACCTGCCACGGCCCGTACCCCACGTGGGTAAGAAGTGAAAAAAGATCGAGGGAGTCATTATTTCCAGAGTGCAGAAAAATTTCGCAACGCGCAACAGCCCCAGCCACTGCAACTTCTAAACTTGTGTTCTGTAATGCCTTTTTTTCATCAATGGCTGCCAACCCCTCATCAAGAACGCGGCTTGCATCTTGAAGGCATTCCGTCCTCAGCTCGCCCGATGTGCTGTTCCGCCCGTTCCCAGGATGTTGACAGAGATGCCATAACGCCACTCCACCACGCAAAAGTACCTCAGCCCGTCCAATCACATCCTCATCGAGACCCTGTAGAACGCTCTGGATAGATGCACTATTCCCATTTCGCAAGGCAAGGGTAATGCTCACCTCCGCCGCATCGGCAGAACATCGATCACGAGGCCATCGCCCCATGATCACCGATGCCATTTCACCCATTTCGGCCGTAGCACTCTCGCCCCAATCCATATTTTGCTGTGCGACTAAAGCCTGCCAACTGGCGAACGCGAGAATGGCTGCTTTTTGGGCGATAGGATCATACGACGAACACTTCACGAGAAAGTCGCTCAGAGAAACCGCCTCGTGGTACCGCTCGTCCTCGTAAAAAAGGAGTGCTAATTGATACCGCAAAAGCGACAGTTGCTCTTTTTTCAACTCTTGATCTTCGGCTAGCTGGCCTGACGCAATTCTCAGCACCTCTTGAAGCCCTGCAACAGTTACTGATCGCTGTGTTTCTGAAGGATTCTTGCGGTAGTGCTCCAAAACTTTCTCAGCATGACGAAAGGATGCCGCAAAGCTACGGCCGAGTCGCTCAGCTAATGCCGCGTCCTGCCCCCCTAACTTCTCAAGTAATTTTCGTGCGGATGCGGCATGGACATCACCAGCTTTCGCAACATCTCGGGCGAGCGAGCGAATATCAGCCAGTAGCGACTTGCGGGCATCTTTTGAATCTGGTGATGATGCTTCGAGCCGTCGCCATAGCAATTCGGCTGAACGATACTTCATTGCCAAAAGATCTGAATTAAGCGGAGAGGCTCGGTTATCACCGAGTGTAAATTGCCGAAGCCGTTCATCAAATTCTTTATCATCTATCAAACTCGCAGTGTTGAGCCAGGCTGCAAGCAATGTGTCGACTGCCTTCACTCGCAATTGATAAATTAATGGTTCCGAACTTGGTAATTTTGTAATCTCGAGTAGGACTTCCTGTCCTTCTTTTTTCCGACCTAGAGCAAGAAGAGTCTTCCCTTCCTCGAGTCGTGCCCAAAGTCCTGCAGAACGTGTTGGTGTAGATAGATACACCGCATGGTACCGCTGCAGGGCATCCTCCAGACTTCGGCCCCATTCTTTTGAGTGTTGCTCGAAACATTTCGCCATTTCCGAACATGCCTCAGCAGCAAGCAATTGAACCTGCACGCGACGACCCCGCAGTTTTTCACGACTCTGCTCCAGTTGATTCAGCACGCGACGATCCGTCGACGTAATCAACCGCTGGTCTCGAAATTCAGAAATAAGCGTTTCAACTTGCTTAAGTTCTTTCCCTATTGCGCTGAGTGCTGTCTGACCCGACCGAGGCCCCACAAAAACATGAACTGCAGACAAGAAGAATTGCTCGGCTTCACTATCACCTTCCCCAACAGTGGCTGCTTGATTCCTCGAAAGTCTCCCCATATCAAGAAAGACCATCCCCAACTGAAACGCAGCCTCGGCGGCAACCGATGGATCTTGATCGCCTTTAAGGAGCTGCTTGAAATCACCGATCGCTCGCTCAAACGCCTGCTGCCTTTGCTCTATGTCTGAAGTCTTACGAACACTAGCCACGCGTTCATTGGCACGCCATAAAGGAATCTTTTCACGAAATGCATCCGACACGGCCTCGTTGCCAGAAAGTTGGTCTAGGACAGCGATCGCGGTATCGTGATAGCCTTTTTCACCAAGAGCAGTAATGAGTCGTGAGGCTGATTGCTCTAGCGTCGATTCTGCATGAACTCCACCTACAAAGAGGCTCATCGATATCAGGCCGATAGACGAAATGACAAAAGGTGTACAGCCGGCAGGACCAAGCCGGAGGAAACAACACAACAGTCTTGCTGGTCCTTCCATAAAAACGTTTGCGACAAGTCGCCTCTCTGGAAAATAAGGGTGAAGCTCAACAGCTAATCAGCATCTTCAGGCATGTGCGGGTTAGCGGTTAGAAACCCAACCACCCGCCACTCCTAAACAAAAAATAGAGAAGAATCAAAATCCAAGAGATAATTATAGTCCCAACTGTTATTCGTTTGCTTTTCTCAGCCTCGTTCATTCTCTCGTCTCCTTTGTTGCATCCCCCACAGGTAACAAAGTCCTGCTACTTAATTTGTCTGTGTCTTCTTCAGGTGGCTCGTCTTGCATAGTTGCAGTTTAGTAGCTGCTGCTAAAGTTCGCCACGTTCACTTGCTAGGTTCATTCCATAGCGATAGATGAACACACAGGCCGTTATTGGAATGGCACGTGACGAAATTGAGGCACGGAAAGCAGATGTGCAAAGCAAGTGGACACTGCATGAAGAGTTTCACAGAAGAACGGGCATCTATATCAAGGAGACACGTGCAACAGAGTACAACCCCGGAACAGATGAAAACCGTTCACACCACCCACGACACAGACGAACACCAAGCAAGATAAACCAAGCCGAACACGATTACAAAAACTATGGACTCAGTTGAAAACTACTGCTCGTCTTTTGGCAGTTTGCCAGCAACGGCGTCCATAGCTTTGCCTGAGAGCAGAAACCCAATAACGCTGCATAGAAAAAATAAAAACGTACCAACATAAATATTTAATGTCGCCCCAAAACCTCCATAAAAACCAGCGACACCAGGTATCCATACCATCGTCAAGAAAACAATCAGACGCACAAAGAGTTTCATAGTTCCCCCCAAAG
>WLWH01002420.1_pt1 | contig 10506 bp, 16 predicted proteins | sample 6712741 | NCBI WGS metagenome assembly WLWH01 (sample SAMN12718694, study PRJNA515312) | sponge metagenome | isolation source: marine sponge | host: Mycale hentscheli | place: New Zealand: South Island, Marlborough, Capsize Point | collected 2003-05-01 | reverse complement strand
AATTGTGTGAGCATAAACCGAGAAGAATTTGAAGAGCAAGCCAATGGATAACTTGTTAAACACAATTACAGATGTAAAGCCAGCACAAAACCTCAACAGAATAGCAGACACAGACAAGAACATTTCAGCAGTTAGAAGTGAATTTGTGGGTAAACCAGAAGTATGTCACCAATTGGTAAAACATATAATATGCTTACGTAGACGTATTGATGTAGAACACAACTATGCAGAATTTACCAAATTATTAGAACAGTATAAAGACACACTACTAGAACATATGGATGTGCGTTGGTTAATCAGTATTTGTGATACTGTTGCTGATCATGGCACACCATTAGAACAAAGCATTGCAATGAACATAGTGGCTACTATACAAAGCACTAACATAACCACAACAGTTCTCAGCACATGCAAAGATCCAAACATGATAGCACAAAGAATGGTAACTGATGTTAAATATCCAACATGGGGTGGTATGATAACATGTGATATGTATACTGGAGATACCATATACAACATGATGCAGAGATTAGACTCTGTTATTGCACAACATTCACTGTTAAACAGCATATGGTGTCACATAAAGACTGTTGCAAATCAAAACGCAGAACGCATTGCAGAACAGATCATATGTCAAAATCATAAAAATCCAAAAATGAGGAAATACTTTCAATGAGCAAGTTAATCACAGAAGAATACAAAGAAATACTAGCATGGGAACATGCAAACACACCTGGACAATGGGGACAAACAGCAAAGATGTATGTTGATGCCATTGTGAACAACTGTAGAGAACACACAGAATGGTTAGACTATGGTGCAGGTAGTGGAGGATTAGGCAAAGCAGTACGTGAACGTTTTGACAACAAGTATAACATAACTGAATATGAACCTAGTAGACCAAATACTGATGCACCAGAACCAAAGCCTTATGTGGTATGCATAGATGTGTTAGAACACATAGAGCCAGATCTCATAGACAATGTGTTAGCAGACTTACACAGAGTAACAGAACAAGTAGGTTACTTCACTATCAGTTGTAGATTAGCCGCTAAAATACTCAAAGACGGTAGAAATGCACATTTATTAGTAAAAGATCCAGATTGGTGGAGAGACAAGATAGAACCATTGTTTGACATACTGCATGAAACATATGACTTTGCAGATAAGAATTACAGAATAACAGTAGAGCCAAAATGCCTAAAATAACACTAGAAGAAACAGCAACTACTGGCATATTCACACCAGACCCTAATCATGCAGAACAAACATACAATGAATACATAATGGGTTACACACAATTACCCAGAGAAGACCGTGCCATAGAAAGATTGGCAAATGGCATACTTTACCAAAAGTATCAGTTAGCACAAAAGTACGGCATACAGTTATACAATTACTTAGAAAATGGAGGAAGATATCAGCCTTATGAAAGCGGTTCATAAATACAAAAACAACTTAACACCAGAAAACAAACGTAGAATAGGCCAAAGCCTAGGCTACAAACACAGTCTAGCAGACCAGCCACTAATGGTTGCACTACTAGAACGTGCCGGTATAATCACAGATAAACCAGAGAAATTGATGCATGATGCGGACACAATTTCACTGTAAAAGTCCTTGCACAACCTATTCTGCACCAACTATAACTCCTATATGTTGTGCTAAGGCAACCGATTGTGATAAATATATCGGTAATCATATGAAAAACAACTTCGGAGATACTTTTGGCAAATAATTTCAATTATAACGAATTTGTAATGGGTGTACATCCATTATACACCAAATACTTTGACGCATGGAATTTGAACGTTCGTTCATTTTATGGTGGCGTTAGTTATCGAGATGGAGAATACCTCAAAGCATATGACAATGACTATACCACACCCAGTGAAGTCATTAACACATATGATGTAGATGATTACGGTAACCAAACAAATCAATATCGCTCAAAAGTAACCAGAGTAAACAGTAGCAGTCAGGCAGAAGAAGGTCCGAGTTATGCCAGTAACTTTTATCAAGAAAAGTTAGAAAATGTGCCTGTATTCCCATATACCAGATTATACACATCGGAATACAATGCTATATTGTTTAGAAGCCCTCCAACAAGGGTATTACCACAAACACCAGAAATCAATGACTTTATGCACAATGCAGATGGAGAAGGCAACAGCATAACTGAATTCATGAGTCAAGTAGACACGTTTACCAGTGTGTTTGGCGTGGTATGGGTAAGTTGCATCAAACCAGCAGGATCAGATTATCCTAAATGGCGTATGCACAAACCCACAGACGTATTGAACTGGCAATATGCATATGACTTAGCAGGCGACTTAGTACTTAAGAAAATACTGATCAGAATAGCCACAGAACCAAATTACGAAATATATCATTACATAACAGATAATGAAATACATACAATCTTTATGCCAACAGTGAATGCAGATGAATTAGACATCGAATTACCACAAGGCGCAGAATTCCTAGAAGATGAAGAAGGAAAAGGATTTTACAGAATTGTGCAACCTAATGAATTAGGAACTGCCCAGATCGTAAGACCCGTGTATCAAAGCAGTAAAATATACAATGGTGTAGGACATACACCAACCTTTGATATTGCTCAAATTCAACGTAGTGTGTACAGTGATATGGGTGAGGTTTACAGCAGTATTGCTTATAGTTGCCATCCAGTTACACTTTGCGATGAAGAAACACTTAATCGAAATGATAATAGTGTGTCAGCAGAGCCTGGATCTATAATGATTACACCAAACAGTCTCACCGGGCAACCCAATTTTACGTTTGAATTTAGAGCACCACCTCTAGACAACATCAAAGAATTGCGTGAACTGATTGATCAAAAGATTGAAAAGATGAATGCAGTTGCAATGGTAAGAAGCGAAGAACTTATCAAAGCAAGTAGAAGTGGTACACAAATAGAAATGTATGATTCAAAGTTAGAAGCATTCATACGTAAAAAAGCAACTGCTATGGAACAAGCAGAATACAATTTGTGGAAAATATGGTTTGCATGGATGGAACAGGATATGCCAGCAGACTTAGCCATTAGTTATAACAGACTGTACAGTCAAAAAGGTGTTGAAAACGAAATAAAAGAAATGAACACACTATTAGATGCTTATGACAGATACAATGCCGCATTTGATACAGAAAATGAATACATAGTACAAGATTACGAAACAGAAGCAGAAGCAGAGGCTGAAGCAAACAGATTAGGTGGCACAGGCACACATAGCCACACCAGAGAAGATGGCTTAGTAACATATATGCCGTTTGCCACACATCAAGAATACGAAATGCGTTTAGAAATGCTAACAGGTGTAGACCAAGAAGAAGCACCAGCATTCAAACAGAATTTAAAAGAAAAAATACAAATGAGATTGAATCAACTTATTGATTCAACATACAGTAACAATAGTCTATAAGTAGGCTTTAGGTAGGGGCTTTAACCCCGTAAACGAAAAATACGTTTACTTCTACGATAAAAGGAGATAGAAAATGGATAATGCATCCACAGACACGGAAGTGCAAACCGATAATATTGCGCCGGTAACAGATACCGCTAATTCGGTTGACAATGCAGAAGCAACAGCAGAAGCATCAATTGATACAAAATCTGAGAATAACACAACACCAAGTGTTGAAATGAGAGACGGTAAGACATTTGTTAATGGTATTCGTGTTTACACACGTGATGACACTAACAAGATAGCCGCTAATGCTAAAAATGAAGTTCAAAAGAATATTCTTAATGAACTAAACGTTGATAGTATTGATCAGGTTAAACAGGTTGTGAGTACACTTCAAGAGGTTAATCCTAATGAAGGACAGAGTCTAAATGTTGATTCATTGCGTGATGCAGTGAAGAAACGTGAAGCAACTGTAGAAGAACTCAAACAACAGGTTACTTCTCTTAAGACAGACTTATTATTGAAAGATCATATGAGTCAACTACAAAATGCTATGCCAAGCAATTGGACAGCACAACAAAAGGAATCTGTAGTCAAATTAATGAAAGCAGATAACATGTTAGCAGTAGAAGGTGACACATTTGCAATAAGAAACGGAAACGACTTCTTAACTGTAGATGGAGAACAACCAGATTATGCTAAAGCAGTTGAAATTGTAGGCAAAGACAAGTTAGGACTTTCTTTTGGTAAGCAGGGTGTTGATTTACAGTATGGTGAGACTGTGACTGAAAATGCTAAATCTCTAAAAGGTTTAGATGACAACAGAGTCAATAACGATGCTGAATACAGAAGTGCGTATTTAAAATTACGCCAGTATCAACCAACTATGGGCAGAGATCAAGTTACAGACAGTATGGTTCGCAAACAAATGTCCAAGATGGGATTTAACAAATAACATTGTCAAATATAGGAGAATATAATGGCAGGAACAACAAGTTCAAGTGTTCAACAGTTATATGCCGATATCATAGCAGACTTAGTACCGTATTACATGGATGCAGTATTGCTACCAAATCAGCAAATAATCACGAACTCATTGATGGTCGAAGGATCATCAGGTGACCAAGTTCGTTTCCCACTAACTAACACATATGTAGACGCAGTAGCGGTTTCAGAAGGTGCTAGTATCGTAGGAACAGCAAGTTCACAATCAAATTTTGTACCAACAGCGGCTAATGTAACATTTAGCAAAAGAGGTATAGCAACAGACGTATCAGAAGAGTCATTAGAAGACGGCGGTTTAGACATGGTCAGAAACGCAGTATTAACAAGACTATCTGGTGGTTTAGCACAAGCAACTGACACAGCAGGTTTACTAACATGTAAATCAGGCTTCACAGGTGATGACGGTGCAGGATCTACAGCGGCTACACATAACTACAACTTTGTGATTTCACCAGAAGCAATGGCTTTTGCAAGTAAAAGACAACCAGTTGTTAAAATGTGGTATAACCCAGATACAGACGTGCATGAAATGAGAGGAACTGTTAGAAACGGTTTCACAACTCTAAGAGGCAACTTCGGAAGAAGAATCTCTTGTAATGCAACGATTGGATCAGGTGATGCAAACGTAGTAGCACTAGCAACATCAGTTGCAAATTTAAGAGCCGCAAATGCTCCAACAGGATTAAACGGAACATACATTGGTCTAATTGATCCTTCATTCGAATTTGCAATCAACGAGCAAATTGCTCTAGCAGGTGGAACCACAGTTGGTTCACTATCAGATCTAGGTAACAATGCATTGAGAGATGCTAGTATTGCCTTAATCGCTGGAACAACTTTGTATAGAAGTAATAACTTGCCGGATGCGTCCTAATAGTTAAGGAGATTGGTTTATGGCATTTATAACAAATGGAGCAGGTGATGTTATTTCGTTTGCTGAATATACAGATGTAGTACAGAAAGACCAACGTTTATTTGAAAGTAACGTTATCAAAATACCTGAGGAATCAGGCTTTGTGGATGTTACAGAATTCATTGAAGACATGTTGGAAAGAAGTACACAACGTATATTGTTGAAGTTAAAAGCCTCCAGTTGGTGGCAAGGATATCTTGCTTATGTTGGTAGTCCAGTGAGTCAACTCAATGCACTACCTAATGTGAACCCTAATCTTATAGATCCGGGTAACGCAAACAACAGACGTACAGCATTTACTGAATTGTGTGTTTATCATTCATTCAGTCAATATATTCTACCATTGATTGCAGACTTTGGCAACGAAGAGAGTGAAGAAGTAGCAAAAATCAAATACTATGATGCAAGATTTAATGATTTATTCAATGAATTAATCAGTCTAGCAGATTTTTATGATTTTGATGACTCTGGAACTGTCGACACAGATGAAAAAGCCATATCTTATGCACCAACAAGACGTACACGTTCAAGAAGAAGTATAGTGAAGGTTAGATAATGAGTAAAAGAACAGATTTAATTGGTCGAATTACTACAAATCTAACAGCACATACCACTTACGGCGTAAGCACAGAATTGCCATTCGATTCGGGTGGCAATCCTTTATACGAAAAGAACATGAACGTCGTGTATGTAGATGAAGAAGAATTATTAGTTGAACAGTTATACAGAACCTTAGATCAAGGTGAAGTAAATCAAACAACTACCACAATAAATGCTTATCTATCTACAGATGCTAAAAATCAATCAAGTGATATCAATACCGTTGTTGCTAATTTGCTAATTGCAAGAAACGTGGTTACTAATGTCTTAGACAAAAACAGTGATTACGAGACTGAAATTACAGATGACGTAATAACATATACTTTCGAGTATAACTTTATAACTGTATAGGAGAAATACAATGGCAGTAATAAACGTAACAAGCGGTGATCAAGCAATCCTTACTTTAGGTAACACATCAGCATTAGCAGAGCCTGGAGCAACAAATGGAATGGTTGTTCCTTTTGTCCAGGACATTACTATCAATGCTACACCAGGAACAGTTAGATATTCAACATTGGATTCTACAAGTTCAAGTGCATTTACAACAGTAAATGAAAACAGCATTTCATTAAACGTATTAGTCGATGAGACTGTTATGTTTGGTGACAGTGGTAATGCTACTAATAGTGTTGCACTAAACGGTTTACTACCTACAAGTATCAACAAGACTGAAATATTCTTTAGTGTTGCTGTTACAGGTACAGGTACAACTGGCGACATAAACATTAGTGGTAAAGGTTTCATAGGCGGACTAGCCCCAAGTGCATCAGTAGATGGCGCAGTATGGTTATCCCCAATGGAAATTATTGTTAATGGTGAGTTAACTAAGAACGTTGAGTCTTAATCGCTAAACGCAATTACATAATTGATAACTCCCTCAATAGGGGGAGTTGTCCTTTTTAAGGATAACGCAATGGAACACAAATTTTTAAAATTATTCGATAACCAAGGTGTTTGGCATGGTAACCCAGATCGAACAATTCGAGTAAATGGTGTAGTACATGACTTGGATGAATATGCCAAATCAAATGGTATTCATTTACCAACCGGACCAACCGCACCAATCAAGCCTAAAAAGGCAAAAAAGGTAAATATAGATATAAAGGAACAATATGAAGATATGGAGCAACCACACCACGATGGAGATACTGAAGTCGATGGAGATGGAGATAGCGAAGGCTAAAAACGAAGTAAAGTGTGCTGAAGGTGATATAGCCAAAGCAAACAACAGGATAGCATTTTGTTTAAGTGCAATCCACAATTTAACAAATAGAGATATAAAGGAATAAAGATATGAAATTAAGCGAACTAGCAGTAAAACCCCAACTAACTAAATTAACAATTGATTCAGCAGAACTTGTAGAAAAGTATGGTGAAACAGTTGATTTCTATGTTTTAGATAGATTACCATTAGACAAATATACTAAATTAGCCAGTGTAAAAACAGAGGACTTTAGTAGTATGATTGAATTAGTCAAAGAACTAATATTAGATGAAAATGGTAAACCAGTAATGGACGATGAACATGTGTTGCCAACAGATATATTAAACGAGGCAATGGTTAAAGTCGTTGAAGTTGTGGGAAAGTAATAACCCAAAAGTATCGCAAAGACGACAGAATGTTTGCCATGTTTATGGTTATAGACACAATGGCACAAAAATACGGCATGTTGCCTATGCAAGTGTTAGAACATGCAAATACAGGCGATTTGCAAATACACATAGCAGTAGAACAACATAGAGATAAAATGCGTAATCCTGATTATGATAAAAACCAAGATTACACCACTGAAGAGTTAGAAGAAATATGGCAAAAGGCAAAGTCATTGTAGACAGTTCTGCTTTTGATAAGCAGGTATTAGATATACAGAAGTATATCGATGAGACTTTGGTCAAACAAATGGTTGCTGAATACAAAAAGAATACGCCTATTGCTAGTGGTAACGCAAGACGTAAAACAAAAAGAAAAGGTAATAGTGTAATAGGTGACTATGCATATGCAGGTGTATTAGATGATGGACTATTTCCTAATCCACCCAAAGCAGGCACAGGTAAAACAGTAAGTGGTTTTAGTAGACAAGCACCAAAAGGTATGTATATACCTACACTCGATTATGTAGAAAAACAATTAGAAGCCTTTATAAAACGGAGTAACAAATAATGGCAGATATAAAAAGTAAATTATTATTAGATAATAGCCAATTTAACAGAAATGCCAAAGAAAGCACCAGGTTAACAGGAACACTTAAGAAAGGTTTAAGTGCTGTAGGTGGTGCGGCTAAATTTGCCGCCGCTGGTTTCACAGCCGCTGCCGCTGGTTTAACATTCTTTATTATAAGAAGTACTCAATATATCGATAGATTAGGTAAAGTAAGTAAAACAACAGATTTTAGTGTAAAAGCACTACAATCCTTTCAATTTGCGGCAGAACAAAGCGGTGTTACAGCAGATAACGCCGCTTTAGCATTAAGACGTTTCTCACGTAGATTAGGTGAAGCAGGTAGAGGTACAGGTGAATTGTTACCTGCACTGAAATCTATGGGTATTGAAACAAGAAAAGCAAATGGTGACTTCAAAACATCAGAAGAAGTGTTATTTGAATTTGCAGATGGTATTGCCAACGCTAGAAATAGTACTCAACAATTATCATTAGCATTTAAGGCATTCGATAGTGAAGGTGCAGAACTTGTAGAAACATTAAAAGAAGGCTCAGCAGGATTACAAAAGTTCTTTGACGAAGCAGAAGATTTAGGATTTTTACTCACACAAAATAGTGTAAGAGGCGTAGAAGACTTTGCAGATGAATTTAACAGATTACAAAAGATTGTACAAGGATTAATTAACCAGTTCACAGCCGCATTAGCACCAACATTAGAAAAAATAGTAAAACGTTTCAGAGATACAATATCAGAATCTATAAATGCCAGAGGCGGATTAGAAGCATTTGGCAAATACTTAAAAGATCAATTTATAACAATAGTAGCAAATACAATTATAGCATTGGAAAATGTATTCAACATCTTAGTTGATATTGGTAATGCAATAGTTACAGCCTTACGTTTATTTGGTTCATTATTTGGAGTAGAGTTATTCCCACAATTAGCCTCAGATGCAGATAAGGCAACTGCAAGTATAGGAGATTTAGCAGATACTATTAAAGGCGGTTTATTAGGATCACTTGCAATAACACCTGCAGGTAGAGCATTTTTAGGAAGTATAGGTTTATCGTCCGCGGCTTTAGATGCATTTGCTGATCAACTTGAAAATATTGGCACAGGTAAAACATTATTTAATAGAACAACAAAAGGTTCAGATTTTGCAAACATGTTACTAGGTGACCTAGAAGAAAACAAAAAAGCCGCTGAAGATATGACTAATGCTATAGAAGAAATTGTAGTAACAGGACAAAACAAAATAGGAGAAACACTATTAGGTAAAATATTTGGTATTGGCCCTGTAAAACAATTTTGGGAAGATTGGTATACTGCCGGTGACGATGCTATGAAACGTTTAGGTGCTATTGGTAAAATGGTATTAGGAGAAGAACTTATAAATGCAATTCAAGATGCATTTGCGGCATCAGACGTTGGAGATCATGTTAAAACAATAGCAGAAGGATTAGTTAAAGGCGTTGAAATGTTTGAAGATGCATTAGCAGATGCTATTGTAAATGGTAAAGCAGACTTTAGTGCATTAGGCGACCATTTAAAACAGGTATTAGCAAAAGCAATGGTACAAAAGTTCATAACAGGACCTATAATGGCATTGTTTGGACTTGCAAAAGGTGGACCAGCAAAAGCAGGACAACCATACATTGTTGGTGAAGAAGGACCAGAACTATTTGTTCCTAAAGCAAGTGGCACAGTTATACCACATGGTGAAACAATGGCAATGATGAATTCAGGTGGTACTGCAATGGGAATGGGTGGAACAGTAAATTATAACATAAACGCCGTTGATGCACCTTCCTTCCAACAGTTAGTTGCTAGAGATCCAGAATTTATTTACAATGTAAGCAGAGCAGGTGCTCGTAGAACACCAGCATAGGAGAAACAATGAGTCTACAAACAATTATAGATAATGCTACATATTTAGAAATAGATAGAAGGCAAATGACTGGTAGCACACTATCACGTAGTGGACATTACAAAACAGCAGATAGAAATATCAATGTTTACTCTTTTACAGTTGGTATGCACAATGGTTTAACATACAGCACCAGCAGAGAAATACTAGAGAACTTGTATACCACAGGCAGTAACACAGAAGCAAACATATCATTTAACAACAACACTGGTATGAATTACATTACTGCATATCAAGGTGATATTGCAACTAACCAATTAGCCAATATCAGTACAGTTGGCATAAATGGTGATAGAATATACATAGATCAAACAGGTGCTACAGGCAGTGGTACATTGTATAAGTCAGGAGACTTTATACAACCAAAAGGCAACACAGACACTTACAGGTATCCATATCAGGTTAAGTATGATGTTGCTTTTAACAGTGGTAGTGCAAACACAACAGTATTTGTGCATAGACCAGTGT
>WLWH01002419.1_pt1 | contig 10506 bp, 14 predicted proteins | sample 6712741 | NCBI WGS metagenome assembly WLWH01 (sample SAMN12718694, study PRJNA515312) | sponge metagenome | isolation source: marine sponge | host: Mycale hentscheli | place: New Zealand: South Island, Marlborough, Capsize Point | collected 2003-05-01 | reverse complement strand
CTGAACTATCTGTAGTAAAGGCTTCAACCTCAACTGCACCAGAATGAATATTAGTTATTTGAATAGATTTTACTAAAGCCGTTCTGTCAGTTGGACAAGTATATACAGTTGTCTTATCTGTAGTTGTTAGATCAAACATAGCATTTTTATATATATTAGCCATTCTTAGGATGCTTTACTTTAACTGCTTTAATAGCTTCATAGAACTCAAAGTATTCAGATTTTAATTTAGGATTCTGATCTATTGAGTGCCATAGCATATCTAGTTGATCTCCAATGTTAGGATAAACTCTATCTCTTTGATATTGTTTAGCATCATACTCTGCTTGTACCTCTGCCATTTTAGCTTCTATGTCAGCTTTAGGAATAGGTGTTGTTCCTTCTAACCATTCTATTTCTTCTCCTCTGACAACAAATACTGCATTTGGATTTATTTTTAATATTGCTTTTCCTATCATTATGCCACTACCTCCATCGCTGTTATTGTTATTGTTGAGAAAGTTCTATTAAAATATAAATTATCTCCTGTTTTACTTTGAATATAAGGTTGAATAATTACTTGATTAGTTGTTGAAGGAGAATATAAAAAAGAACCAGCAATAGCAGTTGAATAAGCAACAGGAAATCTAGGATCACCTATATTTTCAGAATTTATAGAATTATATCCAGCATTATTTATATTTGAATATAATTTCCATCTTAATCTTGCAGAACCTCCACTATCTGTATCATAATCAATTGAACCACCATTTACTAAAATTAATATTTTGTTAGAAGCTGAAGATGGAGTTATAGTAACTGTATATCCTGTGGCTACATGACTTGTGCTAGTTGTTTCTACATTTGTAGAATAACTATTTGACACAACTTGCAAAACACTGCCTGTCGGAATAGCTGCTGGTAAAGCAGTTATCGCAGATATTGTATTATTATTCGGCTTAACTATGGACATATTATACTCCTATTAATGCTTTCACTTCTGCTTCGGTTAATCCTAAGTCTAAAAGTTTTTGTTTGCCAGATGCTTTTTTAGTTTCAGCATTTGTTTCAGCATCTTTTAATTCTTGTATCTTTGCATTTACTTCTGCCTCTGTAGGTTTTGTAATTGAACTATCATGCACTATAATATTTTCATAAGACATTCTTTCAGTTCCAGTATAATCTTTTTTCCAACCAAACCATTGACCATTATGCATAGATGCTAAAGCAAGATTAAAATATTCTTTATCTGTCATTTTATGTATCTCCTAATCTAATAAAGGTTGCAAAAGTTAAATTTCTATTTGTATCTCCTTCGGTTACTGTTGTGGCTTCAGTATTTCTTTGAAATTTTAATTTATGTGTTGATGTATTAGTTACATCAAAAATAATGTTAGTAGATGCACTTCCATATTTGGAAGCACTATCTGTTGCATTTGAAAACCATATTGAACCTTCAGCAGCAGTATTATATGAGCTATTATCTGTTGTAGCTAATATATAAACATGATTATATCTTGAACTACTATTATCAACATACATTTTTGCTTGAAAAGTAACTGAATAATATCCTGTGCTTGGAAATGTAAATACTGCACCACTTACTGACATAGCTGAACCTATTTGACCAAGACCATAACTATCTGCTCTTTCCCAATTTGCATCAAGAACATCAGCACCACTATCTGTTGCACTAGCTGTTATTCTCCATTGGTCTGCCATTGTAATTCCACCACCTTTAATCAATGAGTAATCAATTCTTTTTAAAGTTCCAGCATCTGATACTAAAAATTCGTCTGTGTCTGCTGGTTCACTAGCAAGTTCTGTTGAACCAGAAATAATATCGTTATTTAATTTAGCAGCTGTAACAGAGTTAGCTCCAAGTTTAGCAGCAGTAACTGTAGCATCACTAGGTACACCAAGATCAAGAACATCACCAAGTATCTGAATAAAATCTATAACATCTCCTGTAGCAAGGTTGCTAGAAAATGTAATTGTAGAACCACTAACAGTAAAAGAACTGTTTGGTTTTTGGATTGTACCATTTAAAGATACAATCATGTGATTAGCAGATTGAGGAATTACATTAACTGATCCTACTTGCATAGTGTATGCAGCTTGACCATTCACTACAGATATTGCATCACAAATCTGAAAATTTCCTATTGTCGGTTTAGTACCTATGTAAGCCAAAATTTTTACTCCTTAACTTTTTGGGTTATTATCTTTTATACTTTTAATTCTTGCTTTCCAAGCATCAATGTCATGGTAGATTTCATCTAATTGGTCGCCAATATTTCCATATTCATTTCTTCTTGTAGCATCTACTGTTGCATTACTTTCAGCAGTATTTGCAGCAGTTTCATATGTTGCTAGTTGTGCGTCAGTTGGTTGTGCAATATCTAAATTCCATTCAGCTATATAAACACCTTGACCATTACTGTCGTCTTGCAACTTAACATCAGTTGTAAAATCTACTTCATTAACTGAATTAGCTTTGCAGTATTCTTTTATTTTTGTACTTAGTTGTGCCATAGTTTTACCTCCTTAATTTTAAAATAATTTATATGCTCCAAAGTAACTTCCTGTATTTACATCTGTATCTCCAGCACCAGCAGCGTTAGTCGAAAGAGCATATAGTTCGTAGTATGAACTAGCAGATGTTACATTAATAACTCCAGCAGCATGAAAATATACTTCTTGAATATTGTAATTTGCTGTTTCTCTTTTTACTAAAAGTTCTCCAAGTAAATCAGATTGATTGCCATCTTGATATAATCTTCCATATTGAATGTATGGATATTTATTTTCTGCTGGAGCAGATGTAATTAAACCTAATCTATAATAAATAAAAAATTTTCCAGTTTCTCCAGGAGTAAATCTATAGTTAGAACTATGATCGTACACTCCACCTTCATCAAAAGTTTCAGTATTAAATTGTACTTTAGTATAAGCACCAGAAGTTAAATCTTGTGTTGCTGAATTAGTTGCATGAAAAGCTGGTTTATTTGTTGCACCAGCACCAGTTACAGTTCCTGTAAATGCAAAGTTATCTGCTAAATTTATTGATTCTGATTGTATTTTATCTATTGCCATTTAATTATTCTCCTTAAAATTTTCTTTGCTTTGATAAATCAAAGAATGAAGTTCTTTGCATGAGTGTAACGAATGTAAAGCCATAATTTATTTTCCTTATTCTACTAATTTAAATGCTCCAAAAAATGTATTTCCTAACCCATTCATGATAGCTTGTGTGTTTCCATTTGTATGATAAATAAGTAAATGAATTACATCTCCAGCTGATAAACTTACAATACTTGATCCTTGTGCTGTGTCATAACTTCCACCTACATTTTCTCCATTCCAAAGTCCAACAGAATTATTTTTTAAAACATAAGCATTAAATCTTGCTGGATTAAAACCCTCTCTTCTTATACAAGCAGTAATAAGGTATTTACCACCTTGACCAGATGGAATTGTGTATTTATATGTTCCTGTATCAAAACCATTATTCGTATCAAATATTTCTGTGTTTAAAGCAACTGTAGTATGTGTTCCAGTTGAAATATTTTGATTACTACCAAGATGAGCAAAAAAAGCTGGAGTATTAGTTCCACCAACACCAGATACAAAGTTTGCTCTAGTTATTTTTCTTAATGCACTAGCCGATGTATCATGGATTAATATTGTGTCATCTGTTGCGATAGAAGTTTCAGCAGTTTGTCCAGTAATAACTGTAGATGCTACTTTAGCATTTGTAACTGCTTCACTTGCTAATTGTGCAGTTCCAACAGAACCACTTGGAGGATTAACAGTTTGTAAAGCTCTGCCAAGATAAACTGCATACATTACATCTCCAGATGCTGTTGCACTAGATAATGTAAGTGTAGTACCAGAAGCTGTGTATGCTTTACCAGATCCAGGTTGTTGAACTACTCCATTAATAACTAATCTAATATCATTCTCATTAGCTACTGCATGAGATAAAGTATAGTTAGTAGTAGCCGAAACTGTAAAAGTTTCAGTTAAAAAACTTGCGTAATTTTCTGCTGGTGTATTACCAATATAAGCCAATTAAAACTCCTATGTTATTTCCATTACTGATAGTGTACCAGAAAGTTTATCAGCTACAGAACAATCAATTTGTATTTTATCTCCAGCTTCTAAAATAACTTTAGAACCAGATAATATTTCCAAACTTGATCCACTTGGAATGCTTACATCTTTAACTAACATAGATGTTCCGTTAGCTACATTATTTGCACCACCTCTATTTGATGTTGTAGAAACTAATTCTACTTCTGTTGTTACCGCAGTTGTGTGAATATTAGCAAGTATAAGACCAAGAACAACAGTAGTTGTACTTCCTGCTGCTGTGTACATAACATAAGGTGTACCTGCACTAGCTGGTTCTGCTGCGAAATTTATTGCCTTAAAAGTGTTTGCCATTTTTTTTGTTTCTCCTTAATTATCGTTTTATATATTATCCTAAAGCTATTGCAAGAGCTGTTGGATCATCTGTTGAAAATCCTTGTGCTGACATTAGGGTTACTACTCTTGATAAAGCTGCTTTTCTGTTTGTACCACCAGCTCCATCATCTACTACAATTAAATCTGATGTAGTTAGGTCTGCACCAATATCTGTACCACCATCTATGTCAAGAGATGATATTGCTAATGTTTTATTAGTTAAAGTTTGTGTAGCTGTAGTTCCAACTATTTCTTGATCTCCACCTGGAGGTAATGTTAGTACGTTTGTAACACTAGCACTATGTGGTTGAGATTTAACTGTTTGACCATGTGAATTGCTTTCACAATTAAATACAACTGTTCCAGGATTTGTATTACCTTTAACAACAACTTTACCAGTTCCATTTGGTGTTAAATTAATATTTCCATTAGAAACAGAAACTACATCTGATATTACTGGTGAGGTTAAAGTTTTGTTTGTTAAAGTTTGAACACCATTTAAAGTTACATCACCCACATTAGATGGTACGACAACTGTAAATGTAATATTAACTGAACCAATTGAACCTGAGTTATCAGTAGTACATAAAAAGAATTTATCTGCATTAGTTGAACCTTCTTGAACAATAACCATTTGTCCTGCAAGTTCTGCAACTGTATTAAACTCTGTATTTCTTGAAGCTGCACCACTAGCTACTACATCATAAATACCATTTTCTGTAGCATCTGTTTGATCTTTTACTAAAATTTTATTTCCTGTAGCAAGAGTAATACCATCTAGTGTATCTCCATTTTCTAAAGCATTTGATAAATTAATATTTCCTGTTGTAGCAACCCTTGTAATAATTCTAGTTTTTAATCCTGTAACTAAATTATCTACATAAACTTTTGTTGCAGCATCTGAGTTTGAAGATGGAGTTCCAAGTCCAGTAATTGATCCACCAGATATTGAAACACTATTAGCAGCTTGAGTTGAAATAGTTCCAAGTCCAAGTGATGCTCTAGCAGTTGACCCTGTTTCCGCAACCCATGTAGAGCCACTACCAACAATAAAATTACTGTCTGTTGTAGCAAGATTTCCAATAGCTGTAAGGTTTGCATTTGAAGCTCCCTTTGCATCTATTTGATCTTGTATGTTTGAGCTTACACCATTTAAATGTCCAAACTCTGTATTAGAGATTGTACCATCATGAATTTTAGTTGCGTCTATTGCAGCAGAAGCATTAATATCTGCGTTTACAATAGCACCATCTGTTATTTTAGCAGAAGTAATTTGTGAGTCTGCAATCTTAGCAGTTGTAATTTGTGAATCTGCTATGTGTGCAGTATCAATACTACCATCAACATAGTGTTCTGAATTTATTGAGTCATCAGCTATTTTTGTACCATCTATAGCGTCTGCTGCAATTTTAGCTGTTGTAACATTAGCATCTACAATTTTAGCTGTTGTAATTTGTGCGTCTGCAATATGAGCTGTGTCTATAGAACCATCTACATAATGCTCAGAGTTTATACTGTCATCTGCAATCTTAGTTCCATCAACTGCATCTGCTGCAATCTTTGCAGTCGTAACAGCACTATCAGAAATATTAGATGTACCAATAATTTCTGTAGGAATAGATGAATTTGTTTTTGTAAGTATTGCAAGATAAACTGATAGAGTTTCATTTGCTAATGATCCACTATCAAAAGTTACATTGACAGTTGTGTTTGTAGAAAAAGATGAACTAGCAATAACTCCATATCTAAATGCAGCAGTAGTTGCTAAATAAATTTTTATTCTTCTACCTGCATGATATTCTGAAGTTACATCAGCACCATTAATTGTAAAAGAAGTTCCACTTACATAAGCTGCTGTGTAAGAACCTGAACCATCACCATATTCTACCCATTGTGCGTCATTGTAAAAATCTCTAGTGTTCTTCATCAATGCTCTGATTGCATTGTTTAGATTAGAAGGTAACATTCCTTCCGCAGTAGAAATACCATTTAGTGAAGTGTTATTTGCTTGGGTTGTTGAATAATCTTTTATACCTGCCATTTAATCTCCTATAAACCATGAGAAAGCCTTGTCGCTTTCTTTATTACGATCATTTATTAATGTATTGATAGCTTCTTCAATTTGTCTTTGAAAAAACTCTTGAGTTTCAAAACTATATCTAACATTATCTATATCAGTTTTTTCCGTCATCTCAAACCAATTCTTGAAGCAATTACATCAACACCTTGAGCATGAGTCCAAACTGATCCAGATGGTGTAATTACTTTAATTTTAAAATATCTACCAGATTGTCTTACTGGATTATCTCCACTTGTAACCATTGAAGAAGATGTTGATTCTGTAGCTGTATCAACTAATCGTTCTTTAGTCTTGATGGTTACTGTAGATAAAGCATCCACAATCGGTCTAACATTAGTTATACTACTTCTATGTCCTGGAAACAACTCCATTTCTCTAGTTTCTAAAGTTCCTTCGTTTTCAGTACCTGAGAATATAGCTGCTTTATAATTATTATCTATTGCACCTAAATATCTTTGTCCACCATTCCAAAAGTCTGTATCTAGTGAAATGTTAATATTATCTAAGTTCTCAGAAATAATATCCATAAGTTCTACTGTATAAGCACCAATAAATTGTGAGAATATAGAACTAGCACTAGCATCTGCTGTACTCCATTTTTGTGTAGCATAATTATAAATAATTACTTTATCACAAATACCTGTTGTATTAGCAGTATCGTTTTTAGATGGATATAACCACATGGCTAATTGATTAAAAGGATCTACTGCTGCACAAATTCTATCTGTGTATGCTTTGTTTAAATCTAGATCAAAAAATCTATTTACTTTTTCTGCACCAATAGAAACTACTTGATCTCCGTTCAATTCATAAAATCCGTCATCCGCATAAAAAAATACTCTACGATTATCTTGACAGACACTTCTTCCATAAACAGCTCCTCTGTTTGGTGATATAACTGACAGTCTAAATACTGTTGCACCACCAACATAGTCCATTCTAATTATTTGGTTTTGTCTAAAGACATAAGCAATTTCACCAGAGGTTATATGAGTTATTTGTCCACCTGATCCTGGTAGGTCTTGCAAGTCTGATTGTTTAGTACCTGGTTGCCAAGTTGTTAGATCATTTATTCCTGACCATTGTATTCTATTTGAAAAACCAACATGATTACCTGTTACAAAAAAATCTCTAACTACACCTGAACATTTAAAAGTTGGTACAGTACCAGATGTTGAAATAGTTGAAAGGTCTGCAAAAGAAGATGATGTTCCCATTAAATAAAATTGTGGTGCATCTACACCATTAGATACAACTATATAATTTCCAAATTGGGTAAAGGTAATGTAATCGGTAGCTTCTCCAGTTAAAGGAGTTCCACCATAAAAATTTGTAGTTGTTAGTCTTGCAGTATCAGATGAAACATTTTTTAAATTATTATTTCCAACTGTAGCTCTTGTAACAGTTACAACAGCATTAGATACAGTTGCCGAAAAATCAGCATGACCATTAATAGTATTTTTTAAATTTGTAGCAGTAGTGTCGTTGTTCGTTTGTACTTGAAATTCATTAGTAGAGGGTGTTCCAGTAACAGATGTAAAGACAACAGTTGTACCATCATTTTTTTTTAATGTAATAGTTTTACTTGCACCAATATTTGCATAGTCTGAAACTGTAATTGTACAAGTCGCAAAAGCTGTACTTAAAACTTTACCTCTTGCTCCTCTTTCTGTAAATGTTCCAGATGATAATTGATAAATAGTTTCTTCATTAGCAACAAAATTAAATACAGTATTAGAATTATCTCTAAAAGAACCTGCACCTCTACTGTCTTTAGTTATGTTGTTACTTGAATAATTTACTAGTGATGGAAATCTTTTATATGATGATGCTGCAAAATAAACATTGTTAGCAGTATTTGCACCAGGATTATTATATTCTGGTTGGTCAGGTAGCCATTCTCCAAAGGGTATTTGCATTATTCTCCTATTGGTTATTGTTTGTTACAAATTTAGATACATCATTAAATGAACCTGCAACAGTTACATCACCTCTTTGTTGCAAAGGTGCAGAACCATATTGATCTTCTCTATCATTTCTCTCTAATCTTTCCATAGCAGTTGTGTACATCCCTTGCCATTGTTGAAGTCTTTGAGGATCAACACCACCTAAAAAATTAGCAGCATGATATAATGAACCATATAAATAAATTGCAGGATGACTTGCTAATATATAATTGGAAGTATTAGTATCTGATAAAGCTGCAAACTTAGCATAATAATTTAATGTTCCTGTGTATGCAGAATCTGGAATAGGTGCAAATCTAAAACTATCACCAAGTATAGTGTATGCTGAAGGCATTCCAGTTGTAGATGAACCTCTAATTTGATCCATTTGAGCTGGAGTAATATATTTTAAAGCATACTTAGTTCCACCTGATGTTATAAAAAAATCTCTTACTTGTAAAAAATCTGTAGGCACAGATTCTGTTTCTGAATCTATTGTAATAGAAGTAGAAGTATTCATTTTTCTAATTCTTAATTTAGAATTAAAATCAGCTTCTGCTAAAACTATAAAATCTTCTGCAATCTCAGTTGTTAAATCTGATCTATTTAACCAGTTAGCTATAGATGTTTTTAAATCTGAATAAGTTGCAAGTGCCATTATAATTTACCTTCTGCTGTTTTAAAATATTTAAACTCATTACTATTTAATTTTGTTTTTAATATTTTTGTTTGAACTTCTTTAGGAAGTGAAAACCAATTGTTACTACCATTATACTCATTCGCCCAAACAGATAAAGCTAAAGTTGGAATAGAAGCTACTCTTTTCAAATCTCTGGATTTAGAATATCCATCATTTAAATTAAGTAATCTTTTATTATGTTGTAAATGAGGATCTATATTAATTTCTTCATTTAAAACAATTTTCTTTTCCATTTCGTCTAAAGAAAATGTTTCTTTTTTTAAACCATCAATACTTATATCTTTTCTCATCTACCTTGACCTTTGTATCTTGTTTGCTTTTTTTGTCTGCTCTCTGATTTGTTTTGAGATTTTTTATGACAACCAGGTCTTTTTTTAGGTTGATCTCTTGGAACAAAGTGAACAAACTTTTGTCTAGCCACTAAGCACTCATTTCAGTAACATATACATTTGTAGATGAACCATGAAATACTGCAATCTTTTCGCCAGGTGAAACTTTTAACATTTCTATTTCACCAGATGGTAATAAAGCTGATGTTGCACTTGCAGTAGGTGAACCACCTAAAACAAAATGACAATTAGCATCTCCAACTATTCTTATGTATTCAGTTTGTGAACCAAATGCAGCAGAAGCTGTTGAAGAATTATTAGTATTAAGTTTCTGTGTAGTACCAGGTCTTAAAGCATAATTATAACTCATTTTTTTTCTCCTAATTTATTATGGGGGAAATACCGCTAGGCAAGATCCCCCTAATATTGTTATATACTATTATCTTCTAATTACGAAAGTAATTTCCATTTTAGAAGCATTTGATGAACCGCCATCAGTAATACATTCAATAGTACCATCTTCAGCAACAGTATTTAAAGCTGTTGGAGCAGCAGTTGCTACTTTACCAGCTGAACCTGAAGCTACATGACTTATAGCACCACCAGTTACTGCAACACCACCTATTTCAAAAGAGATAGCTGCTGTGCCAGTTGTAGTTGCTTTGTTGTGAGTGATGATTTTTACAATTTTTCCACCATCAGGTACACAAACAAAAGTTGATGAAGCTGTTGAAACATCTGGAATTGCAGATGTTAAAAAGTAATCGTTTAATGTTCTCATTTTTTTATCCTATTTATTTGCTTCGTTCCGTCATTGACTTCAAAGACCAAACAAAATTGTTAATTGAATGATGGGGGATAATTCCCCCACCACTTTAGATTTATTATGAAGTAGTTAAATCTGTGATTAAACCACTTGCTTTTTCATTTCTTGACTCAAGAGTGTACTCAGCAACCATAAATCTTTGGTCAGCATCTGCAGTTTGTGCAGGTGTTTGTAGA
>WLWH01002418.1_pt1 | contig 10514 bp, 12 predicted proteins | sample 6712741 | NCBI WGS metagenome assembly WLWH01 (sample SAMN12718694, study PRJNA515312) | sponge metagenome | isolation source: marine sponge | host: Mycale hentscheli | place: New Zealand: South Island, Marlborough, Capsize Point | collected 2003-05-01 | reverse complement strand
TCCCTTACGGGAACCCTCCCGCCCTTTTCCGCCTCGCGTCGGCATCGGTGCAATCACTTCCACAGCCTCTACGGCGAGGAGCTGTCCTTGACGTCGCACATCCAAACTGACGAAATGTCTTAGGTGCTCGAGGGGCAGCTCTCCAGTGAGCTGAACTTTGAACGGCAACGGGCGGAATCCGTCAGCGCGAGGCAGCTGCCGCACCTTCACCACCAGCTCATTGGCTTCTGGTTTAGTGAAAATCAATTCGCCGCGAATCGAGAAAAAATCGTCGCCTTCGGGCAGTTGATCCGACGCGTCCTGGGCCTCGGAGGCCTCGGCATCCGAGGTTTCAGCTGTCGCCAGCGTGCTCGGCTCCCAAATTCCTGCAATTTGAAGATGCAGCTGCTCAGACTCACGGCAGCGGGGGTACACCACCCAAAGGTGGGGCGTTGTCATGTCGAGATGACGACGCATGAGAGTCAGCATCCTGCCAAGAACGACAGTCTCTAATTCATTGCCATCGGAATCAATCAAGACTCCCCGGGTCAACTGATCCTCGGATTCCGGTCGGTAGATACCCCTAACAACACCGATCGCCCGGTACTGGAGGGGTTCTGTAACCGGGGAAATCGGATGGTCGCGCATTGCTGTCAGTGGCTTCCATTTGCCTGCGATGACTCTAGCCAGCTCGAGGGATTCGATTCAGAGTGGTCCCAGCACTCCCCATGCAGATTGGCCGGCGCTAACCGACAACAGGCGGTTCGAAATCGATGGTTGATGGGGTTGGGACTTCCTTTGGCCCTGATCACAGGCTGGTTTGTCGCCCAGTCACTCAATCAAAATCCAACGGGGAACCAGCAGACGAAAGCACCAAAAGCCAAGTCGCCGCAAGCCCTGAAGCCAGAGCAAAGGCTGGAGCGACTCGCCCTCTCCCATCCACGCGATTGGCGTTGGCGCTTGCTCCTGGCCCAAAGGAAGCTCCAAGGAGGGGATCGCGATGGCGCAAGGCGCGAGCTCATCACCCTTCAAGCCCTGTGGCCCAATCGGCCAGAGGTCCAAAACCTCAAACTGCTGTTGGATGTGGGAACAAAGCGTCAGGCCGCCGCTTTGAAACAGACAAGCGATCGTTTCCAGCAAACCCCCAAAGGTCAAAGACTTTTGCTTGGATTGCGCCTGGCTGATCTGCAACGTCTCTCCGGACAAGACGAGGCAGCCATGGCCACCTATCGCCTGATCGCCACAGAGTCTCCCAAGAGCATGCAGCCTTTGCTTGCCCTCGCCCTTCTCCATCGAGACAAGGGACAGAATCAGCAATCGCAACAGGTCCTGCTCAGTGCCCGAAACAGACTGTCTGGCAGCGAACAGGACAAGCAAACCCTCGATCAGTTAGCCGTGCGCTGGCAACTTGATTCCTTCCGAAACAGTGAGGACAGCACTGCAAAACGTCGTGCAAGCGTGCTGCTCCCTCCCACCCCTCCGACTAAGGCGCTGGCTGGGACGACTCCAGAGCCCTAAGGGCCGCATCAATGGCATCGGCAGGCGGTGTGGCGTCATTCATGGCATTCGCCCTGCGCAACCGATTCATCAATTCCATGGGGTTGGTGGCATCAAGCACCGACTCCTGGTTTTTCTGGCCGGGCACGGTCTGGAACACGTCACGCTGCTGGGGAGACTGATAGCCACTACTCATCGGGCTTTCCTGAGCCAAACCATCCACGCAAGTGACCAGCGAAATAGCACTGATGAGCCCAAGCAGATGGGGTCGGAACGGGGTCAGCGATGGCACGTTCTCAGCTCCCAGATAACGGCCTGATGCTAAGGGTCACCTTTAGAAGCCGCATCATCCGTGCAAATCGCCAGCTGGAATGTCAATTCCGTGCGAACCCGACTGGATCATGTTCTGAATTGGCTTGAGCGCTCGGAAGCAGACCTGCTGGCATTGCAGGAAACCAAGGTGGATGATCCTCAATTCCCGCTAGAGCCTTTTCTCGAGAGGGGATATCAAGTTCAGATTCATGGACAGAAGGCCTACAACGGCGTTGCGCTGATTAGTCGCACCCCTCTGGACGATGTGCGCATGGGCTTCAGCGCAGAACTTGTGGACGACAGCGAAGCCGAGGAACTTGGTGCTCAAAAACGCGTGATCAGCGCTCTGATCGATGGCATTCGCGTGGTGAATTTGTACGTCCCCAATGGATCGAGTCTCAAATCGGACAAATACAGCTACAAACTCACCTGGCTGTCCTGTCTGGAGCGCTACCTAAAGGCCATCCAAACCAGAGATGAACCGCTCTGCGTGGTGGGAGATTTCAACATCGGTCTTGAAGCGCGAGACCTCCCTGATCCCGATCGCTTATCCGGGGGGATCATGGCCTCCGATCGCGAACGCAACGCGTTGCGAGCAGCCTTAGGCCCCGATCTCCAGGACGCCTTTCGTCTGTTTGAGCCGAACAGCGGCCATTGGAGCTGGTGGGATTACCGCAGTGGTGCTTGGGACCGAGACCGTGGCTGGCGAATCGATCACGTCTATCTCGATGAAACCCTTCGGGACGTCGCACGAAGCTGTTCGATCGATAAGCAAGAACGCGGACGGCTCCAACCCAGCGACCATGCACCTGTGATTGTTGACCTGGCCTGGGACTTGGAGGACGACGAAGAGGTTGAGGACTGATTTCAGTAGACAATGGCTTCTTCAGGAAGCGATCGTCCTTCTGCCTGCAATTGCACGGACCGTCGCATCGACTCGCCACAGGTCTGTGGAGTCGGAAAAATTTTTCCGGGATTGGCACGGCCAAGCGGATCAAAAGCCAGCCGAACCCATTGCATGCTGTCCAGATCTTCAGCGCTGAACATTTGGTCGAGAAAGCAGCGTTTATCGCTGCCAACGCCGTGCTCACCACTGATGCTGCCGCCGACCTCCAGGCAAAGGTTCATGATCGCGCCTCCGAGGGCTTTCACCCGTTCATTCACACCCTGCTCTGAAGCCCGATACAAGATCAGCGGATGCAGGTTGCCATCACCGGCATGAAACACATTCGCCACCACCAATCCGTGCTCCGCACTGAGCTGATCAATGGCCTTGAGAACCCTTGGCAGAGCCGTGCGCGGGACCACACCGTCCTGGAGGTAATAGCTAGGGCATTGCCTGCCAAGCGCTGAAATGGCACTTTTACGCCCTTTCCATAGACGGGCCCGATCCTCTTCACTCCAGGCTTCCCGGATAGCGCCGGCCCCAGCCTCTCGACAAAGGGCGGTGGTGACCGTGACAGCTTGCTTGACCTCTGGTTCCTGGCCATCCAGCTCAATCAATAAAACCGCTCCAGCCTCCGGCGGATACTCCTCTTCTCCAAACGCTTCGTTCACCGCCTTGATGCAGGTCTGGTCCATGATTTCCAACCCAGCCGGCAACACCCCAGCGCGCGTGATCAAGCGCACAGCCTCTCCAGCCGCCTGCATGGAAGAGAAGTCGGCGAGCAACACCGCTACAGCATCCGGGGCATGCAGCAAGCGAAGCGTGATCGCCGTAGCAATTCCAAGCGTGCCCTCACTTCCAATAAACACGCCCCGCAGATCCAGTTCAGCCGCATCGCACAACGCGCTGCCAAGGCGTGTGGGTGTGCCATCCGGCAGCACAACATCCAAGGCGAGCACATGGTTGCTGGTGACGCCGTACTTCAAGCAGTGCACGCCACCAGAATTTTCAGCCACATTGCCGCCGATGCTGCACACCACCTGACTGGAGGGATCTGGCGCGTAATAAAAGCCATCACCAACAACCGCACGGCTCACCCAACTGTTGATCACACCGGGCTCCACCGTGATCGTCTGATTGGCGAGATCAATGTCAAGAATGCGACGCATGCGGCTGGTCACAACCAACAGCGCGTCTTGCTCCACCAACGCACCACCGGAAAGCCCGGTACCACTCCCTCGAGCCACAAAGGGAATGCCCTGACGATGGCAACAGGCCAGGATTTGGGCCACCTGCTCAGCCGTTTCTGGCAACACCGCAAGCTTCGGCATGTGCCGGTCCATGGTGAGACCATCACAGTCGTAAGACAACAATTCCTGGCGCCTTGCGACGACTGATTTCGACGGAAGGAACCCTCTCAATTCCCGCTCAAGCGCTGGCCAGTCGTAATTCACGGATGACGTGCCGAACTTCAGCAACCTAGGCAGTTTTGTCAGCAATTCTTAGGCTTCAACTACATAAAAAACACATCGGGCCGTTCTTGGGTCAAGATGTTGCACGGTTTGCAATTGCCCATTGGCTCCCGTCCCCGTGACTGCTTCCACTCTGAACACCAGCCACTCCCAGGCCATTTTCAGTGCTGCCAAGGCTCTGATGCCTGGTGGCGTGAGCTCTCCGGTGCGCGCCTTCAAGTCGGTCGGCGGGCAGCCCATCGTGTTCGATCGGGTCAAAGGCCCTTACGCCTGGGATGTCGATGGCAATAAATATGTGGATTACATCGGCAGCTGGGGGCCAGCCATCTGCGGTCATGCCCATCCAGAGGTCATCAGTGCTCTTCAAGAGGCCATTGAGAAAGGCACCAGTTTTGGTGCTCCCTGCGCCTTAGAAAACACCCTGGCGGAGATGGTGATTGAAGCCGTCCCCAGCGTGGAAATGGTGCGCTTTGTGAACAGCGGCACCGAGGCCTGCATGTCGATGCTGCGCTTGATTCGCGCATTCACTGGGCGCGACAAGATCATCAAGTTCGAGGGCTGTTACCACGGCCATGCGGACATGTTCCTCGTCAAGGCTGGTTCCGGTGTGGCAACGCTCGGCCTACCGGATTCCCCCGGAGTACCTCGGAGCACCACAGCCAACACGCTGACCGCTCCCTACAACGATTTGGAATCGGTCAAACAGCTCTTCGCTGAAAACCCTGACGCCATTGCCGGCGTGATTCTTGAGCCAATTGTTGGCAATGCGGGGTTCATCCAACCTGAGCCAGGATTTTTGGAGGGGTTGCGAGAACTCACCAAAGAAAACGGCGCACTTCTGGTCTTCGATGAAGTGATGACTGGTTTCCGTATCAGCTACGGAGGAGCTCAAGCTCATTTTGGAGTGACTCCAGATCTCACAACGATGGGGAAAGTGATTGGTGGAGGTTTGCCCGTTGGGGCCTATGGCGGTCGCAAAGACATCATGGAGATGGTGGCTCCAGCTGGTCCTATGTATCAAGCAGGGACGCTGAGCGGCAATCCATTGGCGATGACGGCTGGAATCAAAACACTCGAGTTGCTCAAGCAGCCAGGAAGTTACGAGAAACTGACTGCCACAACGGAACGCTTGATTCAAGGAATCCTCGATGCGGGCCGTGAGGCAGGGCTTCCGATCACCGGGGGCAGCGTTGGCGCCATGTTTGGTTTCTTCCTCTGTGAAGGTCCAGTTCGCAATTTCGAAGAAGCGAAAACAACCGATTCCGTACGGTTTGGACAGCTGCACCGAGCGATGCTGGAACGCGGTGTTTACCTTGCACCGTCGGCGTTTGAAGCGGGCTTCACGTCGCTTGCCCACTCCGATGAAGACATCGACGCGACCATCAAGGCATTCCGAGAAAGCTTCGCTGCAATCGCCTGAATCAAGTGAAGATCACGGCTCTAAGTATCGCGAATGCGATGCTGAGCTTTGGTCTTTTGATGACTGAAGCACACGCAAACGAAACGGAAACATCTCAACCACCACCTGCTTGGGTTGATTTAACTCTGGATTTCACGGCCCAACCGGTGCTGGGAATTGCAGGAGGACTGGAGCCTTCAGCCAGCAGTTGGATGCAAGAAGTTACAGCAGGACTCACCCTCGGCACTGGCTTGAACAAAAGTCGAAGCAGCTGGACAGGCTTCGATCACTGGCAAATCCAGCTGGAACTGAATCAGTTCACAGGCAATCCAAAACTCAATGAACAGCTAGGGACGGATTATCCCCTTCAAAGCCTGGTGGTTCCCACTGGCACCTGGATCACACAAGCATCCTTGGAACGAATAGAGGGCGAAAACAAAATCGACTGGAGCATGAATGCTGGAGTGATTTCGATCGAAAACAATGTAATGGAGATACCAGCTCTTGATTACTACACAAATTACACCTTAAACACACCTTACAACGTATCGATCATTGGCCTTCCAATCACTCCACTTGTCGCCCTAGGAGCACAAATAGGATGGCATCATGAACAGCTTGGGAGCTTCGATTACGCGTACTACAACTTAAACAAGACACATCAAATTGCTGCTTCACTAGGCGTTAAGCCGTTAACGCCGAAGCTCCAAGGTGATCTTCAAATCTTCCAATGGTCGATGAATCCATGGATCGATTCTCAACAGACAAACACGGAAGAATCAGAACAAAACCTGCCAGACCCACTCATTCAACTAGGCGGTTATTCAGCAACCACCGACCTAGACATAACGCAAAGCACAAACTTAGGCGATGGCAGCAATCATGGCATTTACGGAACGATCACATGGCCATTATCCCTACCCATTGGAAACGACAACCGAATCTGGATCTCCAGCAGTCTCAGCTTGAACCCAAACAACAACCCCTTAATCAGCTATGTAGCCGGGGGACTGCTCAGCCAAGGGATCCTCCCTGGCAGGCCCTTGGATGTGCTGGCCCTAGGCGTGAACAGAAACGGATTCAGCCAAAGCATTACTCCCAACCAAAGTTATGAAGGAGTGATTGAACTCAACTACAAGATTCAAATCTCTGATCGCCTGCAAATACAGCCACTCATGCAGTGGATCATCAACCCTTCTGGGATAGGATCTCTGCCAACGATATGGGCAACAGGAGCTCAAATCAACTTCTCTATTTAAGATCGCATGAAAATACAAACAACAAGTCTTCTCCCCATATTAAAACGATCAGCGTGGCTCCCCATAGCCTTCAATGCAACCGCGCTGCTGCTGCTTGATAGCAGCACACGCAATGTCTTTGCAGAAACAATCACGCTAACCCTTAGCAATGGCGACAAAATTCAAGGGACATTAGTGAAGAGTGAGAGCACTGATACCGTGACTGTGATTGACCACCCAAGTTTAGGCAAGCTTAAAATTAAATCGACAGCTTTGAAAGCCAAACCAAAAAAAAAGCACTGGACAGGAAGTCTTTCAGCTGGAATGACAGGCACAAATACAGATCGTGATTACGACCTCGACAGCACATTTCAACTGATCACACAATATAAGGACGAAAGGAATCTTCTCTCCTTCAAAGCCAATACAGAGTACGGAATTACAAGAAGTGCCAATCAAAAGGAAGGCTCAACAGACACCAATCAAGGGCAGGTTGACTTGCGTTATTCATATACTTTTTCAGGGAAACTGAGTGCTTATGCATCCAATACCTATGAGTACGACATGCTGAATCAGGTCGGCCAGAATAATCTCATTAATTCAATTGGACTCGGGTATGACCTGATCAAAACTGACACCACAACTCTCAATGTATCGGCAGGACCTTCGGCCCAGAGCCTTTGGGGAGGAAGATTCTGCACAGCTGACAAATACTGCGGAAAAACTTACCCTGCAAGCAGTGCTCGAATCAGTTTCGACTGGCTTCCTAACAACTACTTCAACCTCTCTCTCAGCAATCAATTCACGAATGCCTACGTCGATGGGTTTTCTCCGAGTAACAATTTCTCAGGAACCATCAAAATCTACCCCTTGGGGGACAAAAAGCTATTTACATCTCTAAATGGACAACTTATCTATAATTCTCTCACGTCACCAAAAGTTGACAATAGCTTTTCATTGCAACTTGGAACCCAACTCTTCTAATGCTACTGAGTGACGAACAGTCCCTTAAGACCTGCCAGCATCAATCACTAGTCATAAGACCTTAAAAAGAAAGATAACGACTAGGAACTTTCCATTTAGCGGTAATTCTCAAATTGAAGCGGAACATCTAATTCTTCTTCCTTGCTTTTCACGAGTTGGATGGCTGCTTGAAGATCGTCCTTGCTCTTACCAGTAATACGAAGACTTTCCCCTTGAATGGCAACCGTGACCTTCTTCAATTCATCGCGAACCATTTTGCTCAGCTTTTTCGCCAACTCTTGACTCAGCCCTTTTCGCAATTGAATGACCTGCTTGACGCGATTCCCACCCACCGCTTCAGGAGTTTGGAAGTCAAAAATCTTTAAAGAAAGATCGCGTTTCGTCGCTTTAGTTCTCAAGATATCCTCCACAGCCTGCAATGTCATATCACTGGCTGTTGTGATAACCACTTCCGTTTCGGCTAGATCAATCTCAGTACCCGAGTCCTTAAGGTCATAGCGATTTCCAACATCCCGGCGGACTTGATCCAGAGTATTGACCAGCTCCTGGCGGTCAAAATCAGAAACCACATCAAATGAATATGACGCCATAGTGCTGTGCTGCTGTTCCGAACAGGTCTTTGCTCAACTTACTCACGGTGAGCGATCGTGGCAGTCTGAACAAACAAACTCACAGCATCTCGGGTGCTTTTGGCGCTCAAAAGCAGAGTTGCGGGCCCAAAGGCCTAAAAACAGCCGGCAGGTCCAGGATCTACGGCGCACAAGCCTGTGGGCGATTCAACAATAAGCATCAAAACATTGAGTCAATATTATTTCCACCGAAGAATTAACAAAGAATTCACATCAAAGCCCAAGCAAGTCTAATTTATAATCAAAGAACTTACTCACGCAGGCTTTTAGGCTCTCCATGACAACACCACTTGATCAAGCGCTCTTCATCGCCAATGAGATGGAAAAACTTGCTGATCAACTGAAGCCTGCGGTGATTCGAGCCGCTCGTACTGATGATGAGGGACGAAAAAATCTCGACCGTATTGAATATGCTCTTGGGACGATTGGGAAAGCTCTGATCCTTACTGACTACAGCGTGGATGAACAAAAAGATCTCGATAAACTCGAAGAGTTCAGAGAACTCCATGGAAAGCAGTGAGGCAGTTAAGCAGTGGAGCCCTAAAGCTCACTGCTCAAGCAGGGATCAAAATTAGGAAATGGGCTCATCGGATGCAGCTTGTTCTAAGTCTTTCCAGGTCAAGTCAATGAGGGGGAGCGCCTCATCAATTTCTCTTTTCACGCCAGAGGCTTCATCACTTAGCCCCTGCTCGATCAGCTGCTGGTATTTCTTGTATTGATTGACCCAGATCAGGATCGTGGGGGTGCTGTTCGTCATGCTTCTAGGGTGGAGCGACATTCCAGGACATCCCATAGGCAGAGGATGTAGGGGAAGGGCCTTTTGGCATCAGATCAACCCCAAAGGTAATCGATTCATAGGCGAGGAAGGCCTGAATGCTCGAGAGCTCACATACCCAATAGCGAATAAAGCTGCCATCGAGGGGTTGCGATGGCCATTTACGTAAAAAAAAGCGATGCCTCAGAGAAGCGAACTGGCCAAAAGTGTTCTCAAAGAGTCAACTCTGAACCCAAGCTTGCATCGAGACAACATATTTGAAGACGTTTAAAAAGCCTCATCCATCACATCCACGAATCAAAAGATGAAAAGCCTAAAGAAGTGACCTAGAAGTCATGTTTTTCACCTTCAACCACCATCGCCACCAATAAGGGCCAGTAGCGATAGCTCGCCCGAATCAAAAGGGCCCAAATCAACCAGAGAAGCCAAAAATTGACGCTCTCATCAATGGCCTCACGACAGTTCTGTTGCAAACGCGTTGCCTCAAGGCCTGAAACTTGCTCTTGCAACGAGCGATTCATGGCTGCACACACCCTTCCAGCTGGAAGGCGGAACAATTCTGCAGAAAGCCAGGCCGGAGCTAAAGCCACGGGAATAGCAACCAACCATCTGCCGACAAATCGCTCTAACGAACGACTCGGCACGATGCGTCTCGGCTTGGGAGAAGGCATCAAACGCCAATCCAGACGCTCACTGTCCTGAAATTAGAAACGGCTGGTCAACAAGACCAGCGCATTGACATCAAGCGAAAGCTTTTCTGTTGGACAATGATTGACCAACCACGCGGTACACCGTTTACGAACTCAGCATCACACAGCTCGATTCAAGGAAGTCTGGATGATTGCGCCGGTAGGTTGAGGCATCCTCTGCCCAAAACTCACTCCAACCGGCAGTTCCAACGTAATTGGTGTACAGCCAAACGCCGTTGCGGCCAAAGTTCATCCAAGGACTCTCAGGCGTTTGACGGGTCGGGCTAAAAAATGTCATCGATCCACCACTCAGGGTGCCTGGCCAACGTTGATTCCCATAAACAACGACCGCCTTTGTTGAATGTTCCGTGGAACGATCAACACTCACCTCACCAAGCGGTCCGCAGCGATACCTCACCGACTCCAAGGCGAGAGCAGGCCCTGGGAGAGCGCCTACAACCACAAGCAATGAACACCCGGCAATGTTGTGCCATGACGTCATGGGGAATCGACCTGAAAGGGCCATTATCCCATTAACAAACGCGAGCAGATTGCCAGCCAGCAAGCGAATAAACAATCAAAAAATAGTCTAAAAACAGTTCAATGCTCATCCATCGGGGGCTCAAAAAGCGATTGAAATCAACGATTTAATCC
>WLWH01002416.1_pt1 | contig 10517 bp, 17 predicted proteins | sample 6712741 | NCBI WGS metagenome assembly WLWH01 (sample SAMN12718694, study PRJNA515312) | sponge metagenome | isolation source: marine sponge | host: Mycale hentscheli | place: New Zealand: South Island, Marlborough, Capsize Point | collected 2003-05-01 | reverse complement strand
GAAGATCATTACAAAACGTAGTAGACAGATTTGCAGGTTTAGTAAATGTAGTAAGTGATTTTATAGATATACCAGTATCAGAAACTTTAGCACAGCAAAGAGCAGAGCTTAATATTTTAGTTGGAAGACTAACTGATGTAAATATACAAGAAAAAGAAAGAAATAAATTGCTTGGTGAAATACAAGTTAAATATCCTGATTTTTTAGACAACTTAGATACTGAAAAAGTAACTACAACTCAATTAAGAGATAGATTAAGAGAGCTTAATGTAACATTAAAAAACAGAATTTTATTACAAAGAGAAGTTGAAAAAGCACAAAAAGCAAAAGAAAAAGCCGATAAAGCTGTTAATAAAGAAATAGATAAGGAAGAAAAGTTTTTAGGCAGATTAAATAAAATTACAGAAAAATATAACATTACTTTACAGGAGGGATTAACTTTTCAACAGCAATACGAAACAGTTATTAAACAATTGCAGTTAGATTATAATGGCTTTGGTAGAGTTTTAGACCCTGTTTTAAATCAATCTATATTATTAAAAGATGCTTTTTTAGGATTAACTAATGCTCAAAGAAGTGCAACAAAAAGCACTAAAGAATATGCTGATGCAGAACAAGATGTTGTTGATTTAGAAAAAGAATTAGGTTTACAAGTTGAATCTAACACGACATCTATAGAAAAAAACACAGATGCAACTAAAAAGAATAAAAAATCAAAGCTTGCAGTTGTAGAAACAACTACTGAAGAAATAGATTTAGAGAAAAAGTTAAGAAAAGAACGAAAAGATGCAATAGATGATATTGATGATTTAGGTGATGCTTTAATACAACTTGCAGGTGAAAATAAAAAATTAAATAAAGTTAGAGAAATTGGTGTGGCTATAACACAAGCTGCAGCAGCAGCAGAATCTGTTTTAAGAATACAAGAAATATTTGCTAAGATTAGCAAGGGAGAATTAACTCTTGCTACCTTATTAGGTAATAAAGCAAAAGTAGCTAATGTTGCTGCAACAACTGCTGAAACTGTTGCTACTGGTGCTAATACTGTAGCCACAACAGCTAATACTGTAGTTGAAACTGCTAGTATTGTTCCTAAAGTAGCTTCTGGTGCAGCAAGTCAAACTAAATTACCATTTCCAATAAACTTAATAGCAGTAGCTGCAACTTTAGCTTTATTGTCAAGAATTATGAAAAGTTTTGGTGATGGTGGTGTAATTGATACATTTGCTAATGGTGGTATGGTTCATGGTAAATCTCATGCAAATGGTGGTGAGAAGTTTGCAGTAGGTGGTAGAGTAGTAGAGTTAGAAGGTGGTGAAGCAGTTATAAATAAACGTAGTACATCTATGTTTAGAGGACAACTATCTGCAATGAATGCAGCAGGTGGTGGAGTGAAGTTTGCTGATGGTGGTTTAATGAATATGCCATCGTTTGCACAATCACAATTTAGTGCAACAAGTCAGGCAGGTATGATGGGTGCAATAGGACAAGGAGGAAGAGTAGTAGTAGTAGAATCAGATATTTCTACTGTACAAAATACTGTTTCAGTTATAGAAGCTGAAGCAACAATTTAAAATTAAACAAATGTTTGTTAATAAAAAAACAAAGTTAGAAAGATTATCTATTTGTAAAAAATGTACTTTTTACAGAAATTTTCTGATGCTTAAAAAACCAGTAATAAATTGGGGATCAAGATGTGCTAAATGTTCTTGTTTCTTAGATGCAAAGACATCTCTCTCTGCAGACTGGTATGGTAAGTGTCCAGAAGGCAAATGGTAATTAAAATAACAATATGAATTTACAAGAAATAGCTAAATCTGTCGTTAAGGCAGACAGAGAGCTTATAAAAAAATCTGTTGAAGAAAACAGAAGTTACAATGCTAATTTTGGTAAGCATAAAAACGACTCAATGTATATTATGTATGACCAATGGCATAAATTATTTCCTGCAAACAAGCAAGATATAAATTGTTCATCATGTAGAAATGCAGTTGTAAAGTTCTGGAATACAATGTGTGAGGTATGGCTAACAGAAAACACTAAGAAAAAAAAGAATGTCAAAAAGACAAAATAAAGTAGATGTAGTTTTTGATTACTTGGAGTTATTAGATATTGAAATTTTTAAAAGGTTCGGTGAAACTGCTACACCTAAAGATATTTTAAAACACTTAGTAGAAAGGGGTATGGTAGAACCTAAACGACTAAGAAACTATATGATTATAGCTGACTTTGACAGAAGGTTATCTTTTAATAAAGGTAACAGGACACACACCTTTATGGACTTATCACATAAATATAAGATAAGTGAAAGTCAGGCACAAAATATAGTGTATAAATACAGAAAAAAATCAAGAGCATCTGAGAATATCTCTTACTAAAAGTTTTTTCCACAAATTAGGTAGATAAAGTGTCAATTAGATTCTAATTTTGCAGGTATGAATAAGAAATGGTTTAATATACAAGGAAAAGCAACAGATGCTGTTGCAGAGGTTTACATCTTTGATGAAATTGGTGCTTATGGTATTACTGCACAAGACTTTATTTCTGAGATGAAAGAGTACAAAGATACTCCTGTTAATTTACGAATCAACTGTATTGGTGGTGATGTATTTGATGGGATGGCTATGTACAATATAATAAAAAAGAGAGAAGCAAAAACTACTGCTTATATTGAGGGTATAGCTGCAAGTATGGGTAGTGTTATTGCATTAGCTGCTGATGAGGTTGTCATGGCTGAAAATTCTCTTTTTATGATACACAATGCTTGGGGTGGTGCAATGGGTGAAGCTGAAGATATGAGAAAGACTGCATCTATCTTAGAAAAGATTAGTGGTGAAATTGCTAATATTTATGAGAGAAAAACAAGATTGTCGTTAAATAGAATTGTTGAAATGATGGATAAAGAAACTTGGTTAAATGCTCAAGAAGCATATGAGTTAGGTTTTATTGATCTTATTTCTGATTCTATTAAAGTAGCAGCTAAGTATGATGTTTCTAAATTCAAAAACATTACTACTGAACAAATACATAATAAATTAAATATTAACGTAAATAACAAAAAAATGACTGAAGAGTTAAAAAATTGGTTTAACAACAAAGTTGATGAAATTGTAAACTCTGTAAAAGGAGCTGACAACAAATCAGAAGAGGTTGTAACTGAGGTTAATGTTATGCTTTCAGATAATGAAGAAATATCAAACAAATTATCTTCTTTTGAAGCAAGTGTAACTGACTTAAATGGAAAAATTGTTTCTCTAGAAGAAGAATTAACTTCTACTAAAGGAGAAAACGAAACTCTTTCTACTGAAATAGAAAGATTAAATGCTTTATTGAACAAAGCAGATGCTAAAGGTACTGAAGTAGTTACTGAAGGCGATCCTGCTGTAGTTGAAAATAAAACTGTTGATGCTAATGCAACTTTTTACAATGCAATGGCAGATAGAGTAAGAGCAAAATTTAATAATTAATAATCAAAAAATAAATAAAAATGGCAACAAACGTAGCAAATAATAGTATAGCAGCAACTTATAGTGGTGCTAACTTAAACGAAATCTTTTATGAGCCAGTATTTAGAAGTGATGATTTAATGCAAAACTACAGAGTTATCCCTAATGTTAAGCATAAAATGAATGTATACACTTCTGCTGCTCTAACAAAAATAGTAAGACCTTATACTGCTTGTTCTTCTTCAAGTGATAGTGGTGATGGTTCTGGTCAAGTAGATTTTAATATTGATGATAAAGTAATTACTGCAGGAAGATGTAGAGTAGCTTTAGAGCAATGTACTGATGAGTTCTTTGGAACTTACATTGAAGAAATGTACAGAAATGGTGTAGATGTAATGAATGTAGAAGGAACACAATTAGCTGATGCAATTGTAAACAGAGCAGTTAAAGGTATTGCTTCTGATGTAGTAAGATTAGCTTGGGGTGGTGATGGTGCATCTGCAAGTTATGATGCATTTGATGGTTGGATGAAATTAATGGGTGCTGATGCAACTGTATTAGCAGCTCAATTACAATTTACAGGTGCTGCTGATCCTGCAGCTCCAACTGCAGCACAAGCAATTGGTCTTTTAAGAAAGGCATATGACCAAGCTCCTGCAGCTTTACAACAAGTTCCTGCATCTGATAAGAAGATGTTTGTAACTCCTGCATTATTCAATGCTTACTTAGCAAACTTAGAAGGTTCTTCTGCAGATTTAGCTATTGTAAACACACAAGATGGTTACACTAGAGTGAGCTTTAGAGGTGTTCAAGTAATAGCAATGTATGAGTGGGATACTATCTTAACAGATTTAAACCCTACAATTTTTGTAGACCAAAGTGTTGCTGCAACTGGTAATGCTTCTCAAGGTGTATGTTACTGTGCAACAGAGAACTTAATTATAGGTTCTGATGTAACTGACCCAGAAGGTTCATTTAAAGTATTCTATGATGATTTAGAAGAAAAAATGTTCTTTAGAGGATACTTCAAGTTAGGAGTACAGTTCTTGTACCCTTCACTTGTTCAATGGGGAATTGTAACTGCTTAATAACAATAATGTAATATAGAGAGAGTGTAAAAGCTCTCTCTAATTTACTTTTTAATAACTTTTAATAAATAATAATAATATGGCTATAGATACAGGTTTAGGTGTTACTTGTGCAGATTTACAAGCAACAGGTGGTATTAAGCAAATTCTTCTAAGATCATGGGCTACTGGTGATGCAGTATCATATGGTGCTGCAGGTACTCATTCTATTGTAAGCATACTAGAAACTGCTGCAGATGCTAACTGGTTTGTGTATGAGTTTAAAAACGAAACTCCTGCATTAACTATAAATGCAACTAAAGAAAATGGTTCAACTGCATTTGAGTGTGGTTTATCTTTTATGTTACCAAAAATGGATGTTACAAAATTTAGTGAGTTACAAGGCTTATTAGATACTTGCATGATGGGAATCGCTATTGACACTAATGACAAAGCATTTGTTATAGGTGTTAGTGAGAAATACGCTAATGAAGATGTGCCTTCAAAAAATCAAACATTCTTGAATTTAGCAAGTATGGAAGGTGGAACTGGAGCAGCTTATTCGGATGAGAATGGTATAACAGTTAGTTTAATGGCAAGACAATTTGAATTGCCTAGAGAGTATGCAGGTACAATTACTGTAGATACTTCTGCATTAACTGCAACTACTGGAGTTTAATACTAATTAGATAAATAATAGGTAGAAACTTAGGTTTTGTAAATCCTATTAATATCTTTTTTTTAATATGTGTGATTGCGACAAAAAAATTGTAGATTTATCACACTTAAAAATTTATACAATTATGGCAACATACAAAGCAAAACTATCTTCTGGTTCAACTTACAAAGGAGATTTTAAAATTACTTGGGCAACAGCGACACAAGAAGAATTGGCTTATGCTTATGAAGAGGCAGGTTTAAATAATTTAATAGAAAAAATAACAAAAACAAAAGATGAGTCAGAAAAAACAAGCAAGAAAAAGTCAAGTAAGAAAGCAGACTCAACAAAAGAGTAATACTTTTGAGTTTGGTGTTTTTGATTTAGCAGTACCACAAAACGTAGAAGAACCACAAGATATATCAAAGGTACTTACTAAGTACATACCTTTTGGTAACAACAATTTATTTCCACAATATTTAGCAGAGCTTAAACGTAAGTCATCTACACATAGAAGTGTACTTGCTCAAAAGACTGTATTTACAAGTGGTGCTAAGTTTGTTACAAGCAATCAAGAAATACAAGCATACATAAAAGATGTAAATGCTAACAAAGAAACTTTAAGACAAGTTTATAAGAAATTAGCTGATGACTATTACACTTTTGGAAATGCCTATGTAGAAGGCGTTTTATATGATGGTGGGGTAAACCTATACCATATAGATGCAACTACTGTTAGAATGGCTAAAAACAAGAAAGAAGTATATGTACACCCAGATTGGGCAAAGTACAATACTATGAAAGACAAAACACAGACTATACCTCTATATCCAAATGTGAAAGGTAAAAGATTTGTGATGCATTTTAAAGATTACGAACCAACATTTACTTACTATGGCTTACCTGACTATGTTGCTGCATTGGATCACATCGCAGTTGATTACGAAATCGGCAAGTGGAATCATACAAAATTCCAAAATGGTTTTCAGCCATCTGCAATCGTTGAAATCTCTGGTGATATGGGTGAAGCAGAAGCGAAAAAACTGGTTAAAGAAGCACAAAAAAAGTTTGTTGGAGAAGGAAACAATGGAAAAATAATGTTTATTGTAAAGAATGGAGATACTTCACCTGCGAATGTTTCTATTATAAAAGATGACCAAGATGGTAGTTGGTTAGATTTACAAAAGATTACTGACCAAAATATTATTACTGCACATAGATGGCAACCTGCTCTTGCAGGTATTGTTAGTTCTGGTAAGATGAACAACACAGGTAGTGAGATTAGAATTGCTTACGATATGGCAATGACAACTGTAATTAAAGATACTTCTGATTTAATTTTAGATGGTATAAAAGATATACTAAATAGAGAGATGGGTTTTATCTCAGAAGAATTATTAATACAATACGAGCCACCAGTATCATTTGCTACACAGCTTGATCCTACTAAGATACTTACTATAAATGAGCAAAGAAAGATGTTAGATGAAGATTTCCCAATGCTAGAAGAGGGTAATATGTTCTTGACAGATAGAGAGCAAATTATTGTTACAAGAGATGATGACCAAGATGGTATTGGAGATAGTGAAAGCGAATTACAAGTAACTGAAGTAGAATCACAAAACGAAGAACAATAATATGGCAAACGTAAATCAATATATACCTTTAGTAAGTGCAGGAGAAGTTATCAGTAATAGCTTTACAAATGCTAATACAGACCCTGCTTTAATATCTAATAATACTATTCTGCTTACAGAACTAGCACATTTAAAACCTGCTTTAGGTAAAAAGTTTTACGAAGAGATAAAGACTCAGCATAACAATGGTACACTAACTACTGCTAATCAGACTTTAATGGATGATTTTCTTACAAGATGTCTTTGTTGGTTTGTAAGATTTGAGGTTATTAACGAGGTGCAAAGCAATAGTAGTAGTATGGGTATTGTACACAATGTAGATGAGTTTGCTACAATTGTAGACCCTTCAGAGCTTAACTCATACAAGCAAGATACATACAGAAAGTCTGAGATATATTTAAAAGATATGTTAGATTACATGGAAGATTCTGACCAGAATGGTTTATATCCAACCTACGAATCAGATAGACCTGCTAGAGGTTATGCTTACAAGAATCATGGAATAATAATGTACGACAGTATTTACTCACGACCTAGAACCTATAACTATAATAGTTGGAAAGATTTCTGTCCATGTGATGACTGTTAAAAAATAAAGATATGCCTTGTTACGAATGTGAAAATGGAATGTGGAGATTTGGAGAAACTGGTAGCTGTCAGTATGATTCTAAAGAATCGTGTGAAACTGCCAACAAAGACTATTATGCAAAGACATACAATGATTATCCACAATCAGCAACTAACAATGCTAAGAGAGCAATAAAGTATAAAGAAGAAAATGGTAGTTCTTGTGGTACACAGGTTGGGTGGACAAGAGCTAGACAATTAGCAAGTAGAGAAAGTTTATCAAGAGATACTATAGCTCGTATGGCATCTTTTAAAAGACACGAGCAACACGCTGATGTACCTTATGATGAAGGCTGTGGAGGATTAATGTACGATTGTTGGGGAGGAAAAAGTGGAGTTAATTGGGCAATAAAAAAACTTGACCAAATAGATAGAGAGAAAAATAAATTAGATGATAGGTTTAAAGATTACTTAAATAAATATGGCTGCTAACGAACACAAAAATTTAACAGATGTAAACAGACACAACCCAAAAGGTTTTGAAACTGCAAATAATGACACACTACTAAGCAAAACAGAAGGTAGTGGCACAAACAACACAGATGGTAGTTTGTTATGGGTAAAGAAAAACCTAATAAAAGTAGATACTTTTAACATAGATGGATATGCTACGTTAGCAAATACTAATTATCATTATGCAACACAGATTCCTGCCGACACAAGCTCATTTATATACAGTTCTAATTATGGTTCAAGTGTTGTTGGTACAACTGCCCTAGACATTGGTAATTTCTTTAAAACTAAATCACTTGTAATGCATAGTGCTTGTAATTTAAACAAAATATATTTATGGGCAAATGCTACTACAGGAGCAACAATAACAGTAGCTTTATGTAAGATGACATTTTTAGCAGGAGATACTGGTGCTATTGATCCAGTATTACTAAATGAATTAACAATAACAGGACAGTCAAGTGAAGATAATTTACAAACAACTAGAAACTTAACTCCAGAAACAAGTTTAGCAGCAGGAGATGTATTATTTGCTATGGTAAAAGCATCAACAGCAGCAACAACATATTTTAAGTTAGCAGTAGAAGTAGGATATGACAATTAATAACAAAAATACAATGAAAGATACAATTGAAGATACGATACAGGTGGGAATGGCAAATGCAGGAGCAATAGGAATATCTTTGGCAGAAGTAAACGAGGTACTAACTACAGTATCTTTAGTTATTGCAATAGCTTTCTCAATTTATAAATTTACAAAAACAAGAAAATAATATGGCAAGTACAGTAACAGCAGCAAATTTAACAGTAACTATAGTAGAATCATACACTTTGAATGGTGTGGCATATGGTAATACTGTAGAGAAAACATTTACATCTAAAGGACAAGTTGATCAAAGAATAATGAATGTAGCTACTACAGAAAAAGATTTATTTAATTGGGGTGCAACAGATGCTGCAGGTAGAGGAGTTGTTGCAGATTATGCTTACTTTAGAATTACTAACTTAGATGATACTAACTTTATTACACTAAGACTATATAATGGTGCAGATAGTTTTTGGTATAAACTTGCAGCAGGAGAGAGCATGATGTTAATGAACAATGAAATGGATGCTATAGGAGATAGCACAACTTTTGGTGCTTTAGCAGACATTACTTCAGTATTAGCAAAAGCAAATACAGCAGCTTGTGATGTAGAATTTATTGCAGTAACAGCTTAGTATGGCTAAAATAGTTTTTACTTTTAGAAAGACTAAGACTAAGAAACGTAAAGGAGTACATTCTAAAAATTCTAGTAAAAGTCAGAATGGTTATAAGAAACCAAAAAGAGGACAAGGTAAATAATGACATTTAGCTACTTTAAAAAAAGTGAGTTTACTTGTAAGTGTGGTTGTAAGACTAACATGATGGACTTAGATTTTATAGAAGATTTAGATAGAGCTAGGTCTTTTAGTAATATTAAATATAAAATAACATCAGGGTACAGGTGTCCAAATCACCCCCTGTCAATAAAAAATCCTTCCAGTTCACATATAAAAGGTATAGCTTGTGATATAGAATGTAAAGATAGTTATCAGAGAGCATTAATTTTAGGTGGACTAGCAGAAGCAGGATTTGTAAGAATTGGTTTGAGTAAAGAAGGTGGATTTATCCATGTAGATTCAGATCAAGATAAGGTTCAGCCAGTTATCTGGTTGTATTAATTAATAATTAAAATAAATAAAATATGGAAATGTTAAAAAAAATGTTTGACTCAAAAAAGTTTTGGTATGCAGTATCTGCAGTATTTGTTCCATTTGCAGCAGCAAAGCTAGGTCTATCAGAAGCAGAAGTAGAGAAAGTTTACTATGCGATACTTACATTAATTCTAGGTCAGGGAATTGCTGACATTAAAAAATAATGAGTAAGATAGTAGATATGATTACTGGTAGCTTATTAAAACAAGCTATTAACCCTATTACTGAATTGGTTAAATCAGTTTTAGAGTTGTTTAAAGACACTAAGGGTAAGTATTCTTCTAAGAGAACAATAAGTGGGGTGTTAGTTATAGCTGCTAGTGCAGATATATCGTTAAATGGTATTACACTTATGAATTTGGGTTTAAGTTTTTTAGCAGTCTTACCATTACTGTTTTCAGTATTTGAAAAAAATTGTGAAAAGTGTAATTGTAATTTAAAAAATTAGTTACATTTGTGCTTCTATCAACCTTTCTGGTTGGATAATTGTTTTTAGTTTCAAGAGTGGGGTGTTAATAACATCCCATTTTTGTTTTAGAAGCACCTAATAATTTGCTTACATTTAGCAAAACTAAAAATCAAAAACATGACAAAATTAAAAGGTAAAAGATTAAGACTTTCTGCTGAAGAAGTAGAATTAATAAATGAATCTAGGGGTGTAGATGTAGAAAACATCAATGGCAATACAGCTTTAGAGCTACATTTAAAAGAACGAGGTATTAATAAAGAAGATGTTGTTAGTGTCAAGCATTGGCAAAACATGGGTGGAGAGCTGAGATTTTCTATAGTTACAAAACAAGAGTATGGTTTAGATGAAGAACAAATATTAGATAAGATAAAAAGTCTAATAGAAGATTACTCACCTACCTACAAAAAAATAGATAGAGATTTT
>WLWH01002414.1_pt1 | contig 10522 bp, 8 predicted proteins | sample 6712741 | NCBI WGS metagenome assembly WLWH01 (sample SAMN12718694, study PRJNA515312) | sponge metagenome | isolation source: marine sponge | host: Mycale hentscheli | place: New Zealand: South Island, Marlborough, Capsize Point | collected 2003-05-01 | reverse complement strand
TATAGAAATATACATATTTTTTATTGTAACTTTTACACGTTTTTTTTATTTTCGTTTCGTATCAATTATATACAACTTTCATTTTCATTTTTCATTCAAACTAACAAGTAAGAAAAATATAATAATATAGAAAAATAGAAAGACTGAAGACAGTGTGAAGTGAAAACTAGTGAAAAGAAGTGAAAACTCAAAATTCAATTTCAATTCTTTTTAAGATGATTTATCCACCACACCACCATTTTTGGCTAATCTTTTAGATTTTCTCTTGGGTTTTTTCTTAAATCCATCAAACACTTTTTCAGGTTTTACATCTGGCTTTTCCTCTTTTAATTTTAACAGTTCTACTTTCTTTGCAAACCTAACGAACTCTGCACTCGGTTTCTCCATGTCATCACCATCATAAGTATCAATACTAAACTCCATTATACATTTAGGCGATAAAATTTTTTTGTCATTCTATTTTAAAGGATGAGTATAATTACTTTGAGAAGCACAGAAGACTTTGGAGGCACATCTGCATCATCAGCAGCGGCAGTGAATTTTCAAAACTTTTTTAAAGACCCCATCTATTTCAATAAGGATGATCAAGTCAGCGTGACATCAGTGACTATTAATCAAGAAGTCACAGAAATAGTGATTACAGACCAAAACAATCAATTAGAATATATGCTTTTACCTGCAATGAGAAATACAGGAGATACTCCATTTTTTCAACGACACTCTGTATTTATCACACCGGGAAGCTATACGCCCGTTAGTTTAGCTACTGAAGTACAGAGCCAATTAAATAATAGTATAGCATTGAGAGTATATAATTTTGCATTTACTTATGACCCAACAACAACTCCGCCAACGTTTAATGCAGTTTACAAACAAACAAAAAGGCCTGCTGCATATAATACAAGTTTACAGCCAGCTACATTAGGAGGAAAAGCCACTCAATTATCCAATGCACTTAATTTTGCTGAAATTCCGTTTGTCCCTGTGTCAGCAGGCGTAAATAATACGTATAGTGTAAGATTTGATCAGTTAAATCAGAGCCTTAATACGCCATTCATAACTGAACAAGTAACTGGACTGAAAAAAGGAAATTATAACAAACAGATGGTTGGCGTAAATCCCCTAACCGGGACTAATTTATTTAAAGCATGCAATTTTGAATATATATTTAATAAAGGCATTTACGCGAATGCAGGACAGAGCAGACTTACCGTAGCCCCGTCATTTATGTTAGTTGCAGCACAACTTAAAGTAAATACACAAGCAGGACAAGATTTTGTTCAGATAGACAATGCAAGCGGGCCATCAACGCCATCACAGATATATGAGGTTTCAGCACCCGGCACAAGTAGTCAAGTTGTTCAATATGATTATGAGCTACAAAAAATAGATGATTACGTTGGGAAACCTTTAACAGTTGGCTTATATCAGAATGCATTAGCGCCCCCGACTGCGGGAATCACTGGTATAAATAATAGCGCTAATAATACAATTACAACCGCCGGCGCTGGTTATGTAGCCGGAGTGCTATATCATGTGAATTCTGTTAGTTCAACTAAATTTGCTGTTATTAATGTTTTAACTCTTGCAGCGGGAGGGGGAGTAGCAACTTTTGATGTTGTTTTCCCCGGCGATGGATTTAGTGTAGGAGATGTGTGTGATATAAATGCTGGATTCGCTGGGGCGGCTGGGGCACAAATCACAATTGGTACTGGGGGAATAAGGAGTGATGGAGCGGGCACTAATAATGCACTTGGGACAGCCTTAACTGTTGGTTCAACATATAAGGTATTTTTCCCGAACGGGTTGATGGACAATCCAGCGCCCGGCACTCCACAGTTCCCTAATCCACAATTTACAGAGCTTACATCTACAATGAATACAATTGATTTACAGTGTAAAATAGATGCTATAGATGCAACGTCAAGAAAAGTCACTGCTGTAAGTTTTGTGTCTATTGGATTAAATAAAGTAAATGCTGGAACACCGGCAGAATTTACTAGACTGACAGGGATTCTTACTGCAAATACACAAGATTTAATGCTACAAGATAATAATGGTTCATTTACGGCTGTGAGCACTACACAATTGCAAATAAATACTGCGAGAGATGCGGGACAAGTTGCATTAGGTATTTTAAGGTTTGCGGCGAGAGTTGACGGGCTAATGGGTCTATCAACAACAGCGGCAGTTGGCGACCCGGCAGGAGATAATGTAGTTTCACAGAATATTTTTGATGCTGGTTTATTTTCTGCTTATCAAGATCTAGTTCTCCCCGTCCCGGGTTCAACGCTTACCCGAGCAAGAATAGATGAAACGGCTAATTTATATGAAATATCTAGCACGGGCGATGAAGTTGTAAATGGTAAATTAATTAGGGCTTACAATGCTACAACTGGAGCACTTACTCCAATCCCTATGAGAGTGACACAGGGGCGAGCATCATATAAAGTTGGATTTTTAAGGAATGAAGCCCGAGAGCTACATGAAGAATTAGGGCAACCGGCGGCGCTAGATGAGGCTGACATATTATTAGAGTTTGAGAGTCTTACACAAAAAAGGCGAGATGTGACTAGTGCTGATGCAATTAATTTTCTGTTTCTTGAATATCAGATAAAAATAAGCACTTATATTTATCCAACAACGTCTACAACTGTGGGACAAGGCGGAACTAGAAATGTGCAAAAGACAGCTAATTTAAGAGCTTTATCTGGATTTAATTCTGGAGAAAATGATCTAATTCTTTGTAGTCTATCTAAATTAAATCAATTTTCAATTACAATATTACAACCTACAAGCAGTATGGCTACATTTAATTATGTATTATCTAGTGTTGCAGGACAGTCAGACGGTATTAGAGAAAGTATATTCCCCTTATGTCCAACATTCCAGTTGTCTGCTGGACTGTCTGCAACTGCAACACAGAGCGGAGTTCTAAAGGTGCTCCAAGGCCAAGATTATACAATAGAGGGATATTATGATGATGTAGAAACTAGTGTAAAAAAAAGTGTTTTAGGGCCAGGAGGGACAAACCGAACGGTCTATGAGAGCATGTTTAATCCAGTAGGCACGGGGGCGGGTTTAGGAGTGACAACAACAAAAGAAGCATTTGTAGCACAGAGCGGAGCAGGAAGCAATCCCGATTGTTTACAATTACCGATTACTTATACATTTGGGCAAGTATTAGCTGGTGATATTGATACTACAAATCCAAATCCACAGCCAACAGCATCAGCGGGGCGACAGCAAATCGGTTTTACACAAGTAGAGCCTAATACAGCAAGAATACAGGCTGCATTAGGTTTTCAGAATGTTGAAAATGAAAGTGCTGCAACAAATGTGAATGTGCAAGACGTGACTACAGTAGGCACAAATGCAATTGATTTAGGACTCCCGCCGAGTATGGTGGTTGAATTCCCTGATTTTAATATTCAAGGATACTCTGGAGCAGCACAAGATAAATTTAAAATAGTCGCTACTATTCCAACAGAAGAGTGGGGCACATCAGTCAGAGATGGAACACTGCATTATAAACCCCTGTTCCCTTTACCTATAGATGTAAATCTAGCAGAAGATAGAGAGGTATACAGCATGAATGTTAGGTTAAGAAATCTTAACGGAACTTTAGCCAAGAACTTGAAGAACCCGACTACAGTGACATTTTACAAGAAGCCCCGTGAAGGTAAGGAATTAGAAAGAATACTTGATAGAGCCTTACAGTCTAGGAGTGAAAATCAAGATCAAAAGATTGCAACTGGGGGCGACCAATTCCCTAGAGTTTAATTAAACCTATAAATTAGTTTTAGGAATTAATAATATCTATAACTAATATAATGGAAGATTTACCACAATTAGATATTCAAGAGGACATAGCGACACTTATGGAGAGCGAAGATGATGAGCCGTGTGATGAAGCGCCACTGCAAGACCTGTCAAGGCCGATTCAGCCAAAAAATCCGTCTGAAATATTTGTAAATAAACCGAAAAATGTACAACCGGAAGAGGAAGAGGAAAGTGAACCCGAGCCAGCGCCAGAGTTGAATAAGAAGGGGAAACCGAAAAGAAAACTCTCTAAAAAACAGAAAGAGCATTTAGACAAAGTGAGATTGAAGGCAGTGGAGGCATGTAAACAAAAGAAGCGTGATAGGTTAGAAGTAGAGGCGCGAGTAAAAGCAGAGCTGAAAGAAAAGAAAGAAAAGAAGCGCCTAGAAAAGCAGAAGGCCAAGCGTCCAACAACTCCCCCGCCAATAGAGAAGCCAACTCCAACTGCACCCCCGCCACTACCTTATGCACCTGTTGACCCCGATCAAGAATTTGGAAATTTTATGGCGAATATGGAGAGATTTGAAAAGATGAGGCATGAGTATCATCAAGCGAGGAAACCCAAGCCAGTAAAGGCGACTCCGCCCCCTGCACCGCCAAAGCCACCTGCACCCGCTATTAATATTATTCAACAACCTAGCAATCCATATTCTAGTGCATTTAATTGGTAAATAATCTCTCCATATATAAATGCCTATTGAAGTAAAAATATCTAAAAGTACAAACAAGGCGAAGAAACTAATGGCTCAATTTTATGAGCCAAAGGCAACCAAGCCATTTAAGACAACTCATTTTGGGGCTAGTGGATATACTGATTATATTAAGAGTAAAGATAAAGAAAGAAGAAAGAGATATTTAGATAGACATAGAAAAGAGAATTGGAGAGATTATAAAAGTGCTGGTTCATTATCTAGATATATTTTGTGGGGTTCTACTACTAATCTCTCCAATAATATAAAATTATTTGCGACGAGATTTAAATTAAAAATAAGAAGGTAGTATATATGGATAGTGATTTAACAATCTTACCTGTTAAACCGATGACAGAAGAGAATAAAGCAAAAAGAGAGATACACCCTAATTTACCTGATATTAATAAAGGTTCATTATTATTATTAGTGTCGCCAGTCAGAACTGGAAAGTCAACTATTCTCTCCAATTTATTATTAAATCCAAACATGATGAGAGATGCATTTGATATTGTTTATATAATTAGTAACACTATTCATAACGATGATACATCTAGATTTTTAAAAGAACAATTCCCTGAAACAATCTGGAGTGAATACAGCGATGAGATCATACAAAATATTATTAATTATCAGAAAACATTTCCAAAGAAGAAGATGCCGAAAATCGCGATCATACTGGATGATTTCTTGGGTATAAAACAAAATAGTATGATTTATTTTCTTGCATCTCGGTTTAGACATTATAATATTGGCTTATTGTGTATGGCTACACAATTATTAAGGGGTGTGCCTACTGTGATTAGGCAAAACTGCACACATGCTATTTTCGGAAGCCCGAATCCCAATAGCCAAGAAATGGAAAAAATCTGTGAAGAATTTGGAAGTCTATATGAAGGGAAGGATAATTTCTTAAAGATATATAACAAGGCAGCACAGAAACGATATGATTTTTTGTATTGTGATCTACATAATAACCCGACGAGAGCATTTAGAAACTTTGGAGAAATAATTTTTACGGGTAAAACGAATGAGGACAGAAGTAAAGAGGTTCAATTGGATAATTAATCTCTACCTATAATAATAGATGGCGACATATCAAAAAACTATTATTATAGAAAGCAATAAACAATCTGCCGTTGCTGCAGCAAAACAAGATCTACCCGGCTTACTCTATGATGATGGTGATGTGCCCGAAGGAGGAAATCATAGATGGGAAACATATATCCCCGATGGCTTACCGCTAGAAGTTGGCGATACAATAAATTTAGAAAGTAGTATGATTAATGCAGTAGGAGGCGGAGATAGTGTGATTGAATTAACAGGATTTACAGGTGAAACATTAAACAATAGAAAAATAAGAGATAATAAAATGAGAATAAGCATGGCGTTCTATGTGACTAATGCACAACAATTTAATTTTAATCTGCCGAAAGATAGACATCAAACTTGTTATAATGTAAAAAAAGCCCGTTATGGAAACTATGCAAACACTTATGGAGATAATTTAGTAGCCCCGCCGGTTGTAGCGCCTAATACAAGAAGCAATAATGCAGATTTTTATAGTTGGGAAAAATCATACCCTTATCAGATGGTTGAGGGAGTGGGGACACAGTTGGCGGTAGTGACTGGGGTGGCTATTCCATATCAATATCAAACACAAATTCTACCGTTTACAGATGTATTATTTAATAGATATTTGCCGTCATTTGCGTCTGGTTCGCGTAGGACAAATTTACCGAATGAGAGGCGATTTTATATAGGTAAAAGAAACTACAGCGGAGCTCATTATATTAATGAAGTGAATATTCCAGTGCCGGGTGTAGCCGGTAAAGTATATAGTTATGTGGTTGGAAATACCCCGTGGGATTATCTAACAAAAGATATTGATTTTGAAGTGGAGAAGGGTTTTGTGACGCCATCATCATTGGCGGCTAAATTAACAGAGCAGATGCATGAGAGGGAGGGGAATGCAGATAATTTTAAAGAAGAAGAAGTGGAAGCACATTTATTTAGTATAGGAGATGCATCTAGAGAGGGATTGGACTCTGCTGGAGTTGGGAGTATTGGAGTGATACAGACACAAGGAGTAAGTGATAAAGCAAATGTTATTTTACCGTCTTGCACGGGGAAGCCATGGTATAGAGCGGTTCAATTTAGAAATAATGAAGGAGAAGAGCCAGTGAGGAGCACAGACCCCGATGTATTTAAATGCAATAATGATAATTGGAAGGCGGGGTTTTTACAGTATGAAACTGGTGTAGAAACGTTTAATGCTATTAACTATTCTAGGATTGGATTAGATTATTGTAGAAATCAAGCAGATGCAGCATATTATAGTCATATAGCAACAGCAAGGCCCGAGTATATGAAGGCTATGTCTAATTTAAATATTAGAATGGCTCATAAACCGAAATCACAAGGAGGAAACCCTGCCGGTGTAAATTTTACACTGTGGACGGGACACAGGACATTTGGAGGTGCGGGAGGACAACCGCCTGTTGCAGATACAGAAACAACAAGACAACATTTTCCGCCACTACAAAATGGAGATCCGGCGGGTTCAACTCCAATATATATAGCGGGTTCAACTGGGGCGAATGTTGTGTTGATGGATGCATTGCCGTTTCAAGTACAAAATAATGTATTTTTAACATTAAATAAGCCAGCTGATACGGGTGGGTTTCCAGCCAATCCGATCATAAATAATGTAAAAAACGGGGTGAGAATATGGAGGCCAACAAAGGGCGATATAATGACATCTAACATGTTAGTGAATAGTGAAACTAAATTAATTTTAGAGGACTCGTTTAGAGATTATTTTGTGGTGTATGGAAAAGATGCAAACACAGTAAATCCAGATAATTTAGGGTTCAGAAATGCAATGGGGATAGAATTAAATTTTGGACGTATAGATGATCAGCAGTCAAGTTATACCGGTTCTAATGATTATAATGAATTGGGAAATACTAGTTTTGAAAGTTATACAGAAGTATTTATTCCAAGCACTTATTCAAGCATATTCTATCAGAGTATTCAAGCCGATGCCGGAAATCCCTATAATTTAACTGGCTTTCAATTTGAGCACAAAGTGGATAAACAACTACAGGCGGTAAGTGCAGCAACAGTGCCGGGTGCGCCTAGTTATACAGCAGCCGATTATAATGGGCCATTGGTGCACGCGCCGAGTATGCCGGGTAGTGTTTTTGGTACAGAAGGGAGATGGTATGCAGAGTATTATTTACCCGAAGAATATACAGCAGAAAAAGCATGGTCGGGTGAAATTGTATTTACAAATGTGGCTACATCACGATTTCAAGCAGAGCCAAATGCAGAATTAAAAGAGTTGTATACATTTGAGCAGTTCAAGGAGCAAGTGTGGGGAAATATTCCGACTGACGTGAATGGAAAAAGACTTGCATTTTTGCCGGTGTGTTTTAAGAGAATACAAGATGCAACAATATGGATGGGAACAAATGCAGTTAGAGAGTTTTTCTTTGCCTGGATATACAAAGCTAGAATACCGCCAAATTATAAACCACAGCGTTTTCCAGTGACTATTGAAACAGACGATCAGTATAATCAATACATTCCACAAGTATTGCCTTATGTGGGAGAATATATGGGATTATCTCCAAGTGAGATTACGTGTGATTTATGTCAATTAGCTACTACACAAAAAAGGCGACAAACAAATGTCTATGTTCCAAAAATACCGTCAACTGCGGGAGCAACCTTACCGGCTGCACAAGTGCCGAATGCCGGGCCAGATAGTTATGTGCCTTATGTATTTATAGGTGCAACAGATCCATTAATAAAATTTGATGATGCACAGGGGAGATTTGCAATGAGCCAATATCATACTCCATTAAAAGAGGGAAACGGGACATTCCAAATACCGAAAATACCTACTGCATCAGATCCAAATAATATTCAGGCGGCTGCAAATTTTAAGAGATGTATGATAAGTGTAAATAACAAGGCCGGAAATATTGTGCCTACAACGACGGCTGTTAAAAAGTTTAATGATATTGTTAGTCAAGCAAATACTCTAATAAATGCCGTGTCTGGAGTAGCTATTGATGGGGTGTCTATTTTTATTGATGAATTGCCGAATGCATCTCCATTGATTTTAGAGGCGGGTGGAAGAGATGCATATCAGAATACAATGTTTTCAAAAATGGGGTTTTCATTGGAGCAGTTGATTCCGTTTTTTGGGACAGCACAAGCACAGTTCAATCGCGCTAATTATAATGAATATCTTGGGTTTCAAGATGGAGTAGATATATACAAAAAATATAATAATATGGTGAAGCCGTTTACGACAAATGCATTTGTGAGTTCAACGATGATGATGGGATTATCTAGAATCATGGGTTTTACGGATATACCGGCCGGGACGCCGCCATCTCCATTCAATCCAACAGACAAGATGTTTTCTCCAGTTCCAGCATTTAATATGGGAGCTATTCAGCCACAATTTGAAGCCAATATTCAAGCCGAGAGTGATGAGTTGATTGCATCTAATTTACCTAGAAAATTATCATACCCTTATTTGGTAGTGAGGACTAATTTAATTATCAGCCCTGATTATATTGGAGGTAAGTTGGGTTATGAGAAGTTGCCGGCGATTGCATATATAACGCGAAATTATTCAGAGGGAGATTATTTTTATTCATTCACAACAAATTGGAATTATACAGTGGACTTGCCTTATGTAGTGAGTAGCATAATAACAGATATAAGGTTGCCCGATGGGAGAGCAGCGCCGATTGATGACAATAGTTCTGTTATATATAAGATCAATAAATTGAGGACTTTGCCGAATGCACCAGCAATAGAAAAAGATGAAGAAACGTTATTGAAGCAACAGGAGAAGGCGAAAGTTATGCCCCCGTCTTAAAACCCATTCGGCCGTTTGGGCGAATACCAATATATTGTTGCATATTATACACAAAGGCATCACAATTTTCATCACAATTGGGATCAGTGCACTTAAATGATTTAATGGTTGTTGCTCCAAGTTTTTGTGATCGTCTGATAGATGCAACCATACTATTGATTTTTGTGCATTGATCACATAGAGGGTTTGCACAGTCAGCTCTCTGTTGTAAAAGCATGTTTGTGTATTTATCAAGTTGAGTGAGAATTTTCCCCAGTTTGGGCGGGGCGCGTTTAGTTTTGCGATTGTTATTGCGTTGGGCTTTTTTGTTCGGCATTGGCGATATACATAGTTGCAAAAAATCACGATCAATTTTTTGTGAAATGCTTTTTAAATTGACTTTACTTTTAAATAAAAAAATGGTTGCCTTGCTCCAAAGAGCCGACTGAATCAGAGGGGGTTCTGAAACTCCATTTTTTTATTTGTTGGCTTTAGCTGTCAAATCCATTGTGTTCGCCAAGAATGATTTGAAGATGCTCAATTGTCTTGTCGGCGATTGCATCTCCAAAGCCATCTTTTTCGGTCCAAGCCAGCTCTTTTTCAAAAATGCGCCATTGATAGACATCTCCATCCAGATGCCCGGCTTTGAAGCGGTCATCAGAGTGAAAGAAGCCTTTGTTGCCGTGAAAATTCAAGCCGGATTCCGTCAGAGCCCAAGCGGTTGGGTGAGGAAAGAGGGGGAGAGGGGGTTTTTTGAGATTGAGGAATTGAGTGATGTTGAGCCAAGCCGGCTCGGGGAGGTATTTTTCGTTGTTTGTTGAGGAAGTCATTGTGTTGAGGGGGGGCGATACACAAGTACAAAAAAATCCACTTCAATTTTCTGAAGGAACTTCAATTTTTTGAGCCATTTTTCAGAAAATTGAAATGCTTTTTTTTCAATGGGGGGATGAGGAGATGACAAACGCTCACAGCAAATATAAAATTTGTGAAGAAAACTATCCAATTCCAACTTTGACAAGAAAAGAGATGACTAGATATTTAAAATTGGGTGGTGATGGCTGTCCGGTTGGAGGAGGCAAAAGATATATGCGTCAAGCTTGGACTCTTAAATGGAATTGGGATTTAAATG
>WLWH01002406.1_pt1 | contig 10550 bp, 15 predicted proteins | sample 6712741 | NCBI WGS metagenome assembly WLWH01 (sample SAMN12718694, study PRJNA515312) | sponge metagenome | isolation source: marine sponge | host: Mycale hentscheli | place: New Zealand: South Island, Marlborough, Capsize Point | collected 2003-05-01 | reverse complement strand
TTTTCTGTCTCACGCCAGACCCTTTCTGGCGTAAGGTTTTTCAATTCGTCACCTGCACTCATTGCTTTTAACAGTTTCAGTGTCTCTGGGGCAATCCTAAAATCAAACCTTGCCAGTTGAGCAGCAAACCGTGCAATTCTGAGAACGCGCAGTGGATCCTCGCTGAAGGCATCTGACACATGGCGCAATATGCGATCATCCAGATCTGCTTTGCCGTTAAAAGGGTCAACCAGTTTACCGTTGGCAGATTTCGCTATTGAATTAATCGTAAGATCCCGACGATTTAAATCCTCTTCCAATGTTACTGCTTCAGTCTGCGTTTGAAAGCCTTTATGGCCATGCCCGGTCTTACGTTCTTGTCTGGCTAGCGCATACTCTTCACTGGTTTTCGGGTGGAGAAAAACGGGAAAATCACTTCCAACCTGACGGAAGCCGAGATCAAGCAATTGTTTACTATTAGACATTATAACTTATAATCATTTGCATTAACAGCACAATTATACAAATGAGATACATAGTTATAGTTACAATTATGTTTACTGATTAAAGTCTGGACTTGTGCTAGTAAACTAATGTCTGTTGGTATATTATGTTGATAGATTAATCTATCTAACTCTATTCTTGGGTATAGCATATTCATATAATACTCCTTTAAATGTTAATGAATTGTAACAGAACTTATACATTCTGTTCATAATCATATCGCCAACCTTTACAGTCAGTGAATATAGTTTTAGCATGAGGTTTAAGAGTAGTAACATTAGGACCATATTGATATACTTTATAGTCATGTTCTACAAATGGCTCATTATTTAATTTATCTTTTTCTTCTTGAACTTTAGCAATGTAGTTAACATAATTAACATCACTATTTTTAAGATACTTTCTGAATCTCCAACCAGCATTGAAATCATCATCTGATAATTCATCTGATATTTTAAATGACATGATTGATTTATTATATAGTTCTATAAACATATTACCTCCAAAGGTTACAAATAACAGTTAATAAAATAGTTAGTATAAGTAAACTAACACAAGCAGTAATTAATAGTATTTCTACAGGTATAAACATAATATATATTCCTTATTTAGATAAATAAAAAACCCTATTAAATAGATGACCGACTCATAGTTAAGAGGGTTATGATAAAGTATAGACAAAAAAAAGGGGGAAAAATCCCCCCAATTTTTATGATACTTTACCAGCATCTGCTGATGTTGAAGTAGTTGCTATTTCAATTTCTGCAGGTCCAGCGTTTTCTCTGCGTTCCCATTCTTTCTTTCTGGTTTCGCGTAGCTCTGATATAGCATCCGCAATGTCAGTCATTACTTCCCGTTGCTGTTTAGAGCCGCGACCAGCTAGATAAATTGCAGAATCAAGACACTGTTCAGCAATCACAAGTAGTTGACCTACAGATTTACCTTGTTTAAGTGTGTTGATTGAATCAAAAAAGTTGTTAGTTTTAGTATTAGCCATTTTGTTTCTCCGTAATAGTTGGCGAAATTGCCATGATTAAAGGTTCACAGGTTGTGTGTAATTGTAACGATTAGTTGTGGTTATCACTTGTGATAAGCAGAAGTAATGTTATAATTATGCACGTTCTGTGGAACTATTAATCATGTGCATATTTCGTTAACTATTGCGGAGTAAATGGTGTTACTAAAACTATTTTGATTCACACACTTAAGGTGAAGATGTATGTCTTACTACTTGTAGATTGTTGGGCATTGAATTGTTTCTAGCAAGTTACGACGATGGTAGTGGTTCTAGATAGTTACGGAAAGTTATGATTGAGATTGTGTTGTTGCTATACCAGAGATATGTGGAATCATAAAGATTAGTATGGTATGCAGAGAGAATGTTGGAGATGTAGTTAAATTGGAACAGCAAATACTTTAACAATAGAATAATTCTTTAGTCAAGTGTCGTGGAAATTGGGTGATTTTTTACTTATTATTGGGATATATTTTAATATTATATTACTTATTATATTCTCTCAATTAATTATTTAATAGTTATTTATAATCAAAGACATAAGTAACCAGTAATTATATCTTCTATTGGTACATAGCTCAATGATTAATACAATATGTAGTATCTAATCATTCATTTACCACTACATATAGTATTATTTATAGTAATAATAGGGGGGTATGTAATAATTAAGAAGTTAGATTTATTATAGATGCTACATAATTATATGAAAGGGTAATTTGGGGAATATCGTAGAAAGGTGTTGATTTATATACCAAAAGTAGTAGTTTAGTAGTTATCTGAATTGTAACAATTATGTAACAGTTGTAAATAGTTCTTGACTTTTAATAAAAAATATGATATAATATTAGTATAGTTAAGGTAATTAACTTAACATGTAAGTATTTACAGATTGTGTAAATGTTTCATGTTGTAGTAGTTCAGCTTGGGGCTGAACTCCTAATTAATAATTAATAATTAATTAATTAATAATTATATGATAGACAGCAAAGCTATACCCTTAAGAAAGAGGATAATATGGGAAGAAAGAGTTTAGAACAGATTAATAAGGAACGAATAGCTTTAGGTTTACCTATTCGTAAAAGAAAGAAAACAATATATAAGAAGAAGAACCCACATGGTTCAATCCTACCACAGAGTAAGAAAGCTAGGGCACAAGAGATTCTTGCAGGAATGCTTCAGGTATCAGGTAAGAAAGTTGTTGACAAGATTGTTAAGAAGGCTCTGGATGACGATGATAAAGACCAAGTAGTGTGTCTTAAGATGGTTCTGGATAGAGTAGTACCAACAGATTACTTAGCTAAAGCTAAAACAACAGGTAACAAGATAGAGATTCAAATACAAGGAGTAGATTCTCCAGTTAACATTAACGAAGTAAATACTATAGAGGACGTAAATAATGGCGAAGAATGATTGGGCAAGAAATGCATTCCGTAAAGCTCAAAACTTAATGAGTAGAGGATACAATGATTTTGAACCAGCTACAGTGGTTACAAAGAATGATTTAAGTAATCTAAAGAATACACTCCTGGATGATGAAGTAACTAAACCAGCTAATGGATGGACTAATCTAGATAATTCAACCTATCCATCTCATTTAGATTCTTCTAATCCAATATTAGATGCTTCTGAAGATGCATTAAATAAAGCCGGTGTTGCTACACCATATGCATTCACAGAAGATGACCCAATAGAAGATTTAGCTGACCAATTAGAAGACGACTTAGATGAATTAGAAGAAACAGATGAGTTTAATGCTTATACTGCTGAAGCCTTTAGTAAATGGGAAAAAAGATTTGATAACCCAGATGCTCCAGCAATTACAAAAGAACAAGCTCAACAAGGAGCTAAATTAGCTTCTAGAGAAATTAATAGACTTAAAATGACTCTTAAGAAAGCTAAAGATGAGTCAAAAGAAAAGATTCAAGATAGAATTGACCAGGTCACTTCTTTAAGAAATAGGTTAGCTAAATAATGTCATTACTATCTTTTCCTAAATTATTAGATAATACAGCACAGTTTGTAGGTGATGCTGTAAGTGCTACAGTTGGGACTCCTTATGGTCAGTTTATTAGAGGAGTAGGAGGAAGTAAAGACCGTGTCTATGGAACAGAGATATTTAAAGAAAATGAAATAGATGTATTAAAAGATTTAGCAAAAGAACAAGTTAAACAAGGAAGCTTTCAGATAAACTATAAAGATATAGGTGCTGATATAACAAGTAAGTTAAGTTATAATATGAAACTTCCTGATAAGATGAGTGCTAAAGATGCAATAGCAACAACACTAGGAACAAGCTCTCTACGCAGAGATGGAGATAGATTAATTATTGTAGATGAGTATGATTTTCAAAAACCTGAAGAAGAGCCTAAAGAAACTAGTCTTTATGGAATGGCACATCAAGTAGGAGAAGTTTTAAATCCTCCTGGTCAAGGTCCTTCTATTAGAGCAGACTTAGGTTCATGGAAAGAGCTAGGACTAGATGAGAAACAATTTAGTAGAGTACCAACTTTAGAAAGCTATGAAAAAAGTATAGGTAAAGAAGATAAACCAGAGTCCTGGGAAGGTGTAGCTCAATGGTTAAGTAAGAGTCTTGATGAGATTATATGACACAAATAAATGTTAAACTGCACGACAAACAACGAGAAGTATTTGACGACCCACACAGATTTAGAATTGTTGCTGCTGGTCGTAGGTTTGGTAAATCTAGGTTAGCTGCATGGTTGCTTCTTATTGAAGCATTACAGAGTGAATCTAAAGATGTATTTTATGTAGCACCAACATTCCAACAAGCAAAAGATATTATGTGGGGTGTTCTAAAAGAATTAGGTAAGGATGTAATACAAGCAGCACATGAGAATACATCTGTACTAACTTTAGTTAATGGTCGTAAGATATACTTAAAAGGAGCAGATAGACCAGATACACTTCGTGGTGTAGGTCTACACTTTTTGGTTATTGACGAATATGCAGATATTAAACCTAATGTATGGGAACAGATTCTAAGACCGGCATTAGCAGATGTACAAGGTAAAGCACTCTTTATAGGAACTCCTAAAGGTCGTAACCACTTTTATGAGCTATACAAGTATGCAGAGAAAGGAACAGATGAAGATTGGAAAGAGTTTCACTATTCTTCTTATGATAATCCATTAATACCAGAGTCAGAAATACAAGCAGCAAAAACATCTATGAGTGGTTTTGCTTTTAGACAAGAATTCCTTGCTAGTTTTCAAGCAGCTTCAAGGGATATATTTAAAGAGGAATGGATAGAATATGGAGAAGAAGAAGATGAACCTGAAGATGGTCGTTACTACATTGCAGTCGACTTGGCTGGATTTGTGTCTGTGGATAAAGAAGCAGGTAACAAGAATAGGAAACTGGATGAGACAGCTGTGGCAATCGTTAAAGTCCATCAACAAGGCTGGTGGGTCAAAGAAATAAGACACGGAAGATGGGACATACAAGAAACTTGTAGAGAAATCTTTAAAGCAGTACAGAACTACATGCCTTCTAAGATAGGTATTGAGAAAGGTTCTCTTAAGAATGCAGCAGCACCATACTTAAATGATTTAATGAGAGAGAACAACATGTACTTCAGGATAGAAGACCTGAATCATGGTAACAGAAGAAAGAGTGAAAGAATTATATGGTCGTTACAAGGGCTGTTTGAAAATGGGAAGATTGCACTAGAAAGAGGAGATTGGAATACTCCTTTTATAGACCAACTAGTTAACTTCCCTAATAGGCAACTACATGATGATTTGGTAGATGCCTTAGCTTATATACAACAAATAGCACAAGTAGAAATGTCTTTTGAAGATATAGAAGAAGAATACGAAGCCTTAGACATGGTTTCTGGTTATTAACTAAGAGGATTATACAATGGCACAGCATGAATCATCAAATAAGCTAGTTTCTTGGATACAAGGACATCTAATGGACTGGAGAGATAGTAGAGATGACAACTATCTAGAGAAATGGAAAGAATATGAGAGACTGTGGCGAGGTGAATGGGATTCAGCAGATAGATTAAGAGAATCTGAAAGAAGTAGACTAGTATCACCAGTATTACAAGAAGCTATTGAGAACCATGCATCAGAGATTGAAGAAGGTGTCTTTGGAAATGGTGATGATTTGTTTAGTATTGATGACGACCTTATGGATAAGGACGCTAAAGATGTACAATACATGCAGAATTATATGCGTCAGTGCTTTAAACAGACAGGATTACGCAAAGCAGTAGGTGATATTATCTTACTTGCTTCTATATATGGTACAGGTATTGGAGAAGTAGTACTTCGTAAACAAAAAGAACTAGTTCCAGCTACAGAGGTTATGGAAGATGTAGAATCTGTGGCGGTCGGAACAAAAGAAAAAGACAGTGTTTCTATAACACTTAACCCAGTTAGTCCTCAAAACTTCCTTATCGACCCTAATGCTACTACAGTAAACGATGCAATGGGTTGTGCTATTGAAGAATTTGTATCTTCTCACCATGTTGCTAAAAATATGGAAGATGGAGTATATTTACAAGCAGATTTAGGTGGAAATGCTTCATCTGAGTTTGATTTAGAAGAAACTTGGATAGATGAGGAGTATGACCAAGACAGAATTAAGATTGTAAGGTATTATGGTCTAGTTCCAGAGAAATTAATTGATAATCCTGAAAGTGGAGAGTCATATGAAGGTGTTGGAGACATATTACAAGAATATGGAAATTTAGTAGAGGCAATGGTCGTAATTGGTAACGATGATGTACTTCTTAAAGCAGAAAGAAGTCCATATATGATGAAAGATAGACCATTAGTTGCATATCAAGATGATACTGTACCTAAGAGATTCTGGGGTAGAGGAGTAGCAGAAAAAGGCTACAATATGCAGAAAGCTATTGATGCACAGCTTAGAGCACACCTAGATTCACTAGCTTTAACTACAGCACCTATGATGGGTATGGACGCAACACGTTTACCTAGAGGAGCTAAGTTTGAGATTAGACCAGGTAAAACAATTTTAACAAATGGTTCTCCACAAGAAATTCTACAACCATTTAAGTTTGGTGTAACAGAAGAGTCTAATTTAGTAACTGCACAAGCATTCCAGAAAATGTTACTACAAGCTACTAATACTTTAGATACTCAAAGTGATGTTAAGCAACCTACAGGAGGAGAACTCTCTGTAACCCTAGCTACCATACTTAAAAAGAATAAACGTACACTAGTGAACTTCCAAGACAACTTCTTGGTTCCATTCATTACTAAAGTTGCACATAGATTTATGCAATTCTCACCAGAAGAGTTTCCTGTTGCAGATTACAAGTTTGTAGCTAACTCATCTCTAGGTAACCTAGCTAAAGAAGTAGAACAGTTACAATTTATGAATCTACTTAAAACACTAGGTCCTAACAGTCCAGTAGTACCGTTGTTGTTAGATGGCATAGTTAAGAACTCTAGTCTAGATAATAAGGTTGTAATACAAGAAGCTTTAGCTCAAGCTAGACAAGCACAGCAACAGCAAGAACAACAACAGCAGCAAATGATTATGGCTAATACACAAGCTGATATACAACTTAAAACTTCTGAATCACAAGCTAATATGGCAAGTGCACAGAAAGACCAAGTAGATGCTCAGATGATGCCACAAGAAATACAAGCTAAACTTATGACAGCTTTAGCAACTAACTTACCTAGTGAGTCAGATGAGAAAGAAGCTGAATTTAAACGAAGAGAAGCTACTGCTAAACTAATGTTGAAGCAACAAGAAATAAAGATTAAGCAACAAGATATGAAGGATAATAAAGAGATAGTCAAGATGCAAATGATGCAGAAACAAAATAAAGCTTGACTTTTGATTAATTTTATGGTATAATATTATATATATGGATAAAGAATTACAAGAGTATTATGAAAATAGATTTACAATGTTTACTACTAAAGGTTGGAAAGATTTAGTAGAAGATATAGATAAGATAAAGAATAGTATTAAAGTAGAAGATATTCCAGATGAAAGAACTTTAATGGTTCGTAAAGGAGAATTAAAGTTAATGAACTGGTTACTTTCTTTAGAGAATATTTCAAAAGAAGCATATAAAGAATTAGATAATGAAGATACTGTTTGATTTTGAATGTAAGGATTGTGGTGTATTTGAAAAGATAATTGAATACACTCCAACAACAGATTGTCCAACATGTGGTAAAGAGTCTAGGAAACTTATTAGTACTCCTTCCATAATGTTAGAAGGCATATCTGGTGACTTCCCCGATGCACATGCAAAATGGGCGAAGAAACATAACGCTCTTACTGAAAAGCAAGAGCAATAACTTTAACTAGAGGTAAGTAAGGGTTAGTCTCCTTAGTTATCTCCCTATAATGCTTTTAAGCACAGGAGAATAATATGGCTGATATAATAGAAGAAGTAGAAGAAGCAGTTGCACCTGACCAACCAGAGGTAGAGAACCAAGAGAAAGTAGAGGCAAAACTTGAGAAAGAGCTTACACCAATCAAGGAAGACCCAGTTGTACAGGAAGAGGCAGCTACAGAGGAAGATGACTTACCAGAGAAGTATAAAGGGAAGTCTGCTAAAGAGATTGCAGAAATGCACCAACAAGCTGAAAAACTTATTGGTAAACAAGGCTCTGAAGTAGGTGAACTTAGGAAAGTTGTTGATGACTTTATTTCTACACAAACTTCGAAAGAATCACAGACTGAGGTAGAAGAACCAAATCCAGAAGAGTTCGCTGAGAACCCTGGTAAGCATGTTAATAGGCAAATTGATAATCATCCTGCTATTAAGGAAGCTCAAGATGCAGCTAAACAAATGAAGCGTACTGCTACATTGACTAGGCTGAATGCTGAGTATCCTGACCTAGAGAAGATTGTTCAAGACCCTAACTTTGCTGAATGGATTAATGGTTCTAAAGTTCGCTCCGAGTTATACAACAGAGCTGAAGTACATTTTGATTATGATTCTGCTAAAGAATTACTTAGTAACTGGACTGATAAACAGGAAAGAGTAGCTAAGGTTGCAGAAGCTAGTAAAATAGATAAAGATAATCAATTGAAAGCAGCTAGTGTTGGAAGCAAAGGAAATAACGAACCTGTCTCTAAAAAGAAATATCGACGTAGCGATATTATTAAACTAATGCAGACAGACCCAGACAAATATGATTCATTATCTGATGAGATAATGTTAGCATATCAAGAAGGGCGAGTCATTTAAAAACAATATAGAGAGGAAATTAAAATGGCATATCCAACCCCACAAGTCACGAACACGACTGCTGCCGTTTTTATACCTGAGATTTGGTCCGACGAGGTCATCGCAGCGTATAAAGCAAATTTAGTTGCAGCGAATCTGTTCAAAAAAATGTCTTTCAAAGGCAAAAAAGGTGATACAATTCATATCCCTAAACCAACTAGAGGTCAAGCATCTCTAAAAGCTTCAGAAACAGCAGTTACACTTATTGCTGAAACTGAATCAGAAGTAATTGTACCAATTGATAAACACTATGAATACTCACGTTTCATTGAAGATATCACAGAAGTACAAGCACTAACATCAATGCGTAGATTCTACACAGACGATGCTGGTTATGCACTTGCTAAACAAGTGGATACTGACATGGTTCAATTAGGTAGAGTCATGAATAGTGGTACTGATGATAATACATATGACGCAGGTTATACTGGTACTGATGGTTCTACATTGTATGATGGTTCTAACGCTGGTGCGTTAACTGACATTGCAATCAGAAACATGATTCAGAAACTAGATGACCAAGATGTTCCTACTTCAGGTAGATTTTTCTTAATCCCACCTGCAGCTAGAAATACTCTAATGGGTCTAGACCGATATACAGCTATGGACTTTGTTGGTGAAGCAGCATCTGCTAACACAATCCGTAATGGTCAAATTGGTAACTTATATGGTATCCCTGTATATGTTACTTCAAATGCTGATACAACAGCTTCTGGAGACAGAGTATGTCTTCTAGGTCATAAAGACGCAGCTGTTCTAGTAGAGCAATTGAATGTGCGTTCACAAACACAGTACAAGCAAGATTACTTGTCTACTCTTTACACTTCAGATACAATCTATGGTGTTAAAGAACTAAGACCAGATTCAGCTTTTGCTTTGGTTGTACCTGCATAAAGAATATTCCCCTCATTCGAGGGGATATTTTTATAGCTACTTTTCTAGTGGCTATAAAGATATAGGAGAATAAGATGGTAAAGAAAGTTATAAAGAAAGCTCTTAAGAGAGTTCCTGGTCCTGTAGGTACTGTTTCTAGGTTAAGTGGAATGCCTCGTAAAGTATCTAATGCAGTTAAAAATGCTAAGAATCTTAAGAAGGTTCCTAAAAGAAAACCAGGTCAACCTCGTATGGTTTTAGGGAAAGTTCCTAAAGGAATAAATATGACCCAGAAGCAATATGATACCGTTTTAGGAAATGCATTAAGTAAAGGAATTAAAAAAGGTAGAGCACTTAGAACTAAAAAAGAAACTAGAGGTAAAGCTGTAGCAACGACTCAGAGTAGTAACAGAGTTAGGTATGGCAAAAAATAAAGGAGATTTAAATGGCAGTTTATAAATGCAATATTTCAGGTAACACAATGGAAGTACATACAGCTTTAGATATACAATCTATGGAAGTACACCCAGGATATACTCTAGTTGAAGAAGCACCTAAAGTAACAAAATCTAAAAAGAAGAAAGAAGAAGTTGTAGAAACTGAAGAACTTTAATAGGAAAATATAATGGCTATATACAGAGGTGAAGGTGGTAAAACAGACGTAGTACCTGCAGATGGTGACCAGGAATTTGCTGGTAGTATTATTGCAGAGAAAGATATCCATGCACATGGTAATATAAGTGCTGATGGAGACATTACTATTGGAGGAGACGTCCATTTAGATGGTGCTATTACAGGAGATGGTAGTGGACTAGAGAATGTACCTACACCTTTTTTACAAGCAGATGACTGTATATATTTAAACAATCAAGTTATTACTAATGATTATACTATGCCTGTAGGCAAGAATGGTATGACAGC